>Ga0307486_1001244_pt1 | contig 20146 bp, 18 predicted proteins | sample CBIW02metaG_FD_203663 | JGI IMG/M metagenome (GOLD analysis project Ga0307486, IMG submission 203663) | Sea-ice brine microbial communities from Beaufort Sea near Barrow, Alaska, United States - CBIW 0.2 | ecosystem: Environmental > Aquatic > Marine > Coastal | place: USA: Alaska | collected...
TCATTAACAGCCATGGTTCTGGCTCACGCCCACTACGTTCAGGGCAAACCACTGCAGCCGCGTACCTTGCTGTACCCGGTATTTGGCGAGCGCGTCATGAGCAGCTGGTTGGGCGGCGTTGTTGATGCCATGTGTGTGATTGCTGTCGTAGCCGGTACCGTCGGTCCCATTGGTTTTCTGGCCACGCAGATGAGTTTCGGCCTGCATGAGTTGTTTGGCGTAGCAGATGAATTCAGCACCCAATTGATTATTCTTGGCCTGCTGGCTGTTGTTTACATGGCTTCAGCGGTTAGTGGTATTCACCGTGGTATTCAGCTACTGAGCCGGTTCAATGTCATTCTGGCACTGGTTATCGGTGCGGTGATCTTCGCGTTCGGCCCCACCCTGTTTTTAGTCAATACCTATGTGGCTTCTATGGGCGAGTACCTGACGTCGTTCTTCGCCATGGCCACTATGACCAGTGAAACCGCGCCGGAATGGTGGATGAAGTGGTGGACGGTGTTCTTTTTCGCCTGGTTTATTGGCTACACACCGCTGATGTCAATTTTTGTAGCGCGCATTTCCCGCGGTCGGACTATTCGACAGACCATTTTGGCGGTATCGATTTTGGCGCCAATAGCCACCACTATCTGGTTTACTTTGTTGGGTGGTTCGGGAGTGTATTACCAGCTCACGGGGGTGTTTGATCTGACCGAAGCGCTGAACGCGTTCCGCTTTGATCAAGCCACACTGACCGTTGCCAAGAATTTGCCCGGCGGCGTAATGATGGCCGCAGCCGTACTGCTGCTGACCACTATTTTCGTGGCTACCACCGGCGACTCTATGAGCTACGCCATTGCCACCGTAGGCGCAGGCCACGATGAGCCACATTACGCCGTTCGCGCTTTCTGGGGCGGAGCCATGGCAATTATGGCGGCGATTCTGTTGTACATGGGTGCCGGTCAGATTGGTGTGTTGCAACAGTTCATTGTGCTAACCGCCATTCCTGTGTCGCTGATTATTCTGCCGTCGCTGTGGACAGGTCCGCAGGCTGCGTTTGCCATGGCGCGGGCGCAGAAGCTGATATAGCAGGTGGGTGTTCGGTCGGGCGCCAATGGCCATCTATAAGAGCTAAGGCCTGGCGGGGCGCATTCAAGCCGGTAGGCGCTGCATCCGATAGCGCCTTTCGGGCCGGCCAACACTGCCGTAGGTAACCTCGGCCACCAGGGTTCCGGTGCCCGTCATGTATTCCAGATAACGCCTGGCTGTGGTGCGCGATGCACCCATGGCGCCGCCTACTTCTTCTGCACTCCAGGGTTTACCATCCGCAATCACCTCACGAATCCGGTCCAGCGTAATCACATCAATACCTTTGGGCAGTCGGTGATGGCTGTAGTGCCCATTTTCGCCGCTGTTGCGTGGGAGCAGGGCGTCTACTTCGTCCTGACCTAAATGCTTCAGTGCCGATAGGCGTTCAACATGGTCACAGAAGCGGTTAATGGCCTCTTCCAGGCGTTCGAATACCAAGGGTTTCAGAATGTAATCAAACACGCCACCGCGCAAAGCGGTCCGCAATGTTTCTACTTCCTTGGAGGCAGTGATCAGGATCACGTCGCTGCTGCTATTACTGGCGCGCAGCTCACGCAGTAAATCCAGGCCGTTGCCGTCGGGGAAATACACGTCTAGCAGTATCAGGTCAGGCTTTAGTACGTCCGCCTGTTCGCGGGCATCGGCCAGGGTGTGGGCAATCCCGCAAAGTTCCACCTGCTCCAGCCGCTGGATAAAGCGGCGCTGGATTTCCGCAATCTGACGGTCATCTTCAGCAATCAACAGTCGGATGGGGGTCAAAGTTGGCTCCTGCCGGTGGGTGTTTTTGGTAAGTATAAGGTGAAGCGGCTACCGCCGGGGTTATCCAGATTTTCCACCGTCACAGATCCACCCCAACTGTCCAGAAACTGGCGAACCAAGTGCAGCCCAAAACCGTGATCGGTACCTGTTTTGCTGGTAACACCCTTTTCAAACATTCGGTTTTGAACCTCCGGGGCAATACCTGGGCCTTGGTCTTCCACCTCGAAAATCAGTTCCTGGCCAAGATCGGTCATTGACAGTTGTACCCGGCCATTGACGCCGGTATGCCGACGGGTGGCCTCCAACGCATTATCAATCAAGTTTCCCAGTACGCTGACGAGTTGCTCTCGCGGTAAATTGTGCGGCAGGTCGGTCATTTGGCTATCTGGGTCTATGTCCAGATGCAGGCCCATTTCTCGGGCACGGTTGTGTTTGCCCAGTAGGCAACCGGCAATGATGGGGTCGGGCACGGCTTCCAGCAGCAAGTGAATCAGCGCCTGATGACTGCTGACTTCGCTGCCAATAAGGCCTAGAGCATCGTTATAGGCGCCCAACTGTATCAGCCCGGCGATGGTGTGCAGTTTATTAGAGTATTCATGAGTTTGGCTGCGCAGAGTGTCGGCGTATTGCTGGATGCGGGTGAGCTGCTGGCTGACTTGATCCAGCTCGTTACGTAAACGGAAGCTGGCCACCACGCCGATGATGTCGTCGCCTTGGCGCACCGGCAGACGGTTGACTACCATCTGGCGGTTGCGCAGCCACACTTCGCGGTCGAAATCCGGCGTGCCAGTGGCCAGAACAGACATCAAACCGCTTTCCGGCAGTATGTCGTGAATTGGGCGCCCAGCCACAGGCATGTCGGTATCCAGCCCGAGAGTAACCAGAGCTGCGCGGTTCACCGTCGTAATAATGCCGTCGCGGTTAATGGCGATAATACCTTCACGCACGGATTGCAGCGTAGCATCACGTTCCTGGAACAAACCGGCGATTTCCTCCGGTTCCAGGCCTAAAATAGCGCGCTTGAAACGACTGGCAATCACTACTGCTGCCAGGATACTGATTAGCAATACCACCCCCATCACCCCGTACAGCACAAAATTGTAGCGCTGCACGGTGGCTTCTACTTGGCTTACGCTGTAGCCCACCGACACAATTCCAATAATGGCACCGCTGCCGGGTTCAAATACCGGTGCTTTGCCTCGCATGGATTCGCCCAGGTTGCCCATGGCAAGGGCGACATAGCCCTTACCTTCCACCAGTGCACGGCGGCCGTAATCGCCTTCGTCGTCGGCCATGGAGCGACCGATGCGCTCGGGCGAAGGGTGCGCCAGGCGAATAGCGTTGTGATCGCCGATCACAATAAACAAGGCTTCGTTGGTTCGGGCCAGAGTGCGGGTGAGGGTGTTGAGGTCGTCAAGATTTCGCTGTTGTATACCACGGATAACCGCCGGGCTGGCGGCAATGGTTTTGGCGACCATCAAGGCTCTCTGGCCAATCTCGTTATAAAGGGATTCGCTCAGGTAATAACCGGCAAACACGCCAATAAACACGGTTTGGAGAGCGCTCACCAGGCCAAGAGTGAGAATCATGCGGGTTTTAAGTTTTGTGCGTCGCTTTACAGGCATGGGCGTCCGTCAGCTTGGTTCATCGGCGCTGCGCGCACGGGCTAATCAGGTTAAAACACCGTAACCAGTTTTGCCCGTGAACTTTATGCACAGAATGAATACTAGTTTTTTTATATCCGTTACGCCCGCAAACTTCAGCAACTACGCATTGCCTTCTACTCTGCTTGCTGAAACACCCTTCTTAATGAAACAACAAGGTGACGTATATGTTTATTAAAAGAACAATAACGCTTGCGGCGGCGGCCGCTTTCAGTATGTCTGCCATGGCTTGGCAACCCAGTGGAAAAGTAGAGTGCCTGGCTCCTGCCGACCCGGGCGGCGGTTGGGACTTTACCTGCCGCAGCGTGGGTAACGTAATGCAGCAGCTTAAGCTGGTAGAAGGCTCTGTACAAACCGTTAATATGGCTGGAGCCGGTGGCGGTGTGGCTTATGCCCACACGGTCAGCAAGCGTAAAAATGACGACAAGTTGATTGTTGCTGCATCTACCGCGACAACCACTCGCCTGGCACAGAAACAGTTTCCGGGTATGGACGCGTCTATGGTGAAGTGGATCGGCGCTTTGGGAGCCGATTACGGCATTATTGCTGTGAGCAAAGATTCCAAGTACCAAAACCTGAACGAGTTAATGGACGCGCTGAAAGAAGATCCGCGCGCGGTCAAGTTTGCCGGCGGCAGTGCTCGCGGTGGTTGGGATCATTTGAAAGTGCTGATTGCAGCAAAAGCGGCGGGCGCTGAAAAATTGCCGTCCATTCCTTACCTGTCATACAACAATGGCGGCGAAGCCATGACTCAAGTTGTGGGTGGCCAGGTGGATGCCTTTACTGGCGACGTGTCTGAAGCCACTGGCTTCATGGAATCCGGTGATTTACGTGTTTTGGCGGTGCTGTCCGAAGAACGCTTACCAGGCAAGTTTAGCAACATACCTACTGCCCGGGAGCAGGGTATTGATGCGCTTGGCCCTAACTGGCGCGGGTTTTATATGCCTAAAGAAACCTCTGAAGAAGCTCAACAATACTGGGTAGAGGCAATGGACACTCTGTACGCCAGCGAAGAATGGAAAGCCGTAATGAAAAGTAACGGTCTGATTCCGTTCCATCCCAAGGCCGGTGAGTTCGAGAGCTTTGTAACCAATCAGGTGCAGGACATTGAAGACCTGTCCCGGGAAATCGGTCTACTAAAATGACCGGCATGGGCGACCGTATTCTAGGCTTGTTTCTGCTGGTTGTGGCGGTTGCCTATGGCTGGGTAGCGCAGCAGTGGCCTGAACCCTTCGGCGGTGCCGAGGGTGTAGGGCCAGAAACGTTTCCCACCATTCTGGCGATTGTGCTGGTGGTGGGTAGCCTGTACCTGATGATCAAACCAGACGCCGATGCCAAATGGCCGGTGGGCAAATCAGCCCTGGAACTGGTGATCTCGATCATTGTATTGGTGATTTATGCGCTGTTGCTGGAGCCGTTGGGCTTTATTATATCCACCACGTTGGCGGTCGGCGTTTTAAGTTGGCGCATGGGTGCACCACCATTGCGGGCATTTGTGACTGGTTTAATCAGTGCCGTTGTGGTGTTCGGGTTGTTCAATTATGGCTTGTCGCTGAGCCTGCCTAACGGCCTGCTGGGAGGCTCCTAACCATGGAAACTATGGGCTTTCTGATGGACGGGTTTGCGGTGGCGCTAACGCCGTACAACCTGATGTTTGCGTTATTCGGGGCCTTTGTGGGCACTCTGATTGGCTGCTTGCCAGGCTTGGGCCCGGCTAACGGCGTTGCCATTCTTATTCCGCTGGCCTTCACCTTGGGGCTGCCGCCGGAAACGGCGATGATTCTGCTGACCTCGGTGTACGCCGGCGCTATGTACGGCGGGCGAATTTCGTCCATTCTGCTAAATATACCGGGCGACGAGCCGGCCATGATGACCTGCCTGGACGGTTATCCCATGGCGCAACAAGGCCGTGCGGCAGATGCTTTGGCCATTTCAGCGATTGCGTCCTTCGCGGGGAGTCTGATCGGCACGATAGGGCTTATTATATTGGCGCCGGTGCTGGCGCGATTCGCACTGACCTTCGGGCCGGTGGAATACTTCGCCCTGTTTTTGCTGGCATTCGCCACTCTTGGCGGTATAACCGGCAAAAATCCGATGAAAACGGTGATCGCAGCAGCGCTTGGCATCATGATTTCTACCGTGGGTATCGACATATCCACCGGCACCCAGCGTTATACCGCCGGTGTGCTGGAGCTGTATGAAGGTATCGACTTTATATTGGCGATTGTTGGGCTGTTCGCCATATCCGAGCTGTTGTTTTTTGTTGAAGCACGAATGGGCAAAGGCCGCAGTAAAGTGAAGGTGGGGAAACTGACGCTGAGTTTCAAAGAAATTGTGTCGACCATTCCTACCCAACTGCGCGGTGGTGTGCTGGGCTTTATTGCGGGCGTGTTGCCGGGTGCCGGGGCGTCTTTGGGCAGCTTCATCAGCTACACTTTGGAAAAAGCAGTGATCGGCAAAAAAGGCCGCTTTGGCGAAGGTGACATCCGGGGTGTAGTGGCGCCGGAAGCGGGCAATAACGGTGCGGCATCGGGCGCTTTGGTACCCATGCTGACCCTGGGGGTGCCGGGCAGTGGCACTACAGCGGTGTTGCTGGCCATGCTGATTTCCCTGAATATCACGCCGGGGCCGTTAATGTTCACCCAGAACGCTGATATTGTGTGGGGGGTGATTGCTGCGCTGTTGATTGGCAACGTATTGCTGCTGATACTGAACATTCCGATGATTGGAGTGTTTGTGCGGCTACTGTCGGTGCCGCCGATGTACCTGCTGCCGATTGTGACTATGGTGGCATTTGTGGGTATATATTCCATCAGTCATAGCACCTTCGACCTGTATTTCATGATTGTATTTGGAGTTGGCGGGTTTATTCTGCGCAAGCTGGAAATTCCCATGGTGCCCATTATTCTAGGCCTGCTGCTGGGGCCAGAAATGGAAAAGAACCTGGGTCACGCGTTGATATTGTCTGACGGAGACTGGATGACGCTCTGGTCTAGCCCTTTGGCTATTGGTTTGTGGCTGGTCGCGGGTTTGGGCCTGGTGCTGCCAACGCTGGTTGGGCCAATACTGCGCCGGCGCATGCGTTCAGCTATCAAGGAGGGCCCGGTGAGCGATTAAACGCTCCGGTAAGTCGCCACGGCGGATAAATTACGCATGTTGCACCGGGCTTTGCCCGGTGTTTTTTATTGAAAAACCGTTACACTCGAACACGTTTATTCTAACCGCTCAGGATGTTATGTCAGATCTTTCCCTAATTCAGTACGGTTTGATTGCGCTGATCTTCATTTGGAGCGGTTTTGTACGCTCCGGGTTGGGCTTCGGTGGGGCCGTATTGTCGTTGCCGTTTTTGCTGCTGGTGAAAGACGCCCCGCTGGTCTTTTTGCCGATCATAGCCGTTCACTTGCTGGTGTTTTCATCACTCACTATTTGGATGAACAACCGCCGCAGTCAAAGCCAGAAAGGTGGTAATAACAGTCAGACATTAACCGGCTTTGGCCCGGATGCAGCCGCAACAGCCCCGGAAAGCAAGGTAGAAAGCACGGTGGATTGGCCTTACCTGTGGCGTATGCTCCGCATTATGATAGTACCCAAACTGATTGGCGTGTTTGGACTGTTTACGCTGCCAGCGAATGTGCTTAGCTCGATCATATTTGTGATTGTTGCGATTTATTCGGTGTCTTATATCCTCAACCGGCCTTTTCGCAGCAACAGCAAAGCGGTGGACGTGGGCTTGCTGATGGCCGGTGGTTACATCAGCGGTACCTCGCTGATTGGTGCACCATTGATTATTGCGGTGGCGGCGCAGCATCTGCCCCGGGAAAAGCTGCGCGACACCTTGTTTGGTCTCTGGTTTATTCTGGTGCTGATCAAACTGGCTGCGTTTATCTGGGTTGGGCTGGATCTGCAGCTGATTCACCATCTGTGGCTGTTGCCCTGCGCCGCCATTGGTCATGTAATAGGGCTGCGTTTTCACGACCGTATTTTGAAAGCCGAAACGCCGGTGTTTTTCCGCCTGCTGGGAGTTGTGCTGTTCATCGTTAGCAGTGTGGGTATTGTCAGCGTGCTGCTATAGCGGCGCTACGCCGGAAAATTTATGCGCAGCGTCGCTGCAAACGTTTAAGGATGGTTATGTCGGTTTTGAATTTGGCGTTGTTGTCGGTGTTTCTGCCTACTTTTTTTGTGGTGTCTATCACTCCCGGCATGTGCATGACCCTGGCGTTGTCGCTGGGCATTACTGTGGGTGTGCGCCGGGCGCTGTGGATGATGATCGGCGAACTGCTGGGCGTTGGTATTGTGGCCATCGCGTCTGCTGTAGGCGTGGCTACATTTATGCTGGGTTATCCCACGGTGTTTGAAGTTGCCAAAGTCGCGGGCGGTGCCTATTTGATATGGCTGGGCGTACAAATGTGGCGTTCCCGCGGCAAAATGGCGATGCCGGAAGAAGGCGCGATATTGCCGAGTAGCACCCGCTGGCAGTTGGCCATGCAGGGTTTTATAACCGCCATTGCCAACCCTAAAGGTTGGGCGTTTCTGGTGGTTTTGCTGCCGCCGTTTATAGACAGCTCACTGCCAATGGCGCCGCAGCTTACGGCGCTGATACTGATTATTCTGAGCATGGAATTTTTGTGCTTGCTGCTGTATGCCAATGGCGGGCGCACCTTGCGTCGAGCTCTTCGCAGTGGTGATAAAGTTCGGCTGGCCAATCGAATTTCAGGCAGCCTGATGATGCTGGTAGGTGTTTGGTTGGCTTTGGGCTGAACGGGTTGAAAGGACTCTGGGCTTGAGCGGGCTTTGGAAAGGCGCGTTAAAGCGCGGCGTAACGGCGATACAGAATACCCACTCTTTTTACGTAAGCCCGAGTTTCTGCGTAGGGCGGAATGCCATTGTGGCGGCTAACGGCTCCCGGGCCGGCGTTGTAGGCCGCTGTGGCTAGCTTGATGTCGCCCCGAAAGCGATCCAGCATTTGCGCCAGATAATTTGCACCACCGCGAATGTTGTCTTCGGCAACCATGGCGTTAGCCACCCCCAGTTCGTGTGCAGTGGCGGGCATTAACTGCATAAGTCCTTGTGCCCCTTTGGGCGACAGCGCCGCGGGATTGAATGCCGATTCGGCGTGAATAACGGCGCGAACGAGGGCGGGATCTACATCGAACTCTTTGGCAGACGTCGCAATCTGTTCATTGTAGCGGGATGCAAACAGCGGCGTGGTGTCCCAATTCACCGTAGACGAAGGATCACAGGCGAAGCAGTGGAAGCGAATCACCGAAAACTTGGCGTTCGCCGGGCGTTCGCCACTGTAGGACACGACGCCGTATTTATCTTGATAACGGTACACCGTGGCTGCGCCATCCGACGCCAGCGGGCTGTCGCTTTTTACATTGGAAAACTCCACGCTGCCGTCGCTGTGCACAATACGCTTGATGGTGTCGCCACAGGTCGCGCCGCTGGCGAATGCCAGAAAAAGTGCGAAAAGCGGAGAGCAAAAAGTGCGGGCGTATTTCATAGCTATAAAGTATATCGCTTCAACAAGGGTTATTCCTCAAGTGTAATACCGATTCAGCCCTTCAATCTCTGAACCCGTCAGCATTCTGAAGTTGCCCTCGGCCAAATCGCTGTTTAATTGCAAGTGGCCAATCTGTTCCCGGTGTAGCGCAATGACCCGATTGCCTACGGCGTGGAACATGCGCTTCACCTGATGATAGCGGCCTTCATAAATAGTCAATCTTGCCAGTGTTGCTGCCAGCAATTCAAGCGTTGCGGGAGCTGTGGTGAGCTGCTCGTATTCGAACCAGATACCCTCAGCAAAGCGCTGCGGCGTGTCGGGCCCAATCGGGTAGGCGGTTGTTACCCGATAAACCTTGTCAATGCCCATGCCGGGCAGCGTTAATTGCCGTGACCAGGTGCCGTTGTTGGTCAGTATCATCAGGCCGGTAGTGGCGCGATCCAGCCGGCCGGCAATGTGCAGGCCTTGGCTCAAAGCGGGAGGCAGCAATTGCAGAACCGTAGGGTGCGTATCATCTTCGGTAGCGCTAAGATAACCAGCGGGCTTGTGCAGCATAATATAGCGGGCAACATGGCCCTGCTGTAAGATTTTTCCGTTGACGCTGACCACCGAAAATTCGTCCACATCGGCGTTTGCGTTACGGCAACTCAGGTCGTTAACGTACACTCGGCCGGTAGCAATCAGCCAATTCGCTTTTTTGCGGCTTATATCGGGTTGGTTGCTGACAATACGGGAAAGTTTCATGGCGCTCATGGTATAGACTGTAACAACGGGCCCGAAGCCGGGCATCTGACATCATACGAGGAAATTACATGTCATTCTCTGCAAATCACCTGGCCGAGCTGAATCTTTTAACCCAGTTCCATTCGTCGTCTGCCCAGGAAGGTATCAAAGTACATCGCAATGAGGCCGCCCCGGAGCTGGTTTCGGCGGCAGAGCGCTTGTTCAGTAAAGGCCTGATTACCCGCGACGACGGCGGCTACCTGACCACATTGGGTAGCGAAGCGATCGAGCAGGCGCAAATGTTGCTCGCGATACTGACCAGTAAATAATCCGTTAAACTCTGATTGTACTGATTTCACTGATTATAGATCCTGCACTTCGGGCTGCGCCATGGGCGCAGGCCCCGGGGTTTTTTTATTGCCTGTTGCACAGCGGAGAGCCCAGTGCCCGAACAGACCAAAGGCGTATGGTATGGCGTATGCGCCTACACTATCTGGGGCTCATTCTCGCTATTTTTTGCGCTGTTTCAGGGCGTGCCGGCCCTTGAGATTCTGGTGCATCGAATTATCTGGTCCTGTGTTTTTCTAGCCATCCTGATTTCCGGGTTAAGGCGCTGGCAGCCGGTAAAAGACGCTTTTGCCCACCCGCGACAACTTTGGCGGGTGTTGGGCTGCGCGCTGCTTATAGCGCTGAACTGGGGCGTGTACATATACGCCGTTGAAACTCACCACGTGTTGCAGGCTAGCTTGGGCTATTTTCTGACGCCGCTGGTGAATGTCGCCTTGGGCATGGTGGTGTTGCGCGAACAACTGGGGCGTTGGCAGATGGCAGCGGTCGCTATCGCAGGCGTCGGCATCGCGCTCCAACTGCTGATGCTGGGTGAACTACCCTGGATTAGCCTGGTTTTGGCCTTCAGTTTTGGCGTGTACGGGCTTCTGCGCAAACAGGTCCAGTTAGACGGTTTGTCCGGTTTATTTGTGGAAACCCTTTTGCTACTGCCCTTGGGTTTAATGACCTTTGGCTGGCTGACGACGTCGGGCGCTTCGAACTTTACCCGAGGGTTGCCCACAGGCAGCTTGTTGATGGCCAGCGGTGTGTTAACGGCTATTCCCCTGCTGTTGTTCGCCGGCGCCGCGCGACGCCTGAGATTAGCGACTGTTGGCTTTCTGATGTACATAAACCCGACGTTACAGTTTGTGATCGCCCTGTTGGTTTTTAATGAGCCCCTGAGCCCTATTCAGTTAACAAGCTTTATGGTGATCTGGTTGGCGCTGATTGTGTACAGTATTTCCTCGTGGCAGGGAAGGGTGCGAAGGGCAGTATGAGCCTTCGCTTGATTCGCCGATGGTAACTCCCTAAGGAGCATCCGATGACGTACTGGTTGATTGTCCGGGGCGCAACGTTACACGTGAACGTGGCTTTCACGCTTGTGCGCGCTGCGACGGGGGGTACGCGTCCATCGGGACGCGCATTGTAAGCACCGGGGAGTTAACCCCTCCGCAATGATCATGAAAAAAATCCGCGAAGTTTTGCGCTTCGCGGGCTTTTTCATGCTGTAGAGAAAGTTATATCTTCGGGCCTTTGCCCCTCAAGGCGTTAGCAATCAGGGAGACCACCAGCAGCACAATAAATATAAAAAATAATATTTGTGCAAAACCTGCGGCTGTTCCGGCTATACCGCCAAAACCGAGTACACCCGCCACAATCGCGATCACAAGACATACCAGAGCCCAATAAAGCATCGCACTTCTCCTGTTCTTGAGTTCGCATAAAATATGGCACAGCCCCCTGACTTGCTCAAATTGCAAAAGCGTAAGATAGCGATCATGATCAGCTAACATCATGTTTAAGAAAATATTTTTATACTTATGAATTGATGATTAAAAATTTATAATTATTATTTAAAGCATTATCAATTATGTGCATTTTTAACTATCTAACAATCAGTCTTCGCTTGTTCGCCGTTACGCGCTTGTGTTTTCAGCATTATTTAAATGGAGCGGCATGAATAAATCTTCCGAGCTATGCTTCCGGTGACCCTAAAATGTGAATGAAAAAATGGAAGATTCAAAAACGGTAATAAAAAACGAACCTCGTAAAAGCCTGATCATTCTATTTGTCATGGGTATTGTCAGCATCGTGCCTGGCGTCAAAAAGCGGTTGCCATCAATACGGTGAAATCCTCGGCAGCTACAGGTCGGCTGTAATAAAAACCTTGTCCCTCGGTGCAGTGTTTAGATTGTAGAAAGGCAAGTTGTTGTTTCGTTTCAATTCCTTCAGCCACAACACGATGCTTCAAACTCTCGCCCATCGCAATGACCGCACTGATGACGATATTGTCTGTATCGTTTGAGGTGTTGTCCAAATTGTGTACGAATGACTGATCAATTTTAAGTGTGTCGAGAGGAAACCGCGCCAGGTAGCTTAGGCTGGAATAACCGGTGCCAAAATCATCAATAGCAATCCGCACGCCGAGTTTCTTGAGCGCAGAAAAGATAGCCATGACGTGCTCTGTGTCCTTCATAAGGCCGCTCTCTGTGATTTCCAGTTCCAGATGATGCGGGTCCAGACCCGTTTCATGGAGTACGGAAATAACCCCGGCAAGAAAATCCTCGCTATGGAACTCCCTGGACGACACGTTGACCGCTATGTGATCAATATCGAATCCGGCCTGCAACCATACCTGTGTCTGCCGACAGGCTTCGTGGAGAACCCACCTGCCGATCGGGAGAATCAGACCGCAATCTTCCGCAACGCTAATAAAGTGCACCGGATAGACAAGCTGGCCATTTGATTCCCGAATGCGGATAAGCGCCTCGACGCCGGTAATTGATCCGGTTTCAAGATTTACCTTGGGCTGGTAATGCAGTACAAACGTGTTCTGCTCAAGTGCGCGGTGCAGTTTCTGCTCCATGGACTGCCGCGCGAGCGAGTGGAAATCCATTTCATTTATAAATATCTGATAAGTATTGCGGCCTTTTTCTTTGGCTTGATACATAGCTGTGTCGGCTTTTCTTGCTAAGGTTTCGAGATCTTTACCATCGTCAGGGTAGATGCTAATACCAATGCTGAAGGTAACGTTGAGCTGATGACCATTAACGAGGTGTGGCAGACCCATTGCTCTAATTATTTTCTCTGCCATGACAACAGCATCTTGCAACTCTTCAACTTCGTTCAGCAGCACCACAAATTCGTCGCCTCCTTGACGGCAGACAGTATCAGAGAGACGAACGGAGGCTTGCAGACGTTTTGCAATCGACTTCAATAACTCATCACCAACCGCATGCCCGAGCGAATCGTTGATGTGTTTAAAGCGGTCCAGATCCAAAAACATCAGGGCGACCTTTTTGTTATGACGCTGCGCGAGCGCAATCGATTGCGCTACCCGATCGTCCAACAGCAAACGGTTCGGTAACCCGGTCAAGTAATCGTGACTGGCCAGCTCGTTAGCCAGTTCGGCGGACTCTTTCATCGTCTGGGCGTGAATTGCAGAGATGACCAGACGCTCGTTCGCTTCCTTCAGCAACGTCTGAGTGATCGCGCTGAGTTTGGCCTTGGACGTTGCAGCTTCTTCACGCTGATCTGCGATATATTCGCGCTGGTCTGCAATATAATCTCGCTGATCTGCGATGTCTTCGCGTTGATCTGCGTTACGTTGGCGCAACTCTGAGGCTCTTTTGCGCAGGGCAGCGCTGGCCTGGCGCAACTCGGCGGCATCTTCACGCGCCTCGACATTTGCCGCATCAGCAAGGACGGTCGGTTCGTCAGCAACGACCACGGCTCTGTGATCTGCGCGCGTTTTGAGAACCGAGCTGGAATACACGGCGTTTTCTGCTGGATCCAACGATGGTCCAATTCCGGTTTTCCGATCTTTGCATCCCTTCTTGTTCATTTCGTCCAACCTCACTCAACGCTTTTGATCGTTTTTGTACGCGTTGGCTGCCCGCCGAGGATTCCCTCAAAGCCGGACACCGGGTCACCAATCTCGATACCTTTATCCGTAATATCGAATCGTCTGATTTCGGCGCTGTGGGAACTGCCACGCACTTTGACGACCGCCATAACGCGCTGTAGATTGCTCTCAACCTCGATGTAGCGTTGTACGATGATCGCATCGGTGAGAAATGCGGCTCCGTAGGGGCTGAAGCGCAGATCGGTATATCGGTCTTCGAGTTCTGATGTCATCAGCACCGTCACACCTAGGCCGGAGAGTACCCCAATCATGCGAAACAGCGACTCGCGGAAATCTTCGCGGAACGTGGGGGCCACTGCTAACTCGAACCCGGACAGCGAGTCGACTACCACCCTGGTTGCTTTCGTCTCCTTAATAAGGTTTGTCACGCGCTGTAAGATCTCGTCGACCGACAGGTCCAGGGCGCGGACATTAATCAGGCCGATCTGTCGGCGGTTAATCATTTCGGCGAGGGTACGGATCCAGGACTGGCTAGGCGTTTGTTCAAACGCGACAATCACCCCGTGCTCACCCAAGCGCGCGCCTTCTGCCAGAAAAGCAGTGGCAAGAATGGTTTTGCCCGACCCAGACGGCCCGGCAATTAGCAGCGAATGGCCCGACGGCAAGCCGCCGCCCAACATGTCATCGAGGCGCGGCACACCCATCGTAACCCGTTTTTTGCTGCGCAATGCCTTGGAAAATTCCCCCGCATTCTCAGGGTTATTGTGAGCAACCGTCGCCGGAAAAACATTGATCCCATCGCTGGAAATGCGGAATGCATGCTTTCCTGGCAAAGTCGCCTGACCGCGCATTTTTACAACTTGCATCTTGCGCACCATCGAATTCCGCTCGACAGACTGTTCCAGTGACAGCAGCCCGTCAGCCACCGTCAAGATCTGTTGAGAGCCGCTGTCAGACAAAAAATCTCCGATCAGAAAGGTGGTGGCTTGCCAGCCGGCCAGTTGAAGTCCAAGCTGTTGCAGAAAGCGTTGCAAGTCGATTGCATCTTCGGGTTGGTGTTCGGCTTCACGTAAAACCGAGCGGAACGAATCGACAAAGACCAACGCGGGAGAAAATGCCTCGATCTCCTGCGTAATGCGCGCCAAAACCTGATTAAAGTCGCCCGTTGCAGCATCGGCGCTCAAGTTAATGAAGTGAATTGATTCATTAACCTTATTGGAATCGAAAAAGCTGAATTGCTGCTGATAACGCAGCATCTTTAATGGCGGCTCGCCGAACGCTGTAAAAAATAGTGCAGGCCTTTCAGGAGTGGCCAAGGCAAACATAATCTGATGGCACAGCGTTGTTTTGCCAGCGCCGGGATCCCCGCTAATAAGGTTAAAAGAATACTCAGGTATGCCACCGCCCAGGATTTCATCAAGTCCCTGAACACAGGTTTTGAGCCGATGTATGGTCACTTTTTTACTCATGAAGCTGTGTCCTGTTCAGGTGTAGTGACCTGCTTAGAAAAGGGTGTCAGAGATGCGCTGAGCGAACCCAGTAAAGTATCGACTAAGGAATCACCTATCAAGGTTTCCAGTAGTTCGGTAAAGCCTGATAACAGGGCTGAACTTGCTTCTACAGCTTCATTCGTATTGCGGCCCGCCAGGCGCTCATTAAGACTCACAAGCAGGTCGCCGGTGTCTCCGTGATTTTTTTCAATTGCAAGCCACGGAAATGTTCTACTCGTGAGGTGAATCGAGCGCTTGAACAGCACGTTCACACCCACTTCGCCAATGACTGGGGACAGTATGGCGTTTACCTGGCGTAATGTTTGTGTGGTGGCTTTAGCCACTGGACCCGCATCGAGGGCACCTTCGGATTGCTGCTCCATAGCTGTGTACACGGCCTCCGGACCCGATTCTTCGTTGACATAAAACGGCTTATGGTTACCCTAATCGCCTATGCAGCTTACGACGACGCTATTCATTATCGTAGCAGTTTTAAGGCTGGGCCCAACTTTATCTTCAGTCGGGAAATTGGCGCGGTGGGGTTAAACGCAAAATTTCAGGTTTTCGCGATTACCCCAGGCGCGCCCGGCCGCTTATTCCCTGTCCCAATAACGTAGGGCCGCACAGCTTTCGATGAACCTGATGCAGGTCTCTTCAGCATTGGTTGAATCTAACGATATACAGCCGCCATCCTGTCTGGCGCCAAAGCCGGCGCTACTCATTAGCTGTTGACCATTTTTGTCTCTTACGCCGTCGATAGTCGGCGCAATGACAGCCCGTGACTCGTCGACGTTCAGCAAGTGCACAACCACTCGCAGGCGAATGTCTTCGCGTTCAACCTTGCTGAGCTCGAACACGAAGGCCGCGGCAATGTGTTTTTGTTCAACTTCGGTCTGGCTGATGTAAAACTGACAAGCTTGACTGTAATGATCTGCAAAGCTTGGGGAGCGTTCACGAACTTTTGCGCCTTCAATGTCTTCGGCATAGCTGCGAAAACCCGTGGTCGGGTTCTCACGTGGTCCTGGGTTATCTTCCCAGCTGTTGGGCTCATAATTAACACGGCCCTTGGGATTGGTCATCGCCATGTGACCGTCTTGCTGAAAGTGGTGCATGGGGCACTTGGGCGCATTAATGGGAATGTGGGTAAAGTTAGGCCCGCCCAGGCGTTTGGTCTGTGTATCCAGATAAGAAAAGTTGCGGCCCTGAAGCAGCGGGTCGTTTGAGTGATCGATACCGAGAACGATATTCTGAGTGCAAAATGCGACCTGTTCTGTCTCGGCAAAAAAGTTATCGACAGTCCGGTTCAGTACCATTTTGCCTAATGGCGTAATCGGCACCTGTTCTTCAGGGATAAGCTTGGTGGCATCGAGAATGTCGAACTCGAACGCCTCTGCAAAAGCGTCGTCGAATATTTGCACGCCCAGCTCCCATTCGGGGTAGTCACCACGCTGGATCGCGTCCCACATATCGCGGCGGTGGAAATCAGGATCTGCTCCGTTTATTTTCAGAGCTTCGTTCCACACTACCGATTGCATGCCATGCTTGGGCTTCCAATGAAATTTCACAAATTTGGAGTCGCCTTCTGCGTTTACGAAGCGAAAGCTGTGCACGCCAAAACCTGCCATGAAGCGGGGTGATCTCGGTATGGCGCGGTCCGACATGGTCCACATCAGCATGTGGGTGCTTTCTGGCATCAAGCTGACAAAATCCCAGAAATTATCATGAGCTGATTGGGCTTGAGGAAAACCGCGGTCTGGCGCCTCTTTTACCGCGTGCACAAGATCGGGAAATTTCATGGCGTCCTGAATGAAAAACACAGGCATGTTGTTGCCCACCAGGTCCCAGTTGCCCTGTTGAGTGTAAAATTTTACGGCGAAGCCGCGTACATCTCGGGGAAGATCTGCAGAGCCTTTGTTACCCGCCACTGTGGAAAAACGTGTAAACACCGGTGTCTGTTCACCGGGACGTTGGAACACACCAGCGGCAGTCAGTTCCGATTGATTGCTGTAGTTTTCGACATAGCCATGAAAACCAACTCCGCGAGCATGAACAACCCACTCCGGAATGCGCTCATGATCAAAGTGAAAGATCTTTTCCCGCATCACATGATCTTTTAATAACCTGGCCCGCGTGAGCCTGCCGCCATAATCGGACGCAAGCTTTACTCCGTAGGTTTTCCCCGGCTTTTCTAACCGTGAGTAGGGTGCAACCAAAAGTAAAAATATGTACAGAATAAGTAGTGAATTAAGCTAAATAAATTTAATAAAAATTAGCCATTTCACACGGCGTTAGACTTTGCCTTCGTCTTTCACCGTTGTGAATTAGATGCTTAGCAAAAATATCATCGGTTAATAAAAAAAACAGGTAGCTGAAACTCACTGATTGCGAGGAAGTCAAACTATTGACATTTATTCGGCCCGGTTTAATATTTCTTGAAATTATTTTTATAACTTTTAAAACAACAGCTTGTAAATAAAATTTTAAATAAAACTAAGTTTCGATGATTATGAATTATAAAATATCGTTGCGTTAAAGCTATCGCTGATTTAACAGTCCAAATGGCGTGTGCAATGGAGAGCGAATAATGATCCCTTTTAATTCTAAAAAATTATCCCAACATGATGTAAGCAGTGACGAAATTACATCAAGAATAAAAATTGAAGACTTGTATAAACAGTCTGGCTTGTCTGTTTTTGAGAATCACAAATTATTAGAAAAACTCGTCGGTCGTTCGGCGCCCATGCAGGCTATTCGGGATCAGGTTGCGCGCGTATCGCCGACGCTGGCGACTGTGCTGATAACAGGCGAAAGCGGTACGGGAAAGGAGGTAACGGCCATTACCATTCATCAACAAAGTACCCGGAATAAAGAACCATTTGTTGCAGTTAATTGCGGTGCTATGTCACCCCAGTTGATTGAAAGCGAACTCTTCGGCCATGAAAAAGGTAGCTTCACTGGTGCCTTTAGAAGCCATCGGGGGGTGTTCGAGCAGGCCCATGGTGGTACTTTGTTTTTGGATGAAATCACCGAGATGCCCATCGATCTACAAGTCAAATTACTTCGTGTTTTAGAGACCCGTCGTTTTACCCGAGTAGGGAGTGAGTTCGAACAGAAAACCGACGTGCGCATTATCGCGGCCACTAACCGTTGTCCGCAGAAAGAAGTCGACGCAGGTACGTTACGAGAAGACCTTCTTTACCGGCTTCAAATATTTCCTATTGAATTACCTCCGCTGCGCGAGCGGCATAGCGATGTTCGAGAGTTGGCATGTCTATTTTTAAGTGAACTGAATACTGCTGAGGGATCAGTGAAGACGTTTTCTGACGATGTTTTTTCTAAACTGGAATGTCACGCCTGGCCTGGCAATATCAGAGAATTGCGAAATGTTGTACAACGAGCCTACATCATGGCGGAAACCGTGATTTCACAGAAAGACTTGCCCCCAGGTCTGGGCGAACCGCTAAGCTCGGTGCGCCAAAAGGGTCGCACATTGGCCGTTCAAATTGGCACGTCAGTAGCCGAAGTCGAGAAGAATTTGATCTTCGCCACGCTGAACCAGTGCGGTGGATCCAGGTCAGAAGCTGCCTATCTTCTAGGCGTCAGTTTAAAAACGCTTTATAACCGATTGCGTAAATACGAAATCCAAAGTGCGTCTCTAATTATTGACGGTCAAAAAAATCATAATTTTTAATAAGGAATACCTTGGCCTGTAAGGGCCCGCCTTCCGTGATTTGGAACGTCGATCAGGGAAGGCGGTTGTTTAACGTATCAATCTGTCAGCGTTTTTACTCATCTACGCTTTCCATGTCCATAGGGTCGTAATCAGGCAGTGCCATGAGTTCTTTGTTCGTCATTTCTATCATGAGCTTATCGCCATCACTGTTCATGGATAGTTTACTTAACGGCACAGCTACTTCTTTAGTGTCGCCATCCAGGCCGATCACCGCCATGCGTTGCCCGTTCTTGCCTTTTACAATTTCATCTACATCACCGATCTTCTCACCATCGCTGTTGTAGATGTCGACGCCTTCCAATTCGTCAGCGTTCATAGAGTTGAGTGTATTCATTGAACTGTTTTGATCAGTCGCCGTCTTATCAGTGGATTTCATAGTGCCGTCTTCCGCTGCATATACGAAAGAGGCACTTGCCAATGTTAAGCCTGCAATGAGCGTTACGTAACGTTTCATAACTTATCCCCGATATGGTGGTTGAGGCCAATCAACGTTTTGCGTTGGCTGATAACTTAAACGCAAATTATAGGCCAATTTTTTAATACTCTTAAAAAGGTAATATAATCAAAATTTTCCGTGTTATTTGTGGCACCCAATGGTGAGTTCGGTAATCGACAACATATCTGTATCGCGCTGGTACGTATCGAATCAGTCATTTTTACAGAACAGTCGGTAAAATTTACCGAATACCGGATGACCAGTTTAAGCGACCCTATTACACGGGGGACCGTTAAATAGGGTTGTATATAGCAAGGCCACCACCACTTACGAACAACGGTTAAAAATTCGTGTTTGCAAATATCACGCCGTCATTTTGTTGTTATCTTGAATAAAGTTTAATCAACTACCGGGCATTATGCCCGCTATTCTTCACATGTAGTACGCAGATGATGAAGCAATCGCGTAACACCCATAGCCGCTGGACTCGATGCAATACGGACTAGCGCTTAAGTTTGCCACACTGGAGAGAATCGTATGGCTACTACTGAAAACTATCGGACCTCATCAACCGTAGCTGGAGCAAGAACGGTCCAGCGAGTTTCTTGGGGCGCAATTATTGCAGGCGCAGTTATTGCGATTGCCCTTATGACTTTGTTTACGCTTTTTGGCGTCGGAATTGGCGCAGCGATAATTGACCCGCAATATGATCAGAATCCAGGCGACGGCATGTCAATTACCGCAATGATTTACCTGATTATAACGCAGTTGGTTGCTTTGGGTGCCGGCGGTTTTGTTGCGGCCAGAATGGCGGGTATACCGCGTACGATATCGTCGCTGTTACACGGTGCGTCAGT
>Ga0307486_1001246_pt1 | contig 20144 bp, 21 predicted proteins | sample CBIW02metaG_FD_203663 | JGI IMG/M metagenome (GOLD analysis project Ga0307486, IMG submission 203663) | Sea-ice brine microbial communities from Beaufort Sea near Barrow, Alaska, United States - CBIW 0.2 | ecosystem: Environmental > Aquatic > Marine > Coastal | place: USA: Alaska | collected...
AGACCAAGACAACATCTGACGGTAAAGGCATTTGACTCGCCGTCCTTTTCAACATAGCCTTAGTCATACCAATCCGACCAACACCGGGTTCACCCATAATAAAAATATGATTATGGTTACGCTTTAAATGCAGTCCAAAATTAAGAGACTGGTAAGCACGAGGATGAAAATGTTCCATAAAATCTAGAATTTCTGAGTCTTTACACTTTGCTTTTTCTGGATAAAAAGCCGATGAGTCTAATTGCGTGAAACGGTATAACTGAGAAGCGGATAGTTTTTCCATAGGGAGATTTTCTACTCTTTAAGTTTGACTTGGACATTCCATCCATTAAGCATTCACTATAACAAAAAAGCCCACTATTAAGAGTGGGCTTTTACTGAGAACAGCATTTTTAAGGCATTTTAAAATTAATAGTCTTCGCGTGGTGGGTTTGCATGTATTTTATGGAAAGTTAAATCAGCACCTTGGTACTGCTCCTCATCACTCATACGAAGCCCGGAGACTTTATTTACAATGACATAAACCAGGTAACCGCCCACAAATGCAATGCTAATACCAATCCCGGTACCGATGATTTGAGACATTAATGAAACCCCGCCTAAACCACCTAATGCCGTGGAGCCAAAAATACCGGCGGCAATCGCTCCCCACATCCCACAAAGACCATGCAGTGGCCAAACACCTAACACGTCATCCATTTTTAGGTTCTTCTGGGTCCAGGTGAAGGCCTTAACAAACAACGCGCCCGCTACGAGACCGATGACTAACGCACCTAACGGGCTCACCACATCTGAACCAGCACAAATCGCGACCAAGCCGGCCAAAGGTCCATTATGAACAAAACCTGGATCTTTATTACCTACAAAAGTGGCCGCTAAGATACCTCCAACCATGGCCATCAGTGAATTCATCGCCACTAGACCTTGAATACCACCAACTTGCTGCGCCGACATGACGTTAAAACCAAACCAACCTACCGTCAGAATCCAAGCACCTAATGCAAGAAAAGGAATGCTGGACGGTGGGTGAGCATGTTTGATTTTGCCATTTTTATCATAACGACCAGTACGTGCACCTAAAACCAAGATGGCTGCTAAAGCAATCCAACCACCGACAGCATGCACCACAATAGAACCTGCAAAATCATGAAAACCTGCACCATATTCAGCTTCCAACCAAGCCTGCACACCAAAGTTACCATTCCATGCCAACCCTTCAAAAAGAGGGTATACAAATGCAACAATCAAGAAGGTTGACAATAATACCGGGTAAAAACGTGCTCGTTCGGCAATTCCACCCGAAACAATGGCCGGGATAGCCGCCGCAAAGGTCATCAAGAAGAAAAACTTAACCAAATCATATCCCGACTTTTCGGTCATTGCTTGAGTCAATTGCCCATCAATGTTAAACCCTAGGAAAACACCATAAGCCACACCGTAACCGATAAAGAAATAAGCCACTGTGGACACGCCTAAATCACTCATGATTTTGACCAAGGCATTAACTTGGTTTTTATGTTGAACGGTACCCACTTCTAAAAAAGCAAACCCCGCATGCATAAAGAGGACTAAAATAGCCCCGAGTAAAATAAATAAGACATCTAAACTGGTTGTTAGCTGCTCCATTGTGCGCCTCGATGAGTCTAGTAACTTTCACTAGTGGTTAATTGTAAATAAATATATTTCGGAAAATTGTACCAGAATGAAAGCGATGTTTTCTGTAAAAACCACACCAATGACCCAACTTTTATGCCCTTTGTTCGACGAATGTCAGGTAGAGGTATGGATGAAACGAGAAGAGCTGAATCATCCTACGGTACAAGGCAATAAACTGCACAAACTTAAGGTCAATATTCAGGAAGCGAAACGTCAGCAGAAAGACACTCTACTGACCTTCGGTGGCGCCTATTCAAATCACATTGCGGCAACTGCAGCCGCTGCTAAACAGGTTGGATTGAAGAGCGTCGGTTTTATTCGCGGTGACGAACTCGCCCTCACCCCGGACAAGTGGAGTCCAACTCTTAAGCGAGCCCACCAAAATGGTATGACGTTACATTTTATAAGCCGCAGTGATTACCGAGAGAAAAACCGACCAGATACTCTGCAAAAGTTACAACAGGCATTCCCTCAGGCTTACATCCTTCCTGAGGGAGGGTCAAACATATTAGCCGTACAAGGGTTTGAATCGCTTATGAGTGACATTGAAAGCCAATGTCCAGATTGGTCACACCTTTATACTGCCGTTGGTACGGGAGGCACTTTAGCAGGCCTGGTAACTTTTGCAAAATTCAAGTCACATCGCAGTATTTTGGGGGTTGCTACTTTAAAAAATGCGGACTATTTAATGCCCATCATTGCTCAATGGATTCTTCAAACGACAGAACAGAAGCCCGTCAATCATTGGCATCTTCTCACGCAATATCATATGGGAGGTTATGCCAAAAAAACACCTGAATTATTCAAACAGCTCACTGATTTTAAAAACACATTTGGAATTGATTTAGACTCCATTTACACCGTGAAAATGGTGATGGCTTTCTATGATCAATTACAAAAAAAATTACTCAAACCCGGTTCAAAAATCGTTCTGTTGCACACAGGCGGCTTACAGGGTAATTGAAAAAAATCAGAGAATACACACTGGTTCAAAAGAGTCTACACATTTAAAGTCAATTCTATCCGTTATTGAAGACGAGGTAAATAAATGATAACTCACCTTAAAGAAGCAACACATCTAGTTGAATATAAAAGCAATGTTAACTATATTTACAACTTAATCTAGTTTATCAAGATGACGGCTGAACCGAGCATAAATGCCAACTCCATCACCTCTGTCATAGCACCTGCGGTATCCCCAGTCATCCCACCTGTCATCCGAATCATCACCCAACGCATCCAAAACCAAGCCAGTAAAAGCCCAATGAATAGCCCAGGAGAAACCCATAATAGACCGACGATTAACGCAGACACCCAAAGCCATATAAGAGGTTTACGCAGATGCAAAAACATCTGTTCAGCAACACCATTTACACTGACATATCGAGTCACAGTCATCAGTCCAATAGATGAAATTCTACCAACGATTGGTACAACCAATAAAAACCACCAGGCCTGATACTCAATTAAGACGACGACTAGACTCCACTTTAATAACAGCAGTCCCACCAACGCAACGCCACCGCCCGTTCCAATTCGACTGTCTTTCATGACTTCCAAAACATGTTGGTGATCTCCTCCCGCTAACCACCCATCGGCAGTATCTGCCAGCCCATCTAGATGTAATGCTCCGGTACTCAAAATCCAAACCGCCAACACCACCCCAGCAACGACCTCTGGTGGTAGCCAAACTTGGAGTTGTGCCACAGCCACTAACACTGCTCCAATCAAGGCTCCGACGACGGGAAACCAACTAACGGATCGCCCCATCTCCATTGCTGTAATAGAGGTATATTGTGGTGTCGGAAAACGACTCAAAAACTGAACTGACAGGAAAAAGTTTTTAAACATAATGTTGAACACCTCTGTAAATTAGACAAGTCTTGATCGGTTTAAACCCGAGAGTTTGATGATTGAGTTTGACTAAGGGACGTACAATTAAGTGGGTTTTGTACCATCTCTACCAAGCGAATAAAAGGTGTGGATGTGGTCGCAAAAACCTCTAAACGAATACGAGCACCATAGCCTATTTCTAGTTGAAACAAAGCCTCATTACTTAAACCTAAGAACTGTTTTAACAATGTTCTGATCACCCCGCCGTGCGTCATCATCACCACCTGCTCGACATTAATATCTGGTGAATTCATTTCGAGCAGTAACTTGTCCCAACCACTCTGAACACGTTGTTCAAAGTCAAGATAAGACTCCGCTTGAGGAATGTTAAAGCTGAATGGTCTCTGAAGATATGATTCAAGTCCTTGCGGGTCTTGAGCCTGGATGGCTTCATAAGTCAGTCCATCCCAAACACCAAAATTTCGTTCTTGAAATTCTGGCCAAATTTGTAACATCTCTAAATCTGCTTGAACATAAGACTTCATAAAATCAGCACAGCGTTTAGCGGGTGAAGATATGAACAGGCCTGGTCGTTTTATTTTGCCCGTTTTATTGACGGCTTTAACGAATGTTAAAGCATCCAAGACAGCCAATATCTGCTGCTGACCCTCGTCACTTAAGATTGAATGCGTCTGACCTCTTAAAAAAGCTTGATCGGTACACTCTCCATGGCGAATCAGATCAATGCGCATCTATTTTATCCATTCTTATCCATAACCTCGTCTGATTCAGAGACGCCCGCTTCATCAAAGGTGGCCATTTGCGCGTGCAATAGGCACGCCATCTTAATCACGGGAATCGCCATGGCGGCTCCAGACCCTTCTCCTAGACGCATTGATAAATCTAATATCGGCCTAACATCCAAATGGTGAAACACAGCTTGCTGGGCCGGCTCTATCGACTGATGACCAAACATCATCCAACCTTTTGCTTGAGGTGCAACTTCACATACGATTAATGCGGCAGCACAAGCAATCACGCCATCAACCACGATAGTTACACCTTGCTCAGCGCAAGTCAAATAAGCCCCGACTAAAGCTGCAATTTCTAACCCACCCACACAGGTTAGTACTTGCATCGGTGAAGTCATATCGGCTTGGTGTATTTGCAGAGCACGCTCAATCACTTTAATTTTGTGCAACTTTTGCTCGGAATGGATGCCTGTGCCAATACCGACAATATCCGTCACGGCAACATTACATATCTGAGCGATGATGGCCGTTGCAGAGGTTGTATTACCAATCCCCATTTCGCCACCAATAAACAGATCAGCACCCTGTTCTAAAGCCCTTTCAACCGCTAAACATCCTGCATTCTGTGCTTTATAAAGCATTTCATTACTCATTGCTGCTTGATGCAAAAAATTAAAACTCCCAGCCGCCACTCTGCAAGAGATAAGGTTGGGAAATGGCTTTTTACCCTCTTCTGTCACATCGGCCAATACGCCTACATCCACGACTTCAAAAGCCGCGTCATTGGCTTTGGCCAAAACAGTAATGGCTGCACCACCTGCTGAAAAATTCTTCACCATCTCTTGCGTCACCACCGCAGGAAAAGCCGAGACGCCTTCATTGGCAATACCATGATCCGCGGCAAATACCGTAACCCAAGGACGATTTATTTGCGGACAAACTAACCCTTGGTGTCCCGCCAATTGAATCGCAATACTTTCCAATACACCTAGAGAACCCGGAGGTTTGGTAAGCTGGCTCTGTCGTTGTATTGCATTTTGTTGCGCGAGAGTGTCAATGGCTTTGATTTCAAGGCAAGAATTGTGGTCATTCATTAATGGAGACTCATTTTTTAATTTACGTTAACAGTGTTTTAAAGGGAGTTGAGATTTGTTTTGCGCGGCATATTAACTTCAGTCAATCGACTATTTGAGATGCATTGGCAGTCCTGCTGTGACAAAAGTCACGGTCTCTGCCTGTTCTGCAACGGCCTGATGTAGCCAACCTAATTCATCGACAAAACATCTCGTCAACTTGCCCATTGGCACAACGCCAAGGCCAACTTCATTACTCACCAAAATAATGTCTGCGGTTAAATTTGGCAAAATATTCAGAAGCGCTTTCTTTTCAACCTGGAAACACTCTTCTTCGAGTAAGTTAAGGGTCCACAAGGTTAAGCAGTCGATCAAAATACAATTTTTTTTATCATCCAAAGCCACTAAACCTTCAGCCAATTTGATCGGCACCTCAATGGTTTGCCAATGACTAGGGCGATCACTTTGATGGCGTTTAATGCGCTCCAACATTTCCGTATCCGCGTGATTTTGCCGATCAGAACTCGTCGCCGTTGCGAGATAAAACACCTGTTGACCTGATTCTTCAGCCGTTTTTGCCAAGCTTTCGGCATAACGACTTTTGCCAGACCGAGCACCCCCTAATATAAAACGCACCAAACTTTTCTCCTCAAAAGAGACTTATTAATTAATTATTTTAAGCGGCTATTTTAGCGTAGAGATAAGTTATTTTTGTTATGATTCAAAGATAAAATTGAAATGCCTTTATAGTCAGTCTTTTGCACGAGACCATAAACGGATATAAATGGCCAAAATATCGCTGTTATTTGTTGCATTCCCAAGGTACCCTGGGTGATTGCGATAAATGATCACTCGTTAAGCCTGCTATGTACAAGTTGTCATCTAAGTCAGTTAAGTTTTTTACCCTTGATTTCTCGTCTCTGACTCCTATACAACTCACCTATATAGACATTTCTGACAGCCACCTAAATCAAATTAATGATTATTTTGTTGAGTATACACTATGAATATTACCATCCTAGGCACAGGCTTTGCAGCCTTAACCGCGATAAAACAAACCCGTAAACATGCGCCAAAAGCCACCATTACAGTCATTTCACCGAAAGAAGAGATGCTCTATTATCCAAGCCTTATCTGGATTCCTTCGGGGTTAAGAAAAGGCGATGATTTACGGGTTAATTTACATAATTTCTTTAATCGTCAGAATGTTCAATTTGTGGAAGGTAGCGTGCAGAATGTTATTCATAGTGGTCGTACCGTCGTAACGGAGGATGGTGAATATCACAATGACGGACTTATTATTGCCACGGGTGGTCGTTTCATTAAAAAACTACCAGGCATAGAATATGCCATTACCCCTTGTGAAGGCATTCCGGCGGCGGAGAAAATTCGTGATCGCATAGACGGTATGAGTGGTGGCACCATTGCCATTGGTTTTGGTGGAAATCCAAACGAACCATCCGCGATGCGGGGCGGACCCATGTTTGAATTCCTCTTTGGAATTGATAACTTGCTCCGTAAGCAAGGTCGTCGTGATAAATTCAAAATTGTGTTTTTCAATCCGGCTCCAGAACCTGGAAAACGTTTAGGCTCAAAAGTACCTGCTAACCTAACCAAAATAATGACGAAACAAGGCATTGAGCTGCACTTAGGTCACAAAATGATTGGTTTTGAAGAGAAGCTCGTCAAAACAGAAGGGGGTGAGTTTTCCGCAGATTTAATTCTGTTTATGCCTGGCATGACAGGTCCTTTGTGGCTAGCTGATTCCGAGTTACCCAAGTCGGCTGGAGGTATGATTTCCGCCGATATGAATGCAAAAGTCGAAGGCTATGACAATGTATATGTCGCTGGAGATGCGGGATCATTCCCTGGCCCAGACTGGCAAGCGAAACAAGCCCATGCCGCAGATTTACAAGCGGTGGCGGCCTCTAAAAACTTAGTGAAATCTTTAAACGGTCAATCTGATTTTGAACCGTTTAAACACGAACTTTTCTGCATCGTTGATACCCTAAAACATGGCATTTTGATTCGACGTACTGAAAAAGGTGCCACTTTACTGCCGCCTTGTCGTGTATTGCATTTTGCCAAACGTGCTTTCGAATGGCTGTATTTACGTCAGTATCGATAACCCTTACTCATGCTCTTTTAGAGACTTGCAATGCCATAGAGATCTGTTTAAAGAAAAGTGTCCTATTTTCGCTTGAACTCACTCGACATGAATCACTGTTTTCGATCGTTCAAGTCATTATCGACTTAGCTGATCAGTTCGTTGTTCACTTTACGACGTCACCGACCCTATTTAAACCATCAACCCTCAAGGATTTTTTATGACTTGGGTTAAAGCTATCTGACTTCGAAGACTTAAATCCTTCTGCGTTTTTCTAGCCATTGATTTACACTACCAATATACTCATTAAGTTTATATTCGGGCTTTTTGTTCAGGTTTGCTGTTCATATCCACAGCCTATAAAGGAAATTTCATGCCGAATCAGTTCGACCGCTCTCGCGTTATTCCAGCCATTACGCTACTATTTTTTAGCGTAATGTTCAATCTATTCAGTTCAGCGCAGGCGTCTGAAACACTTATGAAAACAGATGCTGCGTTGCAACTGCATATAGATTTAATTGAAGTCGCGCTTAAAACAGATTCTTATAATAAACGCTGCCGTGGCATTAGTACGGCTACAAATCTTCATGAAGTAAATCGTTTATATGTCACTAAATACAGTATTACCGCCAATAACTTTATAAAAGACTATATTAATGAAGATGTTAGAGCCTTTAAAACAGAGCGCGAACATACCATAAATAAACTGTTAGCAAAAATAGGTGGTTGCGAAAAAGCCGAGTCACAGGAGTGGGTAAAACAGCTAAAACCAGATTTTAAACGCCTATATGAACAAGCTGAGTCTGACAAGTTATCTTGGTATCCTGAATAACTCATCTTTATTCACAGTCCTATTTATCCACCGTCCACCAATAGAATCTATTACCCATGACTAGCCGAGCCAATTTAATTACCCGAGAAGGTCGCACCAAGCTTGAAAAAGAACTTGATTACCTTTGGCGGGTCGAGCGCCGCGAAACCACTGTTTCCGTCACGGAAGCCGCAGCCCATGGTGACCGTTCTGAAAATGCCGAATATAAGGAAGGCAAACGCCGTTTACGAGAGATTGATCGACGTATACGTTTTTTAAGAAAACGCTTGGATGTTTTGCATATTGTGGAATATTCTCCGCAACAAGATGGCAAGGTCTTTTTTGGCGCGTGGGTTGAGTTGGAAAATGAGGCTGGAAAAGTCGTTCAATACCGAATTGTCGGGGCCGATGAATTTGATCCACAGAAAAATGCCATCAGTGTCAATTCGCCCATGGCACGAGCTCTGATAGGTAAAGCAGTCGATGATGAAGTAACGGTTGAAACACCCGTTGGTAAACAAAACTGGTTCATTAATGCGATCCAATATAAACCATTTGAAAAGGTTTGAGACCCCTCTAATTCATACGTTGACTAGACCAGGCTAAACACACAAAATTTTTGCTACGTCACGGTTTATATCGCTATCATTCAACCCAAACACTCGCTTCTTATTTAATCACTTTAGCGGTAAAATCACTAACAACTTATTCCTCTCTTCTCTTTAAAAGGTAGCTCATGGACATTTGGTCAAAACTTTTTCTTTACTCAAGCGCCGCGATCGGTGCCGTCGTTTTACTGGTCGCTCTCATTGTATTGTCGAATGCTCAAGATGGCATGCTCACGATTGAAGGTCTGCAACACCTAGAAGCACCTTTAACGTCATTTTATGAAATGATGCTGTTTTTCATTTACCCCTGGATGGCCTTATCACTGTTTATCTTTGGTCGATTTCTATATCGTACTTTTATTCAAAAATAACCCGCGTTGCAAAATACCTAATTAAGAGCTTTAGTCATGGCTTGATACCACCCGTACGTAAATATACGGCATCAAACTGCATCGAGGATTGCTCGATTAAACTAATGATAATATCAGCTTCTAAGATTTTTTTAACGCTCAGCTAAACTCATATAGAGTTCTGACGTCGCCCTGTAATGGTCAAGAACTGAGTATTGAGTAAATTAAACCGTTATAGGTTAAACCTCCTATAATCAATATATCCAATTGAATGAAGAGCCTTACATATGACGACACACTCACCATCTTCCACCAAAATCCTAATCACTGGGTGTTCAACGGGCATGGGTTATCATTGTGCCAAACGCCTACACTCTATGGGGTATCAGGTGATTGCCACCTGTCGAAAGGAGGAAGATGTCAAACGATTGAACGAAGATGGCCTCACCTGCTTACAACTCGATTTGGCAGATAGCCAATCAATCCATTCCGGTTTACATCAAGTACTCTTAATAAGCCAAGGCAAAATCGATCTATTATTTAACAATGGAGCATTTGGACTACCGGGCGCAGTGGAAGATTTAAGCCGTGAGGCAATGGAATATCAGTTTCAAACTAATGTATTTGGTACCCAGGAGCTAACCAATTTGGTCGTCCCGATTATGCGCAAGCAAGGAGGCGGGAAAATCATCTATAACAGCTCTATTTTAGGCTTTGCAGCCATGCAGTATCGTGGTGCATACAATGCCAGCAAATTTGCGATTGAAGGCTTTGCAGACACCTTAAGGCTCGAAGTTAAAAAAGATAATATTCAGGTAAGTTTGATTGAACCAGGGCCGATTATTTCTGACTTCAGAAAAAATGCCTTCGAACAGTTTAAGCGTTGGATTCCTCAGCAAGGTAGTGCCCATCAAGCCAGTTATATAGCTATGCTGGCTCGCTTAGAAACCGTTGGACCGAGTGCCCCCTTTACGTTAGGGCCAGAAGCCGTGACCAAATGTGTGTTGCACGTTTTGCAAAAGCAAAAACCTAAAATTCGCTATCGTGTGACGGTACCGACCATTGCCTTTGCCATTTTAAAACGACTATTACCGAACCGTGTTTTAGACCTTCTACTCATTAAAGCGGGTGGTGATGGTAAACGTTAATTTGCAAAAACCATTGAATAAGGTCGTGCAATCTCTTGAATGACTTTCTGTAAACTAAAGGTACGCACCTCTTCAATAAATCGCTGTCCTGTAAAAAACACCTGTAAGGTCGGCAACGATAAAACACCATTTTGTGAACAAACTTCTCTCACCACATGACAATCTACGTAGACCATTTTGATTTTTGGATAGTTTTCTTGCATGAGTGCAATCAACTTAGGCTTAATGGAATGGCAAACGTTACACTCCTTACCCCCAAAAAGAATCAACAAGCCTTCTTCTGATTGCTTTAAGGCATCAAGGGCTTCTAAGGTTTCAATATTCTCCATGTTCACTCCTATTTAAACTCCACATAAGTTTGTCGCTTAGCCTACTGTGCAAACTCTTCGACAACAAGTCAGTGAGATCGTTTCAAAAGCTGAAACCTTTGCCAAAAATGACAACATCACTTTTGATATCATCTCGCTTACTCATTCTATTGTTTTTTTATAACCAAAGTGTAAAATTAAAATCAGTGCTAATTCGCATAAGCATGATAAGTTGAATACTTTTTAGAGTACTTTATTCTTAAATTCAGGAAATATCCCAATGAAAAAACCGCTTTTATCAATACTTTTGACTTCTACATTGTTTGTCACACTTGCCTCAGCGCCAGTATATGCTGACAAGCCTCAATGGGCAGGTCAAGGCCAAGCGCCGACTTATGAGCAAAAAGAAATGCATAAATCCACAATGCAGGACAAACGTGGGTCAGCCTATGATAAACACAATCGTGAATATGATAATAAGCAAGGTCGCTACGAAGATCGTGACGATGAACACGATAAACAACGTGATAATGATCGCTATGAAGACCGTGACGAAGACCATGATAAACAACGGCATGATGATCGCTACGAAGACCGTGACGATGAACACGATAAACAACGTGATAATGATCGCTATGAAGACCGTGACGGAGGTTACACCCGCGAAGGGTCAGACAAAAGGCCTCAACCTAATGAAGATACTCGAGGATTCCAGCAAAGAATGAAAGATATGCTTGGTTGGTAATCGATATTCAATTATTCTAAACATTAATCAAAGCTTACAACCAGGCGGCGCCACGTATACCACTGGCGTCGCCAAACTTAGGAGCCACTAAACGCGTATTAACTTGATCACTAAAAACCCATTCAGCCCATATGTTAGGAATATCTGTATATAAGCTATGAATATTCGACATTCCGCCACCCAGAACAATCACATCAGGATCAATCACGTTAATCACACTGGCCAAGCCTTTCGCTAACCAAATCGTGTAATCATGCATAAGTTTTCGAGCAATTTTATCACCCTGTAAACTCAACGCTACAATCTGTTTTGCCGTTTTGATCCGACCCACTGAGTTTATTAAGTGCATTCGCATTGAATAATGAGCTTCTAAAGCAGAACCGGAGAGAAAGGTTTCATTACAGCCATTTAGACCACAGTAACAAGGCAACTGGCATTCATTTGCTCCTAACCATGGCAGTGGATTATGCCCCCACTCACCACCGATGGCATTTATGCCATTGAGTATTTGACCATTCACGACAATACCGCCGCCACACCCCGTCCCGAGAATCACACCAAACACCATTTCAGCCCCTTGACCTGCACCTTCTACAGCTTCTGAGAAGGCAAAGCAGTTGGCATCGTTGGCTAAAGCGATGGGACGATTTAAGCGTTGCTGAAGATCGCCCTGTAAATCTTGGCCGATTAGGCAAGTCGAATTGGCATTTTTGATTCTGCCCGTTTTATGGGAGATGGAGCCCGGAATGCCTATCCCCACTGAGCCGACTTGGGAAAGAATCTCTTCAGCCTCTAAAACTAGTTGGCTGAGGGCATTCAATGTGGCGACGTAATCGCCTTTCGGTGTCTCTATCCGTTTTTGATATAGAACATTATCATTGCCAGAAGGACCTGCTTCTTGAGACGCGTCAATAGCGATAATTTCGATTTTTGTCCCACCCAAATCAATACCAAAACGAATCAGACTCATACCCTACTCAACCTCTTTGACCACTAGGTGGCTTATGTAAATAAACGGTAAAGTCATTTTCAAGATACCCCTCAACCAAAGTCACCTGATTGGCAAAACTATGGCAATACTCCATAATTTCTTGCGGATAAAAACTTTGTAAATCCGTACGAGTCTCATGCCATGCAAAGCGTCGATCCAGTAAATTAAACGCGACACCGTAACGGCAAAGTTGGTACATTCTCGCGATCACGCTTCGAGCATAACGGCCCTGTTGATTGGCTAAACCCTCGACTTCCGTCTCAACCACTTCATTTAACGCCCCCGAGAGCATGACGTAATCAAACTGCTCAGTAACATAGTCAAAATCAGACAGTTCACCTTCCAATACATTTAGCTCTGGTGCCATACCTTTCGCACCACGCACCATATCCGCAGAGACATCAATCCCTGAATAATCAGAAAATAGGCCCCGCTTTAGCATATAACGCTGTAAATCTGCAAAACCACAACCAACATCCAATAATGACCAGGCTTGGTTATCTTCAAATGAACCCAATTTAAAATAATTTTGTGGCAGTATTTCAATCAATTTCTGAAAGCGAATTTCTTGGATTTCTTGGCTACTCCAAAATAAAGCTTGCGGTTGATAACCATAATTTTCAATAGAGACTCGATGCCGAGTTTGGATACGCAGGCGTTGAATTGCTGTCAGTTTAGGGGTCATAGTCGGTTAAAGGTCTGTAGGCCATCATGGCGTTGTTATTGAGTTGATTAAGGCTGATTAAGGGTTTTAAGCCAAGCAATCTCTTGCTCACAAAATCCGGCCTGTGCACGCGCTTCGTAATTAAAAGGTCCGCGCAAGTCGCCATGATAGTAGTTTTCAATAATCGCTTGAAAGGTATTGAAAGGATTTAAATGGCGCTCTTCACAAATATAACGGAACCAGCGACTGCCGACTTCAACATGACCAATTTCATCTTGCAATAAAATTTTCAAAATTTCGACGCCACGTTTGTCGCCGATAGAGCGTAACTTTTGAATCATGGGCGGCGTGACATCCAAACCACGCGCTTCTAATGTTCTCGGCACTAAAGCCATTCGCACCAATGGATCATGATCAGTTTCATAGGTCGTCATCCACAAACCATCATGCGCCACCATATCGCCATATTCATAACCTAAATGATAGAGGTGCTCACGAATCATTTGAAAATGATAGGACTCTTCACCCGCGACTCCCAACCAGTCCAAGTAAAATCTTTTAGGCATGTCCTGGAAACGATAAATTGCATCCAAAGCCAAATTGACTGCATTAAATTCAATATGCGCGATTGAGTGCATTAACGCCGCATGACCTTCAGGTGACCCCAGGCGTCTTTTTGGTAACTCTTTGGGAGAAACCAGTAAAGGTTTTTTAGGGCGCCCAGGATCAGGAACTCGAAGAACCGTTTCACTCGAAGAAAATTCAAACTGTTCATCAGCCCAATCGATTTGCAACTGCGCGACTTTTGATATTTTAAGGTCTAAGTCGGTTTCCATTAAACATTCATAGACCGATGTAAAAATATTCTTATTTTGCTTCACTTGGATTCAACTCTGATCAACCTAACCGTTTTTTTAACGGCTCCATTGTATTTTATGCTTCTCAAAAACAAAAAAACCGGTCTAAGACCGGTTTTTTTGAACCAAAAACTACAGCGTTATATTAACGGTAGTATGTCGCTTGTAAAAAACGAACACCTTTGTATTTTTTAGTATCAATCGCATCAAAAAGTGTTGACCACTTTTTACGATCTGCTGGAGTCATCACTGAAGAAGGGTTAACACCTTTAGTTTTGTCGCCATATTTAGCTTCAATTTTAGAAAGTTCAGCCATACAAGCTGAAACTTCAGTTTTTTGCTCAAATGCACGTGCTGCAGTTGAACCTTCTTTAACTGCAAGAGCAATCAGATTTTCACTATCAGTAATACATTGGTCGTAAGTTGTAGCTTCAGCTTGAACATTCATTGATAGAGCTGCAATTGCAGAAATGAATAGCGCTTTAAGTGTTAAGTTTTTCATTTTAAAATAAACTCCGAAGTTTTAATTTGTTTCTTTAACCAGATAATTTTGACTGGTTTTATGCCAAATTGCAAGCGTAATCGAGTTAGAAAATAATGAAATGCTTATAAGCTTTTTTTATAGCTAAATCATTATTTGTTAAAGGGTTTTATTACTCTCCCAAAAAGGGTCTTTAAACTCCAATATAACAGCAATAAAATAATGGACAAATAGCCCATTTGATAGGCACCATGTAAACTTGCAAATAAAGACCAATCGGCAGAATTATGATCAATACCTAAAGGATTATGCGCTTTAATTTCAGCCATCCAAGGCGAGATCCAAAAACGCAATGTCATTAACAAACCTAAACTCAAGCCTAAACTTTTAACGTTTTTTGGTTTTTTTTTGTAAAATGCATAAAATGCAATCAATAAAAAAAGACTCCCAGAAACAATCAAGCTAGCCACATTAAATAGAAGTCCAGCGAGTTCTCCTGCTTGATGTTGAGGCAATGCTGAAAATAAAATCGGCGTCACTAAATAACCAATCGTCACCAAGAGACTGACTAAAGCCATTACCCATACTGACGCTAACTTAAAATAGGGTAATTGAGTATCATTAGTTTTCAAAATTTGACTCCTTACTTAACCAATCTTCTCGACCACATAAGGCATCGATTTACCCCTTAAAACAATAATGCCTGCATTGCAGCAGGCATTATTGTGAGGTTGAGTACGTCTAAAGTTTAGATGTATTGAACCTTTAGAATGTCATAATCAATATTCCCTTTTGGCGCAGCAACAATGACTTCATCTTCTTCTTGCTTACCAATTAAGGCTCGCGCAATAGGCGAATTAACGGATATTTTATTGTGCTTAATGTCCGCTTCGTCATGACCGACAATTTTGTAAGTTAACTCTTCATCAGTATCAACATTTAAAACCGTCACGGTTGCGCCGAAAATGACTTTACCATTCGCATTTGCAGCTAATTTAGTCACATCAATCACTTGAGCAAGGCTTAAAACGGCCTCAATCTGTTGAATACGGCCTTCAATCAAACCTTGATCTTCACGGGCCGCATGATACTCCGCATTCTCTTTTAAATCGCCATGTTCACGCGCCGTCGCAATCGCTTCGGTAATTCTCGGACGATCTTCTTTTTTAAGTTTTGTTAATTCTGTTTGCAGCGCATCAGCGCCTTCTTTTGTCATAGGATGCTTTTGCATAACCCCATTCCTTTATCTATTTTCTATACCAAACACGACAAGAAAGCCAAATTAAAAAAACGCCAAAGCTTATTTAAAAAGGCTTCGGCGCTTTGGTACTAAATGAATTTAGTGAATATCTTGTAAACGCGTTACAGGCTGATCATCTAAATAGTCCATTGCGGAAACCATTGCGAAAGCGCCAGCAATCGTCGTGGTATAGCATGTTTTATGCATCAATGCTTCACGACGAATACTCGAAGAGTCTTGAATACTGCCTGAACCATCAGAGGTATTCACAATTAATGCTATTTCTTCGTTAACAATTGAATCGACAATGTTAGGACGACCTTCAGTCACCTTATTGACTATTTTACATACCACACCCGCTTCCGTTAATGAAGAGGCTGTACCACGCGTAGCAACCACACTAAAGCCTTTAGCAATCAACTGATTCGCTAGGTCAATAACTTGTACTCGGTCTGCTTTACGCACACTCAAAAAGGCTGTTCCAGAACGAGGTAATATCGTACCCGCCGCTAACTGAGCTTTTGCATAAGCTTGCGCAAAGTTAACGCCAATCCCCATGACTTCCCCTGTTGACTTCATCTCTGGCCCAAGAATTGGGTCCACACCCAAAAACTTAATGAATGGGAAGACCGCTTCTTTGACAAAGTAATGAACGGGAGAAATTTCTTTAGTAAAACCTTGAGCTTCAAGCTTTTGTCCGACCATACAACGAGCCGCAATCATCGCCAAAGGATGTCCAATCGCTTTAGAAACGAATGGCACGGTACGTGATGCACGAGGATTCACCTCCAATACATAGATATCATCACCTTTAACGGCAAACTGTGTATTCATCAGACCAACAACCCCTAAAGCAAACGCCATTTTAGTTACTTGCTCACGAATACGGTCTTGAATCTCTTCTGAAATACTATATGGAGGTAAAGAACAGGCTGAATCTCCTGAGTGAATACCAGCTTGTTCAATGTGTTCCATGATTCCACCAATAACAACCTGTTCACCATCACAAATGGCATCAACATCTAACTCAATCGCATCATCTAAAAAGCGATCTAGTAAGACAGGTGATTCGTTAGAAACATCAATGGCAGCTTGCATATAACGATTCAAATGAATTTCGTCATAAACGATTTCCATACCACGTCCACCCAAAACATAAGATGGACGGACGACTAATGGATAACCAATTTCTTTCGCTAATGCAGCCGCTTCGCTGGCATTGGTTGCGATACGGTTAGGTGGCTGAAGCAGCCCCAAATCATTTAGAATTTTTTGGAAACACTCTCGATCTTCCGCCAAATCAATTGATTCAGGAGAGGTTCCTATAATTGGTACCCCCGCATCTTCTAACGCGACTGCAAGCTTTAATGGTGTTTGACCGCCGTATTGAACAATTACACCCTTTGGTTTTTCAACTTCAACGATTTCCAATACGTCTTCTAACGTCAACGGCTCAAAATACAGTCTATCAGAGGTGTCGTAATCGGTCGAAACCGTTTCAGGGTTACAGTTGACCATAATGGTTTCATAACCATCTTCACGCATGGCCATTGCCGCGTGAACACAACAGTAATCAAATTCGATCCCTTGACCAATACGGTTAGGCCCGCCACCCAAAATCATGATTTTGTCACGATTAGTAGGCATGGCTTCACACTCTTCATCGTATGTTGAATACAAATAAGCCGTACTGGTTTCAAACTCTGCGGCACAAGTATCGACCCGCTTGAAGACAGGACGAATATTTAACGTGTGACGGAATTTACGAATAAACGCGGCATCGGTATTCAATAATTTAGCAAGCCGGTTGTCCGAAAACCCTTTACGCTTAAGGTTACGTAAATAAACTTCGTCTAGCGCATCTAGCCCACGTTGTTTAACGTTGTCTTCAATGTCGATTAAATCTTTAATTTGTGCAAGGAACCATGGATCAATTTTAGAACTTTCAAAAACCGCATCCAAATCCCAACCCGCACGAAACGCATCAGCGACATACCATAAACGTTCAGCACCAGGATTACGTAATTCTTGACGTAACTTGTCTTTGATCTCTTTTTCTTCCATGGTTGCCAATGGCATGATTTCATCAAAACCATTCTTATCAGTTTCTAAACCACGAAGCGCTTTTTGGATAGATTCTTGGAAGTTACGCCCCATCGCCATCACTTCACCAACAGACTTCATCTGAGTAGATAAGCGATTTTGCGCTTGTGGAAACTTTTCGAATGTAAAACGTGGAATCTTAGTGACAACGTAATCAATTGTCGGTTCAAACGAGGCCGGAGTTGCACCATTCGTAATATCATTTGAAAGTTCATCGAGCGTATAACCAACCGCTAACTTCGCTGCAATTTTGGCAATCGGGAAACCGGTCGCTTTAGACGCTAAAGCCGATGAACGAGAGACTCGTGGGTTCATCTCAATGATAATCATACGACCTGTATTAGGCTCTATGGCGAACTGGACGTTAGAACCGCCCGTTTCTACACCGATTTCACGCAAAACTTCAATAGAAGCATTACGCATGATTTGATACTCTTTATCCGTCAATGTTTGCGCGGGTGCAACCGTTATTGAGTCACCCGTGTGAACGCCCATTGGATCCAAGTTCTCAATTGAACAAACGATAATACAATTATCATTTTTATCGCGAACCACTTCCATCTCGTACTCTTTCCAACCTTCAATTGACTCTTCAATCAATAGTTCACTGGTCGGAGACATGTTTAAACCAAATTTACAGATTTGTTCAAATTCGTCTTTATTGTATGCAATACCGCCACCAGAACCACCTAAAGTAAACGATGGACGAATAACCGTTGGAAAACCAACTTGCGCTTGAATTTTCCAAGCTTCTTCCATGTTATGTGCAACATCGGAAGTCGGCATATCTAAACCGATTTTAGTCATCGCCTTACGGAAACGGTCACGGTTTTCAGCTTTATCAATCGCGTCAGCATTGGCACCGATTAACTCAACGTTATATTTCTCTAGAATACCTTTCGCATCTAAATCTAACGCACAGTTCAATGCAGTCTGCCCACCCATTGTCGGTAGAATCGCATCAGGGCGCTCTTTCGCAATGATGGTTTCAACCGTTTGCCACTCAATTGGCTCAATATAGGTTGCATCAGCCATATCAGGATCCGTCATGATCGTAGCTGGGTTAGAGTTGACTAGGATGACACGGTAACCCTCTTCTTTAAGCGCTTTACACGCTTGTACTCCAGAGTAATCGAATTCGCATGCTTGGCCGATAATAATAGGGCCAGCACCAATAATCATAATACTTTTTATATCACTTCTTTTTGGCATTCTATTTCCTATTATCCGTTACGCGTTTTTAGCGGTTTTAATGTTTTCGATGAATTGGTCAAACAAAGGGGCAACATCGTGTGGACCTGGGCTTGCTTCTGGATGCCCCTGAAAACTGAATGCTGACTTATCTGTACGCGAGATACCTTGTAATGAGTCATCAAATAATGACTTGTGTGTTGCAATTAAATTTGACGGCAGTGAGTCACCGTCCACGGCAAAACCATGGTTTTGCGAAGTAATCATAACCTTTTTGGTTTCTAAATCTTGCACCGGATGGTTAGCACCATGATGACCAAACTTCATTTTAAGGGTTTTCGCACCGCTGGCCAAAGCCAACAACTGATGCCCTAAACAGATACCAAAGACTGGCACTTCTGTTTTCAATATGTCTTGAATCGCTGTGATTGCATAATCACATGGCTCTGGATCGCCTGGACCGTTTGATAAGAAGATCCCATCTGGATTCATGGCTAAGACTTCTGCCGCAGTTGTTTTTGCTGGTACAACCGTTAACTTACAACCACGATCTGCAATCATGCGCAGGATGTTACGCTTTACGCCATAATCGTAAGCAACTACGTGGAAGCCATTATTCGCTGAACAATCTGCGTGCCCCTGACCCAGCTTCCAAGAACCTTCTGTCCAGCTATATGTCTCAGGCGTTGTCACTTCTTTCGCTAAATCCAAACCCTTCAGACCACTGAAAGATTTTGCTTTCGCCACAGCAGCTTCGGCATCAATATTATCGCCTGCAACAATCACACCTGATTGAGCCCCTTTGTTACGTAATAAACGCGTTAACTTACGGGTATCAATATCAGCAATAGCAACAATGCCTTGCTCTTTTAGATAATCCGGCAACGTTTTCTCAGCACGAAAGTTACTCATACGAACAGGGCAGTCTTTGATGACGAGACCCTGGGCCATAATACGAGGGGACTCTTCATCCTCAGTATTCACGCCGGTGTTGCCAACATGTGGATACGTTAAAGTAACAATCTGTTTGAAATACGAAGGATCCGTTAAGATTTCTTGGTATCCCGTTAACGAAGTGTTAAAGACGACTTCTCCAGTCGTCTCACCTTCCGCGCCTAACGAAACACCCCAAAAAAGGGTTCCATCTTCTAAAGCCAGCAAAGCTTGTGTCATTGATTCATCCATCCAGGTTAGATAAAACTAAAAAAGTTTCTTTACGATTTTCC
>Ga0307486_1001248_pt1 | contig 20130 bp, 23 predicted proteins | sample CBIW02metaG_FD_203663 | JGI IMG/M metagenome (GOLD analysis project Ga0307486, IMG submission 203663) | Sea-ice brine microbial communities from Beaufort Sea near Barrow, Alaska, United States - CBIW 0.2 | ecosystem: Environmental > Aquatic > Marine > Coastal | place: USA: Alaska | collected...
ATAACATACTTAATTGGTTGTTAATCAGCAAAAAAGATACAAAAAAAAGGAGCAAAAACACTACGTTTTTTACTCCTTTTCAATCCTTTTTATTTAAATTTTTGGGGGACTTTTTCAGTGCCCTCATTAAAATTCGGAGCTTTTTTTATTACATTTTTTTTACTCTGGCAGGGTTTCTCGGAATTTTGAATCCAGAAGTTTTGAATCTTGAATTTTTTAATTAATTGGAATTAAATCACAATACCAAAACCGTGTATCCCAGGATTTTATTTTATTTGAAAAACAATCGTCCTTTTCATCCTCACTTGGAGAAAATTGTTTTTCAATTATTTCCCCAACTTCAAAATTCACGGGTGTTTTAAAAATAGGTCCTTCAAACACAAAACTGTGAAATTCACCGTTTTCACCACAAGGATCAATATTTTTTGGAAGATCTTCTAAAAACTGATGATCTATTATCCTTCCACAGAAAGATTTGTCAAGCAATTTTGCGTTTACACAGACCGTAATCGCTTTAAATCCTGCAGAAATAAAGTCATTCATAAGTTCCCTGGTATTTTCGCTCCATAAAGGAAAAATCGCTTTTAATCCAACATTGGCCAATTGCTTTTCCCTGTATTCTTTTAAATCTTCAAGAAAAATATCTCCAAAAATACTGTGTGTAAAACCATCGACTATCAGTTTTGAAACCTCAGATTTCATAATTTCATCATAATTTTGCATAGAAACATTGCCATTCAATGAAATAATTTGAAGAGGGATCTCTAAGCTTTCAGCTTGCTGCAGTAATAATTCCTTTCTCAAACCATGCATTGAAACCCTGTCCAATTCAGAATTTACAGTAGTAATTAGTTTTTCGACTTTATATTTTTGTTCTTTTTGAGTTTTATACAATGCAAAAGCAGCATCCTTTCCACTACTCCAATTTATATAAGCCTTTTCCATTAGCAAATTTTTATTTAAGAAAACTACTTATCGCCAGATCATAACTTAGCAATCCAAAGCCAATAATAATTCCTTTAGCATTAGGCGAAATATAAGATTTATGCCTAAATTTTTCTCTTGAAAAAGTATTAGATATATGTACTTCCACCACTGGAGTTTTTATAGCTTTTATGGCATCCCCTATGCCTACTGAAGTATGGGTGTATGCAGCTGCATTTAGGATAATTCCATCAAACAATTTATCTGCTTCCTGCAGCTTACCTATTAATTCTCCTTCTATATTACTTTGAAAATAAGACAGCTCGACATCCCGGAATTGAAATTGAAGTTTTGAAAAATAATCCTCGAAACTTTGGTTGCCATAAGTCTCAGGTTCTCTGCTACCAAGCAAATTTAAGTTAGGGCCGTTAATAATTAATAATTTCATCTGGTTATATTAGGTTTTAATGCGAAGGCTAAAGATATTTAAATTTGAGGCATAAAAAAAACGGAAGCTATTGCTCCCGCTTTTTTTATGATTATCTTCATTTAAATAAGATTTACTTTTAGGATGCCTACTTTGCAATATTAAAATCCTAATTCAATTCCTAGATTTACAGATCCAAAGGTACTGCTTAGGCCATTGTTTTTAACTTCTATACCTGAATAAGAACCAATTAAGGCTAAATTTCCAAAATTATATCCAAGTTTTGGCCTGTAAAAGAATCCACCGTCATTTCCCTTGTCTACTGCTATAGCATAACCCAGATCAGCTCCAACAAAAAAGGCGTCTGAGAAACTAAAACGTCCTGATGCAGCTAAAGGAACAAAGCTAAAATCTTCAAAATCTTTTTCGCCGAAAAAATGAGAATAACCAACTAATGGTCCAACACTCAAAACATCTGTGACATCAAATAGGTAAGCAACATCACCTCCGAAATTAAATGTAGAAACATCATGCACATCACCAGTGGGTATTCCCACATTTAAACCAATTCTCCAGTTACTTTGGGAGTGTCCAACTGTTAAACTTAAAACAGTAAAAACAATAAGTAAAATTAATTTTTTCATAATTCTAAATTTAATGGGTTAATGTAATTAATTTACAAAAAAAACACGTATTCCACAATATCAGACTTATACATTTAGTAATTTATTATTATTAAAGTTAAAAATAACTTAATTATTAATTTTTAAAATAAAACTGTAATGAAACCTCAGTTTATAAATTATAGTACTTGTATTTATGAAAATATGTTAAATTAAAAACCAAATTCAATTCCCAAATTTAAGGAGTTGAATGATCCTCCATCAACTTCTATTCCCGAATAAGACGCAAATAAGCCTATAAGACCAAGATTATAACCCACTTTAGGTCTGTAAAAAAAACCGCCATCATTGCCCTTATCAGCCCCAATTGCATAACCTAAATCAGCTCCAAGAAAGAAAGAATGTGATAATCCAATTCTTCCTGAAGCTGCCAAGGGAATAAAATGATAATCCTCTCCATCGCCCTCACCTAAAAAATGGGAATAACCTAAAAGAGGACCTACTTTAACAATATTTGCTAGCCCTATAAAATATGCAATGTCGGCTCCAAAATTCAAAGATGAAATATTATTTGCATCTGCCAATGGAATTCCGGCATTGACATCAAGTCTAATTGAACCCTGTGCATAAGAGGTCATAAATCCGAAAATGGAAAGCACAATTACCAAAAGTAATTTTTTCATGATCATATATTTAAGTGATTAGTATCTTAAATTTATGAATTAATCTAATTAAAGGAGTCACTTATAAGAATCAATTAACATCAGTGTTAATTGATTCTAAAATATACAAAAAAAATCGGGAGCCATGGCTCCCGATTTTTTTAAATAGGTCATTATTCTTTTAAAAAACAAAGCCAACTCCCGCCTGAAGTACAGAATGTTTTGCATCTGCCTTAGAAAAAAGATTATTGGTGAAAGTGTCATCATAAATATCGGTCAGACCAATATTATAGCGCCCGTTTACAAAAAAACCGCCTCTAAACTTATAGGAAGCTCCTAAAGCAGCACTAAAATCAACTTTATTGAATTGATCCTCGCTTAATGAAATCTCTCCGTTGTTTGAACTGGAAGGCTTATAATCTATTTGGCTGTTTACCAAAAAACCAACTTGAGGTCCTGCTTCTAATGCCAATCCATCTACTACATAAAATTTTGCTAATACGGGAATATTGATATAATCCAATTGGTATTCAATATCATCTGCATTATTTCTATCTGCAATATCATATCCTTGTCCGGAGTAAAGTACTTCTGGCTGAACAGAGAATTTATCTGTTACAGGTATTTCGGCCAAAAGACCCAAATTAAATGAAGTTCGGCCATTTGGATCGTTAAAGGCGTTTACACCATCTCCGGAAAAGGTGGAAAAATTTGCTCCTCCTTTTACACCAAACATGATATATTCCTGTGCGCTTACCGCAGTAATTCCAAATAGTGCCAATGTTATTATTAATACTGATTTTTTCATAATTTTTGTTTTTAAATTCAAGACCAAAATTAGGCTTACATTTGTTAAGAAATACTTTATCCATACATAAAGTATTGCCAACACATTTTAAAATTAAGTTAATAACCATCATAATGACTTGGCATCAAGCTCTTAACGATTTTAGGAATTATTTACTTTTAGAGCGCGGATTAGCGGAGAATTCCGTCTTTAATTATTCATTGGATATTAAAAAACTTATCAACTATCTGGAGAACAATTCCATAGTCATTTCCCCAATCACAATTTCAGAAGAAATTCTTCAACAATTCATATATGAAGTGGCCAAAGTTGTAAATGCCCGATCTCAATCTCGAATAATTTCCGGTTTAAAAAGTTTCTTTATTTATATGATTTTTGAAGGTTACCGTGATAATAACCCTATGGAACTGATTGAATCTCCAAAAATTGGGCGCATTCTTCCAGACACCCTATCTGTTAAGGAAATTGACAATTTGATCAACTCTGTAGATTTGAGCACCAAAGAAGGTGAACGAAACCAGGCAATAATTGAAACCCTTTATGGATGCGGTTTAAGGGTTTCCGAATTGATCGACTTAAAATTATCCGATCTGTTTTTCAAAGAAGGTTTTATAAAAGTAACGGGTAAAGGCAACAAACAACGTTTTGTTCCAATAGGTGAAGTCACCCAACAATATATCTCAACATATATCAGGAATTCCAGAACGTTGGGCCCTTTAAAGAAAAAAGCCACGGATGTATTGTTTTTAAATCGACGAGGAAATATTCTTACCAGAGCAATGATCTTCACTATTGTTAAAAATCTCGCCATCATCGCAGATATACAAAAGAACATAAGTCCACATACGTTTCGTCATTCCTTCGCCACGCATCTTTTGGAAAATGGAGCTGATTTAAGAGCGATCCAGCAAATGTTGGGTCATGAGAGTATTACCACCACTGAAATCTATATGCACGTGAACAAAAACCATCTTCAAAAAGTAATTACTGATTTTCATCCACGTCGAATTTATTAATGTTTTGCTAAAGTGATAGCAATATTTTTTAATGAGATTCTCACTTCATAACTTTAGTGAAAACACAAGAAAATGAAAGATTTAAAATTTAAAAATGGAGATAAGATGCCAGCTATTGGCCTTGGCACCTGGAAATCGGATAAAGGAGAAGTAGGAAAAGCCGTGAAATTTGCCATAACTAGTGGATATAGACATATTGATTGCGCTGCGATTTATGGAAATGAAGCTGAAATTGGGGAGGCACTTTCTGAGATATTTGAGGAAGGAAAAATTAAACGCGAAGACCTTTGGATCACTTCCAAATTATGGAATGATTCGCATAAAAAAGAAAACGTTATTCCTGCTTTAAAAAAAACCTTGAAGGATTTGCAGCTGGATTACCTGGATTTATATCTAATTCATTGGCCAGTTGCTTTTAAACCCGGAACAGGTTTTCCCGAAAAGGATGATCAATTTATTTCTTTGGAAGAAGCTCCTATAATTGAAACCTGGAACGCAATGTTGGAAGCTAAAAATTTGGGTTTGACCAAACACGTTGGGGTTTCCAATTTTAGTATTCCGAAACTTAAAAACCTTATTCAGCAAACTGATGATATTCCTGAGATGGACCAGGTAGAATTACATCCCTATTTGCAGCAAACTGAACTTTTGGAATTTTGTAAAAATCAGAATATTCATTTAACCGCCTTTTCACCTTTAGGAAGTGGTGACCGTACCGATGCTATGAAAGCTCCAGATGAACCTTCTTTACTTGAAAACAAGGTAATTGAGGAAATTGCAAAAAAACACGCTGCAAGCCCTGGACAGGTTATTATCAGTTGGAATGTTTTACGCGGTACTGCAGTCATTCCAAAATCAGTCAATGAAGGTAGGATCGTAGAGAATTTAGAAAGTATCAATGTTAATTTAGATGAAGAAGATTTAAGGAAAATCTCTGATCTTAATAAACACTTCCGGTATGTAACTGGAGAATTTTTTGTTACCGAAGGCAATTCCTATGAAAACATTTATGACGAGAAATAAACAGAGTACAATTACCAAATTCCAATTCTTTATAAATTTGGAACTTGGAATTTGATTATTAGTAAGAAACCCCACAGCTTTTAGAACTGTGGGGTCTTGTTTATATAATAATAGGCCTTTAGTTCACTATTTAGCTATATTAATTGCTCTGGTCTCCCTTATCACAGTCACTTTTACTTGTCCCGGGTAGGTCATATCAGTTTGGATTTTTTGCGAGATTTCAAAGGAAAGATTCGCTGCTTTATCATCAGTTACTCTTTCGCTTTCTACGATAACTCGTAATTCCCTTCCTGCCTGAATAGCGTAGGCTTTTTTGACTCCTCCAAATCCAAAGGCGATATCTTCAAGGTCTTTTAAACGTTTTATGTAAGAATCCAGTATTTGCCTTCTTGCACCAGGTCTTGCTCCACTTATGGCATCACAAACCTGGATAATTGGAGATAATAATGAAGTCATTTCAATTTCATCGTGGTGGGCTCCTATGGCATTACAAATTTCTGGTTTTTCTCCAAATTTTTCAGCCCATTGCATTCCTAAAATAGCGTGAGGCACTTCAGTTTCAGAATCTGGCACTTTTCCAATATCGTGTAATAATCCGGCGCGTTTAGCCAATTTCGGATTTAGACCAAGTTCAGAAGCCATTACACCACATAATTTAGCAACTTCTCTTGAGTGTTGCAATAAATTTTGACCGTAAGAGGAACGATATTTCATTCTACCCACAATTTTTATCAGTTCAGGATGCAATCCGTGAATTCCAAGATCTATTACTGTGCGTTTTCCAATATCGATAATTTCATCATCGATTTCTTTTTTGGTTTTCTTAACTACCTCTTCAATTCTTGCAGGGTGAATTCTTCCATCGGTTACCAATTTATGCAGAGAGAGTCGTGCAATTTCCCTACGAACAGTATCAAAACAAGAAAGAATAATTGCCTCAGGAGTATCATCTACAATTATCTCTACCCCAGTGGCTGCTTCTATCGCCCTTATGTTCCTTCCTTCTCTTCCAATAATCCTTCCTTTCACTTCATCACTTTCTAGGTTAAATACAGAGACGCAATTTTCGATTGCCTCTTCTGTTCCTATTCGCTGTATGGTAGTGATAATAATCTTTTTGGCTTCCAATTTTGCAGTAAGCTTGGCATCTTCAATTGTATCCTGAATCAGACTCATTGCATCTGCCTTGGCGATATCCCTTAAAGATTCTGTCAATTGGGATTTAGCTTCTTCCGCGGAAAGTCCTGAAATCACTTCAAGTTGTTGGATTTTACTCGAATGAAGTTTATCTACTTCCTGCTGCTTTTTCTCCAAATATTCATTTCTGAAAGTGTAATCTTTTAATTTATCTTCCAGATCTTTATTTAAATTTTTGTTTTTAGCCAATTCGCTGGACACTTGAGACTCCTTATCACGTGTACGTTTTTCAGCTTCACCAATCTTCTTATCACGTCCCAGGATTACCTTTTCGTGTTCACCTTTCAGTTCAATAAATTTTTCCTTTGCCTGAAGGATTTTGTCTTTTTTAGTATTTTCAGCATCAATTTTGGCCTCTCTTATAATTGTAGAAGCTATTTTTTTAGCTCCTTTTACAATTTTTGACGCATTCTTCCTTTCCATCACCTTGGCGATCGCAAATCCTATTGCAATTCCAACCATGATGCCAATTATAACTAATAATGATTCCATATTTTTAATTTAATTAAATAAAAAAGCCTGTATTAGCCAGGATTTTGTATAAACTCCTTAAAATAAGTATAGGGCTAACAAGCTGATCAAGTATCCGCCAACCAGAAAAAATCAGGAGCGGCACGCTTTTACAACTTAAACTCACCCTTTTTAAAGAAATCACGTTGAGTTTATCAAAAAAAATCACTAATACAGGCAGTAACCTTGTGTTATTTTTAAAGAACTTAGGTAGTCAGGTGTTTTTGTAGAAGTTCATTGAGTGATCTCAATTTATCTTCTGCCAATTCCACTTCACTGTTATTATCTAAAGATTTTTGCTCGGTTTGACCAGCAAACTGTAAGGCGCACATTGCCAATACATCCTGCTTGTCCCTAACAGCATAACTCTGCTCAAATTGCTTAATCATTGCCTCTATCTTTTTTGCCGCCTTGCGCAACCCCTCTTCCTGATGGGATTGAATAGTCATAGGGTAAACCCTGTCTGCAATAGAAATTTTAATTTTAAGCTGATTTGACATTTATTATTTTTATTCTGATAATTGAACAATACATTGATCGATATCGCGAATTAAGCTGTTTATTTTGAGCTTTGTTTCCTTTGTATAATCTTTACTGCCAAGCAACGCGTTGGCGGCTTTGAGTGTTTGAATTCGATTTTCAGAATCTTTAACGTTCTCTGCCAGCTGTTCATTTTGCTTTTTAACGGAGGTCAATTCTTCCTGAATAGAATTATTTACTTGCCTGAGAGCTTCATATTTATGAAGCAACTTGCTAATTCTATTTTCAAGGCTATCAACTATTTCCGTGAAATTACTCATAAAAGCTCAACGTGCTACTTATTGATACAAAGTTAACATACCTCCTGAAATTTCCCAACACTTTTAAATCTAATTTTAAAATCCTTTTATTTCCTTATAAACAACGCAGTACCAATGCTTTATTTTTCAATAAAAGTTTGATTATATTTGCACTCCTATAAAAATGCTATTTTAAACTAAGATATGAAGAAGATTTTAATGCTTTTATTTCCTCTAATTGTTACTGTAAGTCAAGCTCAAACCAAAGTTCCTTTAGATTACTTCGGAAATCCATTGGAGGTAGATTTAGTGCTTTCCGGAACCTTTGGTGAACTGCGTTCCAATCATTTTCATAGCGGTTTAGACATCAAGACTTTACAACAGCAAGGTTTAAATGTTTTAGCTTCTTCAGATGGATACGTGAGCCGAATCGAAATTCAGCATTTTGGTTACGGAAAAGCGCTTTACATACAACATCCAAACGGTTACACCACTGTTTATGGCCATTTAAAAAAATTCTCGCCTGAAATTCAAGCATATATTAAAAAACAACAATATGCCAAAGAAACTTATGAAATAGAGTTATTTCCTGAAGCAGGATTGCTGAATGTCGTCAAAGGTGAATTAGTCGCATTTAGTGGAAATACTGGAGGAAGCGGCGGACCGCATTTGCATTTTGAGATTAGGGACGGACAACAGCGCCCAATGAATCCTCAGCTTTTTGGAATTAAGATCAAAGATACTCAGGCTCCTACTATCAATAGTTTATTCGCTTATCCATTGGATGAAGATTCCAATGTGAACGGATCGGCACAACAGCAACGTATCCGATTATTCCCTCTTCCAGACGGGTCCTTTAAAACGGAACCTATTAATGCGTGTGGGGATATTGGATTTGGAATTTCCACCACCGATAAACAAGATGGAGCTTCCAATAACAATGGGGTTTACAAAATAGATACTTCCCTAAACGGAGATCCTGTTTTTGAATTGAATTTTGATCGATTTTCCTTTGATGAATCCAGGCATCTTAATCAACTGATAGATTACCCATACTACGCACAAAATAATAGCAGAATTACAAAACTATTTCTTCAGCCTAATAACCCATTAAGTGTATATAATCACGTTGTAAATGAAGGAAAACTGAATATCAAGAATAGTTTAACATACCTATACAACATCAAGGTTCTAGATTATGAAGGGAATCAAAGCATTATTCGAATCCAGATCACAGGAAAACAAAACAATAATGTAATTCCAAAGGATATCAAAAAAACAAATTATTTTGCACAGTCGGACCAGGCATTTTCTGTAGAGCAAAATGGTATTGATGCTTACATTCCTAAAGGAAGTTTATACGAGGATACTTATCTGGACATTTCATTCAAAGGTGACACCATCTATTTCCACCAGGATGATACTCCTATTCAAACCAATATAACACTTGGATTTGACGTTAGTAAATATAGACCGGAAGACCGCGAAAAAATGTTTATTGCAAGGCTGGGTTATCAGGGAAGGCCTTACTATAACTCAACTTACAAAAAAGGAGATCGTTTTACATCGGGCATTAGGACTTTTGGAGAATACACGCTCGTGGCAGATATTAAACCACCCTCGATTTCACCTCTCAATTTTAAAAATAAACAGTGGATAACTGGCAATTCAGAATTGAAATTAAGGATCTCTGATGATATTTCCGGAATAAAAAGCTATCGTGCAACCATAAACGGAAAGTTTATATTGATGGAATATGAATATAAAAACAATACACTAACCTACGATTTTGGGGATGGCGTTGAAACAGAGACAGAAAACAACTTGAAAGTTATAGTCACAGATAATGTTGGAAACAGCACAACCTACGAAGCTGTCTTTTATAGAAAATGAATGGAAATTCTCAATTAAATTTTGCCTCTCGCAAAACAATTTTCGCAAATTATATTTACAGAATGAAATTCTTCAAGAGATTTAAATGGTATTGATAGAAATAAATTTATTGAGTTTATGCTTAAGCATAAACTCAATAAATAAAACTATTTGCAAAAAAGTGTTTCAGATATTTGTAGCTACTTAGATTATTTGATCAATCTAATTTTCAAGAAACTCCTTTAGAACTTTTATTACATAATCTATTTCTTGAGTTGTATTAAATCTTGAAAATGAAAATCGAAGAGATGGTTTATTGAGGTCTGCTTCAGATAAAAATGCCTCTAAAACATGGGAACCTTTATCGCTTCCGCTTTGACAAGCACTTCCCTTGGAACATGCAATTCCTTTTAAATCCAATTGAAATAATAACAAAAGCGCTTTTTCCTGTGAAACAGGCAAAGCAATATTAATAAGTGTATAAGTGCTAAACTCTGGATCTTTACATATTCCATTAAATTTTACCCCTGGAATATTCGCCTCTAACTGCTCAATAAAATAATTTTTGATTGAACTGATCTTTTCTCGTTCTTCACGTAAATTTTTATAAGCCATTTTTAAGGCAATTTCCAAGCCTATGATATTGTGCACACTTTCAGTGCCGGCACGATGTCCCCGCTCCTGCTCTCCTCCAAAAATTAATGGTTTCAATCCGCTGTGCTTCCTTACAAACGCAAAACCAACTCCTTTGGGCCCGTGAAATTTATGCGCGCTTGCTGCCATAAAATCCACAGGAATCTCATTGAGATCCAATTCATAATGTCCAACAGATTGTACCGTATCTGAATGAAATAAAGCATTGTGAGATTTACACATCTCACCAACCAACTTGATATCTAACAAATTCCCAATTTCATTATTTATATGCATTAGGCTTACAAGTGTCTTTTCATCTGACGCCTTTAATAAATCTTCTAAATGGCCTAAATCTACTTCTCCATTTTTGCCAAGATTTACGAAAACAATATCTAACTCATATTTAGATTTTAATTGTTCCAAAGTATATAATACAGCGTGATGTTCTATTTTGGATGTTACAATTCGTTTGATACCCAAATCCCGAACCGCCGAATTAAGTACAAGATTATCTGCCTCGGTTCCCCCAGAAGTAAAAATTATCTCAGACGCCGAGACGTTTAGAAATCCTGCGACAGTCTTTCTTGCATTTTCTATTAAAGATTTGGATGATCTGCCATAACTATGTACAGAAGAAGGATTTCCGTAAAATTCCTTCATCACCTGAGTCATTTTTTCAATAACTTCCTCACGCATTTGCGTGGTAGCTGCATTATCTAAATATACTTTTTTCATGGAATGCAAAAATAAAAGAATTAAAATTATTAAGAGGATACTCTGCTATAAATTACGAAAGCTTTATTTTTGCTAAAATTGATTACTATGAACAGATATTTAGGTACTTTGTTACTACTTGTTGTTTTTACTGCCTGTAATGATGGCGACATCATAGTTACCTCTTTTGATTTTGAAAATCAGGAACTATCAGTTTGTGGTGAAGGCACCAGCAAAGTCCTTTACAATATCAATAATGACAATATATATGAAACAATTTCTTTTACATTAAGTAGTAATGAATTATCCAATCTGAATAATGTATTATCCACCAAAATAGATCAACCAATAAGCCTCCAATTGACGGGATCTAACGAAATTATTTATCGAACCTATGACGGATCGGTTCCTACCAATTATTTTTGTGGCGTTATACCTCCTAGTTCTCCAAAAGTAATTGATGAATTTAAAAGCGTAGGTGGCACTGTTACAATTACAACCATAATTCGGGATGATCCAGATCCAGACAAAGATGGTATTCCCTCCATTGATGAAGGTATGAGTGCGAACTTAGATACCGATGGGGATGGGATTCCTAATTATTTGGATATAGACGATGATGGAGATAACGTAAAAACCTCAGTTGAAATATCCAGTGCGGGTGACGATCCAACCGCCGACGGCTATCGTGATACCGATGGTGACGGCACACCAAATTATTTGGATCCTGACGATGATGGAGACAACGTGCCTTCCAAACTTGAGGTTTCACAGGAAAACCAGGATCCTGCCTCAAATTTCAATGAGGGAGGAATTCCTAAATATTTGGATTTATATAGTAAGGATCGCTTTGATGAAGTTGATTTTGTAATTGAAAATAAAATCCCTGTAAGTTTCCGTTCTTCCATAGATATTCAAAACTTAAAATTACAAAATCAGGGAGGTAGTGGAGAAGAAATTTCATTCACCACTTACAATCTTGGGTTTTTTAATTCCGCAGCGGTAGAAACAGTTTTGCAACTTTCAAATCCTTCGAATTAATCTATAAAAAAGGGAAATTATTTAGTTTTGGAAAAAATAGACTTCGGTTGCGCCAACTCCATATTTTTGATAATCGGCATCGTAAAATTTAAGGTTGTCATAACGGCCAAGTAAAAAATCCAATTCAGCTTTTAAAACTCCTTCCCCTACTCCATGAATAAAAACTATTTTTTGGATGCGTTTGCGCATTGCAAACTCCACTTGCCGCTTTACAGTTTCTAATTGCAGGTTAAGTATATCGTAATTCCCCATTCCCTTATAAGAATTTACAAGTTTTTCAATATGAAGATCTACTTCCATTGCAGGGATATTCCGGTCCTTCGGCTTAGTGCGTATTGATTTTGGTCTTTTTGTCTGCTCCTTTTCTCTCAAAATTTCAGAAAAAGCCGCATCGTTCAGGGAGATCATTTTACTTTGCTGTCCTTCAATTTTCACCAATTCAGATGCGTTGAAATCCAGCGAGAAACCTTCTGGAGTTTCAATAGAAACAATATCTCCACGCACTTTTATCACAATTCCTTTAAGGGCATCATCCAAAACTTCGACTTTGTCGTTTACTTCAAATTTCATTTTTGGTCCTGGCTATTGGTTTCTTCCTTATCATTTTGAATATTTTCTTGTGTATCATCTTTGGTTTCTACCCAATAATTTGTAGCTCTATATAATCCAAACATGATTATTACTAACCCCAAAATTTGTATATACTTACTTTCCCCTTCGCCGGCAATGGTATAAAGCAATAGTGCTCCTCCAACAAAAATTAATAAAGTATTGATAGTTTGAGCATATTTTTTGAACATAAACAACTGATTTATAGTATTTAAAACTTATATTAACATGATCCTTAAAAAACAAATTAGCTATTTGAAAATCAAATAATCATTAGACCATGCAAATATACATCATAGCTTTTTTTTTATTGCCATTTCTTGGGTTTTCACAGTTATATATAAAACCTTCTGGAAATCAGGATAGCTATGTTTATGTAGAAGGGCAGTTTTTATTTGTGGAGAAAGGAATAGATTTAACCTTCAATCCATCTGAGAATACACGTGCTGGGATCTATTTGCGGAACAAAGCGCAATTGCTTCAGGGAAATTCAAATTCTTCCAATACAGGTGATGGCTTCATTTCTATATTTCAGGAAGGGAAGGCCACAGCTTATACTTACAATTATTGGTGTGCTCCCGTTCAAAATAATTCAAATTCAGTGCTATTTGGAAATATTTTATTTGAACCAATTGACAAATTAAATAGCATTCAGGCAAAAATTACCGGCGATTTAAACGGAAATGCAAATCCATTGACCATTTCCAATCGATGGATTTATAAACTCTCCGGGGCAGACTATTCAGATTGGCTTTACATCGGAAATACTTTTGATATCAAACCAGGAGAAGGATTTACCATGAAAGGCGTTACCGGATCAAATATAAACGTAGTTCTATATGGAGTTTCAAATAATCCGGGAAATCAACAGCGTTATGATTTTAGGGGAAAACCCAATACTGGTAATATTACTTTGGATATTAATAAAGATGAAAGCAAGTTGGTGGGGAATCCATATCCATCTGCTCTGGATCTAAATGCATTTCTTCAGGAAAATAACAGTATTACAGGTATTGCCTATTTTTGGGATTCCAGACCGGTTGAAACTCATTATTTAAATGAATATGAAGGTGGATATGGCGCCTATTCCCCTGCAGCTGGAAATAATGGATATGTTCCCGCCGTTTTCAGCAAATTTGATACGGGTGGAAATGCAATAAATCGCAATGCAGAGTCAGGCATTTATTATGCCCGCCGTTATTCTCCAAATGGCCAGGGATTTTTAGTGGTTGGAAATAAAAAAGGAAGCCTTACTTTTAAGAATGAATATAGAAGATTTGAAAAAGAAAATTCCATAACATCTGAGTTTAAGTCAAAATTAATTTCATTGAAATCATCTGATTCAGAAAAATTTGCCTTACTTCGATTAAATATTGAATTCAACAATAAATTCATCAGGCAAATAATGTTGATTCATTCAGACATTGCAACACACGGAATTGACCGTGCAATGGACGCAAAAAATCTCTCTGTTTTAGAATCGGATTCGGGATGGCTTTTGGAAAACGAAAATTATTTGATTAACGTTCTTCCTTTCAATTTGTCTGATAAAATTCCCTTGTTTTTGAAATTGACAGAAAAAATGGAGGTTAACTTTAAAATAGCTGCTCAGGAAAATTTTAATCCCGAAGTGTTTTTATTTGATTCTGAAACAGGTTTATTTTACGATTTAAAAAATCAGGATTTCAAAATTCAATTGAATGAAGGTGAATACCACAACCGATTTAAGATCACATATGCCAAATCAGATCTTGATCCTATAAATGAAGAAATTGTAGAAATGATTAATCCTATAAAGGATTACGCAATTTTTCAAAATAATCCTGTTAGCAAATTAGAAATTAATACTCCTAACAATAATATTTCAACCTCCATTACATTATTTGATGGCACCGGAAAGAAGATATTTGAATTCAACAATGTGGTAAATCAGAATCATTTTGAATTCCCCACCTCAAATTTGAGCAATGGAATTTATATTGTCAAAATTACTGGACCAACAGGGACTATTGTTTCTAAAAAAGTGATTATTTCAAATTAAAAAGAAGTCCTAATTATGGAAGAATATATGCTTCCTTGTTTAAACAAACAATTATTTGGATTAGAATGTTACGGCTGCGGCAGTCAACGCGCAGTGCTTTTATTATTTAACGGCGAATTTATTGCCGCTTTCAAAATGTTCCCAGCTATTTATTCCACTTTGTTTTTATTGATTTTCGTCCTTTTTAATATGTTTTACAAATTTAAATATGATTTTAATATAAAAATTGGACTCATTTTAATATGTGCGGCAACTATATTTTTAAATTATGTGATGAAAATGATCCATTTCTTTACCTAACTTCAACTAAAATTTTAAACTTCGTTCATTATGGAATTACAACGACAAGAATTACCCAATTCAACCCTTATTTTGATTTTTGGAATTTTATCTGTAATTGGCTGCTGCTGTTATGGAATTGTGGGTTTGGTATTTGGGATCATCGCTTTGTCTATGGCTCAAAAAGCAACTAATTTATACAATGCAAATCCAGAATTGTACACCGGATACCAAAACGTAAAGACAGGGAAAATTTTGGCTATCATTGGAATTGTTTTAAGCGCACTAGCTTTTATTATTGGTATAGTATCGCTTATATTTTTCGGTGGTTTAGAAGGAATTCAGCAAATGCAGCATCAAATGATTAGATAATTTATATTTTTTCTTCTTGTCAAAATCGTTAAAGACCTTAGAACAGTTTTTTCGGGTTATCATAAACCCGGAATAAAAATGAATGGTTTATATCAAAAATTTTTTCAATAAAAGATATAAACCATTATTTTATCGTTCGCTTGATTTTAGAAATAATTAATCTTTCCTATTTCAGTAAATCTATCATTTTATCTAAAGTAACTTTTTCCTGTTCTCCGGAAAGCATATTTTTAAAACCATAAACCTGAAGATTTATTTCTTCAGTTCCTGCCAAAACAACAAATGGGATCTCGCGTTTGTGAGCATAATTCATTTGCTTTTTCATCTTTGCCGAATCAGGATAGAGTTCAGCAGCTATTCCATTATTTCGCAATTTCTGAACAGCTTTTAATCCATATAAAGCTTCCTCTTCCCCAAAATTGATGAAGAGCACCTTAGTTGTTGAAGTCACTGTTTTTGGAAACAAGCCTAATTCTTCCAGTACGAGGTAAATTCTGTCCAATCCAAAAGAAATTCCAACTCCGCTCATATTTTTTAATCCAAATATTCCTGTGAGATCGTCATATCGTCCACCTCCACCTATGGAACCCAAATTTATAGTTTCAGGAGCTGAAACCTCGAATATTGCTCCCGTATAATAATTGAGTCCACGCGCCAAAGTAACATCAAGATCCAAAATGGCAGTTTTTAAAGGCATTTCGGAAATCGCATTTTGCAAAAACTTCAATTCTTCTATTCCTTTTTTCCCCACTTCAGAAGAGATTAAAATCTGGCCCAGGCTTTCAATTTTTTCGTTGAAGCTGCCCTTCAATGAAAAAATAGGTTGTATTTTTTTTAAAGCTTCAGCAGAAATACCTTTTTCCAACATTTCCTTTTTTACTCCCTGCTCTCCTATTTTATCCAGTTTATCTAAGGCTACTGTAAAATCAATTAATTTCTCCTGCTCCCCGATCACTTCGGCAAAACCAGATAGAATCTTTCGATTATTTATTTTAATGCTAACTCCTTCCAGTTTTAAAGATGAAAATACGGCATCGTATAACTGAATAAATTCAACTTCCTGCCATAAACTGTCGCTGCCTACAACGTCTGCATCACATTGAAAAAATTCCCTAAACCTTCCTTTTTGAGGCCTGTCTGCCCTCCAAACTGGTTGAATTTGATAGCGCTTAAAGGGAAATTCAAGCTCACTTTGATGTTGTACCACATATCTGGCAAATGGAACGGTTAGATCGTACCTCAATGCTTTCTCGCTTATAGAAGCGGTTAACTTCAGACTGTCCTTTTCTTCTAATGCCTTATTATCTGCCTTATTTAGAAAATCCCCCGAATTCAGGATCTTAAAAATCAGCCTATCTCCCTCTTCCCCATATTTTCCCATTAGAGTTTCGGAATTTTCAAAACTCGGAGTTTCAATTGGCTGAAACCCGAATTTTTCAAATTGAGATTTTATAGAACTGATAATATATGTTCTTTTTGCTACTTCAGCAGGTGAAAAATCCCTGGTTCCTTTTGGGATTGATGGTTTTTGTGCCATATTAATAATTATTGTGCTATTCTGAAATTATATTTTTGCATCTCATCCAAAACTTATTTAAGTAAGATATTGGAATTTTTAAAGTGCAAATATCTCATTTTTTGAACGAACCCAAACAAAATTCAATTTTTTAGTAACATTAGGCTATCTTGTTAGTCTAATCAATGCGCTTGATATTTTAATTATGTTCCCATTATTAAAAGAAAATATAAGGATTGCTTTTGATTCTATTAAAAGCCAAATTCTTAGGACAACACTTACAGTTTTGATTATTGCCATAGGAATTACCGCCTTGGTTGGTATTTTAAGTGCAGTGAGTGCACTGGAAAACACTATAAGCAGTGATTTTGCCTCAATGGGTTCAAACACCTTCAATTTGCAGCGATACGAATTCACTACACAAACCAGAGGTGGCGGGGAAAGAGAAAAAATAAATCCAATAATAACTTACCGGGAAGTGCGGGATTTCAAGGAAACATACAGTTTTCCTAAAACCCAAACATCAATTTCATTTACTGGAACTTCCAGTGCTGAAGTTAAATATGAGAGTGAAAAGACCGATCCAGAAGTTTCGATATTGGGGGTGAATGAATTCTTTCTGGCAAATTCAGGCTTAAACCTGGAGCATGGTAGGGAATTTAATTATTTCGATATTCAAAATAATAACAATGTTGCCGTTCTGGGAGCCGATTTTGCCAATGGATTATTTAAAAATATTTCCCCAATAAACAAAACTATCAGCGTTCGCGGAGTTAAATTTACTGTGATAGGAATTTTGGAATCCAAAGGTTCTACCTTCGGGAATAACCAGGATTTACGAGTGCTGATTCCTGTAGAACTTGCACGTTCCATTTTTACTCAACCAGATATTAATTATAATATCAGTGTTCAGGTAGGTGACAAGGAAATGATGGAAGGGGCGCAAAGCGAAGCCATAATTACCTTTAGGAATATTCGAAGACTAAATCCCGTTGAAGAAAACAATTTTGGAATTGAAAAAAGTGATGACCTGATCAACAGAATATTTACCATCACCGGTTATTTAAATCTTGCCGCCTGGATTATTTCTATTATAACAATTTTCGGATCCTCAATAGCCCTTATGAATATTATGTTGGTATCTGTTTCTGAACGAACGCGGGAAATTGGAATTAGAAAGGCTTTAGGAGCAAAACGAAGTACGATCGCCACTCAATTTTTTATGGAAACCCTTATTATTGGACAGATTGGTGGACTTGTGGGAATAATACTTGGAATACTTATTGGAATGGGAGTTTCTGCCGCGGCCGATTTTGCCTTTGTTACCCCCTGGAAAGCAATTTTATGGGCAACAGGGATCACTATTTTAGTTGCAATTTTGGCAGGAAGCTACCCAGCCAATAAAGCAGCGAAGCAAAATCCCATAGAATCTTTACATTATGAATAAATAGATTAGGTATTTACTATCAGGTCAAAATATTCAAATAATTCTCCTTTGGTAATTACGGCTCCTTGCTGTATAAGTGCAAATAAATCCTTATTCCTCTCTTCACTCATCGTTTTTGTCGAGGTAAACAGATTCACGGAATCTTCCATAATATTTTTTTGTAACCATTGATAACCTTCTCTGGTTGTTATATCAATCGCTTTATTCCCCACGGTTACTGCGATTAAATCAATATCATCCTCAGAAATATGAAACAGATACATTTGACTGGGAGAAAAATGTTCGAGATAAGACACTTGGTCCAAAACTCCTTCCCATATCAAATCGCTAAAAACATCTAATTCTTCTTCCGCAGTTTCCGGTTTTTGTTGTTTTATTTCTTCCCATTCTTTTGCTGAAATAGATTGTGATGCAAGAAAGTTGATGAATTCCTGTTTCAGTTCTTCAAATTGTTCTTTGCTGAGTCTAGAGTATTTCATTTTTTGATTTATTAAAAATCTCAAGAGTAAATTAGATTGAGATTAGGGTATTATTTCCCAAATAGAAAAGCCTACTCAAAATAGAGTAGGCTTTAATTTATATAATAACAGACTTATGCCTGAGCAATAACGTCAAATCCGAATGGTACAATTACCGAACGGTGAAAGCGCAATGTAGCTTCATAATGACCTAAACGTTTAATATTACCACCTGCAATAGTGATATATTTTTTGTCTAGTTCCACTCCTTCTTTTGCAAGAGCTTCAGATAAATTGCCATTTGTGATAGATCCAAACATTTTATCGCCACCACCTGCTTTAGCAGTTAGTTTAAGCTCAAATCCGTTTAATTTCGCAGCTTGTTTTTTAGCCTCGTCAATATCTTTTTGTTCTTTAAAGGCACGTTGCTTTAAAGTTTCAGCCAAAACTTTCTTTGCTGAAGGTGTTGCCAAAGCGGCAAAACCTTGAGGGATTAAAAAATTTCTACCGTAACCGTGTTTTACGACTACCATATCATCCTTAAAACCTAAATTCTCTACGTCTTTTTTAAGTATCAATTCCATAATTGCCTTCTTTTTATTTTAATAAATCGCCAACATACGGCATTAATGCTATATGACGGGCGCGTTTAACGGCAACAGCCACTTTACGTTGATATTTCAGTGAAGTACCGGTCAATCGTCTTGGCAATAATTTACCTTGTTCATTAACAAAACTCATTAAAAAATCAGCATCTTTAAAATCGATATACTTAATACCTGATCTTTTAAATCTGCAATACTTTTTGGTTTTGGAAGTTTCAATATTCAGAGGGGTTAAATATCTAATTTCCCCGTCTTTTTTTCCTTTGGATTGTTGTTCAATAGTGGACATAACTAAGCTTTTTCTTTGTTTCTATTTCTTCTTTTTTCGGCCCAGGCAAGTGCATGTTTATCCAAACGTACTGTTAGATAACGCATCATTCGCTCTTCTCTTCGGAATTCTACTTCCAAAGGATTGATAGCCTCTCCTGGCGCAGCAAATTCGAACAAGTGATAGAAACCACTTTTTTTGTGTTGAATTGGGTAAGCTAATTTTTTAAGCCCCCAATTTTCTTTGGATATCATCTTGGCACCGTTCGAAATAAGAAAGTCTTCGTATTTCTGAACTGTTTCC
>Ga0307486_1001249_pt1 | contig 20119 bp, 14 predicted proteins | sample CBIW02metaG_FD_203663 | JGI IMG/M metagenome (GOLD analysis project Ga0307486, IMG submission 203663) | Sea-ice brine microbial communities from Beaufort Sea near Barrow, Alaska, United States - CBIW 0.2 | ecosystem: Environmental > Aquatic > Marine > Coastal | place: USA: Alaska | collected...
GTGCTGGCCATTATGAGTGGGCTCGGCGGAGGAATGATTCGCGACACCCTGCTGCAGCAGGGCACACCGGCCGCCCTGGTTGATCCGGCCTACCTGATCTGTGCCATTGTCGGCGGGATCATCGCCTACTTCGTCACGTTCAACGGTCGCTGGACCCGGCGCGCCCTGCTGCTTCTCGACGCGCTCGCCGTTGGCTGCTGGTCGGCAGTAGGAGCGCAGAAAGCCCTTGACGCAGGCCTCGGCTGGTTGCCGGCCATACTCCTGGGCATGATTACGGCGGTCGGCGGCGGCATGGTGCGCGACATCATGCTTCTCAAGGTACCGACTATATTTGGCGGAAACACCCTGTATGCCACGAGCGCCTTGCTAGCCAGTACGGAAATGGTCATCCTGAGCAAGCTCGGGTTCGTCGGAATCGGTACCGCCGTCGCCATTCTGAGCGGCGCAGCGCTGTCGTTGCTGGCCAAACGCTACGGCTGGATCTTGCCCACGGGTTATGCGCTGCGCATTCCCAAGCCCATTTTGTTGCTCAATCCCAGAGCCTGGCGTAAGCGACGCCTCGATGCCCGCAACGCCCGCAACGGCAGCCATCCCGACGATCCGGGAGCCATGGTTTAACGCCGTGTGGCTAAGCCGGGTTCAACGCGATCAGCGTCACGTCGTGGAGCAGGCCGTTCGTGGCCAGGGCGCTGCCATGCCAGGGACCGGGCTGACCTTCTATCGACGTAAACGTACCGCCGGCCTCCTGCACGATCGGCGCGAGGGCGGCCATGTCGTAGGGCTGCAGATCGAATTCGCCAGCGATATCAAGATGTCCCTCGGCGAGCAGCATGTATGACCACATATCGCCATAAGCACGGGTGCGCCACACCTGTCGCGTGAGTGTGATGAGTTCGTCCAGGTGTCCGGCGTGATCCCACTGCTGCATGCTGCCGTAGCTGATGGAGGCGTCGGCGAGGTTGTCCACACCGGAGACGGCCAGGCGTGTGGGGAAGGCATTCGGTGTGCGCTCATCGCTCGACCAGGCGCCGGCGCCAGCGGATGCCCACCACCGTCGTCCCAGGGCTGGTGCGCTCACGACCCCGATTACCGGAACGCCGTCGACGGCCAGACAAATAAGGGTGGCCCAGATGGGGATACCGCGCAGAAAGCCAGCCGTACCATCGATTGGATCGATAATCCACTGCCGGGTGGTCGAACCCGCGGTGCCAAACTCCTCACCGAGAATGCCGTCATTCGGGCGCTGTTGGGCCAACAGATCGCGGATGGCCCGCTCGACGGCCTGGTCGGCATCCGTTACTGGCGTGCGATCGGGTTTTGTGGTCACGACCAGATCGAGAGCGGTGAATCGCGCGCGTGAGATGGCATCCGCCGCATCGGCAAGTTGCAGGGCGAGGCGAAGATCGTCGGCGAGGGTAAAAGTTTGGGGCTCAGTCACCCTGTCAAGACTAGTAATGCTTGATGCCTGCCAACGCCACGCGCGACTTGCCTGTTCGATTGGCGGCCAGAGCGCTCCGGGTGTTAGGGTTACACGTTGCCGCAGGTTAGATCGCGGCCAAATTCGCACCTCTAGCTCAATTGGCAGAGCAACTGACTCTTAATCAGTGGGTTCCCGGTTCAAGTCCGGGGGGGTGCACCACACGGGCAAGTAAACGGCTCCTGACGCATGTAAACGTGCGGTCGGGGGCCGTTTTTGGTTTTGCGGTGAACAAACCCATGCCCGCAGCCAGTCATGCGCGCAGCGCTGACGAGAATTACGCCTCAAGGTATGTTCTATTTCGCGCGAGTGCGCCAGGGTAGGAGTGAATAGGCTGCACCATCGGGTTGTCGTTACCGCGCCGGTAATGCCGGATTGTCGGTGGCGGGCCGGCTCAAACGCTACGGCGTCAAGGATATTGTCGTCATCGAGCCGAGGGACAAGCACCTGTACCAACCCATGTTTTCGCACGTGACCGGTGGAACGGCGCGCGCCAGCGTAACCGTGCGATCCCAGGTCTCGGAGAGGCCAAAGAAGGTGGGGTGGATCCACGATTCCGTGGCCCTGATCCATCCAGATGCCAGCACGGTAGAACTCGCCTCCGGCGCGAAAATCGGTTAGGAGCACCTCATAGTTTGCCCCGGTATTCACAAGAACTGGGACCGCGTTCTCGGACTGGTCGAGGCACTCAGTACTCCAACGGTGTGCTCGAACTGTGAATGTGAATTGGCAGCCAAATCATCCCTCTTGCTCCGAAACCTGCGTTCCGGTACGGTCGTTTTTACCCAGCTCGCGGGACCGGCAACACGCGCCGGTGCGGCGCAGAAGCCCAGGTACCTGGCCAAAAACCTCCAGGCTGTATGAGATGGCAAGCGAGCCACGGGGTGCGAACAGCGTTGAGTTCGAGTACTGGCTGAGATCGACCCACGGGCGGCCCACGGGCGAGGCGCTGAGGATCGTGGCTTGCTTGTGCCGCGGGGCAGGCTGGCAAACCCCCGCATTTTTGACGGACCATTCCTAGTTCAGTTGCGCAGAGACCAGAACTCTGGTTTTCTAGTCATAGGAGGGGAGTAGTCCCCACGAGACCCATCGTCAGTACGGTTGCGACATCGCGGCCCGGTGCGGTTTGGGCCCGATTATGGGCCGACGAGACCTCCAGAGTTGAAAAGATTCTGGAGTAGTTATGAACGTTCCTGTCTGGGCTTGGTTTGTCGTCGTCGGCGTAATTTTGCTCATGCTCGCCATCGACCTGGTTGCACACCGAACCGCGCACGTCATCGGGGTGCGGGAGGCGGCCGGATGGTCGATTTTCTGGGTGCTTTCCGGAGTGACCTTTGGTGGAATCGTCTGGTGGCTGTACGGCGCTGAGTTTGGCCAGCAATACTTCGCCGGTTTTGTGATCGAGAAGTCACTCGCCATCGACAACGTGTTCATCTGGGCGATCATCTTCGCCGCGTTTGCCGTTCCGCCGCAATTTCAACACCGTGTTTTGTTTCTGGGAGTGCTGGGCGCTCTCGTGTTCCGCGGCATCTTTATTGCCGCAGGAGCCGTGTTGATCGACAACTTCAGCTGGGTGCTCTACATCTTTGGGGCATTCCTGGTGTTTACCGGGCTTCGCATGCTCCGTCAGCGCAATGAGCACTTCGACCCCGAAAAATCACGGGTGCTCAAGTGGTTTCGTGGCCATGTTCCCATGACGGATGCTTTTTACGGCCAGAAGCTTGTCGTTCGAAAAGCGGGAGTGCTGCTGGCCACGCCCCTCCTGGCCGTTCTCGTATTGGTCGAGGTCACCGACATTGTCTTCGCCGTGGACTCGATTCCTGCAATCTTTGCCGTGACAAACGAGGCTTTTCTGGTCTTCACCGCCAACGCATTCGCAATCCTCGGATTGCGGGCAATGTACTTCTTACTGGCCGACCTGATGAATCGCTTCATCTACCTCAAAGTGGGGCTCGCCATATTGCTGGTGTGGGTGGGGATCAAGATGTTTCTCCTGGAACTGTTCTACATCCCCACCACGGTCTCGCTCACCGTCATCGCGGTCATCCTTGGAGTATCGATCGGTGCCAGCCTGTGGGCGACCCGGGGTCAGGCTCGCCAGGCGGTCGAGGTTGCGCCGGTCGGACCGTTCCGCATGGCTACCGACGAGGAACTCGCCGCCGTCGATCGCCGCGGAAAGGCACGTTCCCGCGTCGATGGGTAGATGACTAGGTGAGCGCCGGAATGATTGCGCCGGAGAAGACCTGCCAGGCGAGCGCGGTCTTCGCGACCAAACTGAGCGTGATGTAGGCGCGCTCGCCGCGCAGGTAGTCGCGCCAGCCGCCGATCTGCTTGTACTGCAGCACCTGGTTGATGGCGAAGGTGTTGAAGAACAAGAACAGCGAAATGATGATGCCGTAGACGAAGGCCGGCGGCGACACCTCGCTGTTGGAACCGGGGGTGATGACGTAGATGGCGATGACGATCCACGGCACGATGCCGGTCATGCAGCCGAAGATGAACGGGAGGGCCTTACCGTTTCCGGGAGTTTCGTACTTCTCCTGCAAGGCGCCGAACATGATCATGGAGGCGTTGACGGCAAAGATGGAGAACAGTGCGGCCACATCCGTGATGCCGGTGATCTGGGCGATCAGCCAGATCATTATCGACGAGCTCAGCGAATATTCGACCCAGCGAAAGTAGTTGTGATTGTTTTTCAGGCCGGCTTTGTAGCGGGGAAAGAATGCCGGCGATGAGATAAGAAAGTGAAAGAATGCCGAGAGTGCCAGAAAGGCCACGACACCGATGCCGACATTGATGCTGAAGAGCGTGACGCGTTCGGGGGGAATGGGCATCCCGGGCGCCCCGGCGAGATAATCGGCGGTGACAGCGAACGTGACCTGGGTGCTCAAGAGGGTGAGCACGTAGGCGAACCCGATGGCCTGCACGAGGTGCAGGGACCCCGCCACGATGTTGTATTTGCGCAGGCGATCGATGCTCTGGTCGGGGGTGCGAACGGTGCGTGCCATTGGGACTCCTTCAGAGCAAATGGGGCGGTGCACTCACAACGTAGCACCACGCTGGCTCCTGCCCTCAGGGCACGAGCACGATCTTGCCTACGTGTTCGGATGCTTCCAGCCGACTGTGGGCCGCCGCTGCCTCGGAGAAAGCGAAACGGCTGTCGACGACGGGATGCAGGGCGCCGCTTTCGAGCCAGGGCCAGGCATCCGCTTGGATGGCGTGCATGATGGCGACCTTTTCGGCGAAGGGGCGGGCGCGGAGGGTGGTGCCCCAGTAGCGCCCACGCTTCTGCATGAGGTGAAACGGGTTAAAGACTGCATCTTCGCCGCTTTGATTGGCGATGACCATGATGCGGCCGTCGGTGGCGAGCGCGGCCACATTGCGTGCCGCGTAGGAGCCGCCGATGATGTCGAGAATAACGTCGGCACCGTTCTGACCGGTTGCCTCCTTGATCTCGGTCACGAAGTCTTGTTCACGGTAGTTAATGAGAATCTCCGCGCCAAGGCTTTTACACACCTCAAGCTTGTCGGCTGAGCCGGCCGTGACGGCAACGCGGGCACCGGCGAGGCGAGCCAGTTGAATGGCGGTGGTGCCGATTCCGCTCGCGCCGCCGTGCACGAGCAACGTTTCGCCGGCGGTGAGGTTGGCGTTCAGAAAAATGTTAGACCACACGGTAGCCAGCGCTTCGGGCAGCGCGGCGGCATCGATGAGGTCGATAGTGTCTGGAACTCGCAGCGCCAACTGCTCGTGCACCACCGCTTCGGTGGCGTAGCCGCCGCCGGCGAGCAGGGCGCAGACGCGGTCGCCAATGGTGAAGAGGGTGGCTTCGGTGCCTCGCTCGATGACGGTTCCCGACACTTCGAGGCCCGGCCAGTGCGGGGTGCCGTGGGGGGAGGGGTAATGGCCCTGGCGCTGGGCAACATCCGCTCGGTTGACACCGGCGGCGGCAACCTTGATGCGAATGTCGCGGGGCCCGAGGTGCAGGTTGGCGACGGTTTCAATGCTGAGGACTTCGGGCCCTCCGGGGCTGTTAACAACAATGGCGTGCATGCCGCCATCTTAGGAGGGGGACCGGTGCGCGGGCTTGGTGAAAAGCCTCTGCCGGCGGCGTGGTGCGGCTCACAACACTCTTTCGGCCGGGATGGGCCCTCGGGTTCACTCTTTTTTTGACCCCGACAGTGGGGCGGTGGTCGGCCCTCAACCTCGGTGTTTTGACGAGTATGCGCTGCTAAGTTCAATTAAGCACACAGCAAGGGAGCGCACTATCAACGCACATGAGGCCGTTGTTGTCGCCCTCGATATCGTTCCTGAGGTCGTGACCATTGATGCCCGGCTTGAGACCTGCGAGCGGATGAGCGCCGATGGTCAGCACCGCGAAGGCGCTCACGTGGCCGAGGAAGTTCTTGAAACCCCGGGTGTAAGCGTCGAGCAGCAGGCGCGGGCGCGGGTGATGCTTGCCCTTCATCGGCTGCGACTTGGTGACTACGAGGCATCTGTCAAGCAGGGGCTCCAGGCTTTGGGTTACCTCAACGGCAGTGTCGACTTTCTGAGTCAGTCCAAGGTGCACTGCACGCTGGCGCTGGCGTACACCGATACCGCACTGCACGAGAAGGCCCTTCACCACGTGCTGGGCGCCATCGAGGCGGCGCGGGCGTGCGGCAATCCGCTGGCGGAATTCTGGGCGTTGAGCCGCTCGTCGATGGTTCATGACGCGATGGGGGATCCTGATCGCGCTATTGAGCTCGGCCGCCAGGCTCTCGCGCTTGCACAAACGCTGGACGACACCGAGTCGGCCTTCGTCAGCCTGAATAACCTCGGCGACACACTTCTGCACAGGGCCGAGAGCCTTCGCGCGCAGGGGCAGGATGCCTCGGCGGTGATGGAGGAAGCGCTGCTACTCGTTGACGAGTCCGTGACGGTTGCGCAGACGGTGGGGCACAACTTCTACGAAACGATTGCCAGGACCAACTTCATTAGCGTGCTGATCGGGTTGGGCCGGTACGGTGCGGCGCAAGAGCAGGGCGTTCTGGCCAAGGCCCTGGCGAAGGCCTACGGGTTCCGAAATCTGGAGGTGGACATCGACCTGAAGCTGGCTCAAGTCGTTCGGGTTGATGGACGCCTTGAGGCTGCGACATCAATGATGGAAGCACAACTCACCGACCCCGACGCTGAGGACGATCCGGTGCTGCTGACCAAACTGCATCAGTCTTTGTTCGAGATGCATTCCGAACAGGGTCGGTTCGAGCAGGCCCTGGGCCATCACGAGAAATTGCATGAACTGACCCTCCGCGTGACCGTGCAGACCGCCGGCCTGCAGTCAAAGATGCTGATCAACACGATCGAGATCGAGCAGGCTCGGTACGAAGCCGATCGCTTCCGCCTCGAGGTGCAGATGGAGCGTCTGCGCGCGGAGGACCTCGACCACCAGGCCCATTCCGATCCGCTTACGCGACTGATGAACCGGCGCGCCCTTGACCGGCGTCTGCCCCTGATGGTGACCCGCGCCCACAACGACGTGCAGCCCCTCTGCGCCGCGATGATCGACTTCGATCACTTCAAACTCATCAACGATAATTTCGGTCATGCCACGGGTGACCACGTGCTGATCGCCATGGCGGCGGTGCTTCACACCGTCACCCGGGATACCGATCTGGTTGTGCGCGTTGGCGGCGAGGAGTTTCTGCTCATCTTTGAAAACACCACCGGGGAGGTCGCGACGGCGATCTGCGAACGCTTGCTGGCTACCGTTCGCACCCATTCATGGGGAACACTAGGCGCCGGCCTGGCCTGCACGCTCAGCGCGGGCCTGGCCCAAATGCGCCCCACCGAAAGCGTTTCGACCTGGCTCGCGCGTGCCGATGCAGCCCTTTACGCGGCCAAGCACGCCGGGCGGGACCGGGTCAGCTGGGGGGATCAGCCCTCATGAGCGCTGCTTTGACCGGGACGAACGTTACCGGGGCAAATGCCGCGGGCGCCGGGGCGACGAAGATGAAGAAGGCCGCGCCCTCCAACGCATTAGTCCACGACCTTTTGGCGGAGTGCGACCGGTCGAACACGGACGGCCAGCATCGCGTTGGGGCACAACAGGCCGACGCGATCTTGGCCCTCCCCGGCCTGACCGACTTTGAGCAGGCGCAGGCTCATCAAATGATGTCGCTGCATCGGCTACGTTTGGGCGAGCACAAGGCCGCTGTGCGGCATGGACTTCTGGCGCTGGAAATCTGGACCGAGAGCGAAAACCTGTCACGGCAGTCACAGATACATTGCACGCTGGCGCTGGCGTTCACCGAGATCGCGCTAAACGACACGGCGCTGCGTCACGCGGATGCGGCGCTCGACGCGGCGCGAGCCTGCGCGAGTCCGACAGCGGAATTCTGGGCGCTCAGCCGGGTCGGCATGGTGCAGGAAGCCTTGGGAAACCCCGAATTTGGTCTCGAGATCGGTCGGCGGGCACTCACCCTCGCACGTACTCTCGACCAAGACGACGAGGCGCGGTTCGCGGGGCTGAACAACCTCGGCGACTGCTGCCTGACGGTCGCCCGCGCCCAGCGCGCCCAGGGCCTGAGCGCAACGAACGCGCTGCAGGAAGCCCTGGCACTCGTAGTGGAGTCGGTGGAGATGGCCCGTGCGCAGGGGCATCCGTTCTGGGAACTGATCGCCCGCATCAACTTCGTGAGCATCATGATCGAACTGCAGCGCTACGCCGAGGCCAGAGAACAAATCGACCTGATCCGAACCCTGGCGCGCCGCCAGGGCGTGCGCTACATCGAAATCAATAACGAGGCCCAACTGGCCAACGTGGTCAGGGCGGAGGGTCACATAGATGAGGCCATCGCCATGATGGATGCCCAGCTGGCCAACTTTTGCGACGATGATGACCCCGCCCTGTTCAACAGGTTGCACCGGTCGCTCTATGAAATGCATAAGGAGTGCAGACGATTCGAACCGGCACTTGCCCACCATCGTGAGTTGCACGCCGGAATGCTGCGGCTGGCCGCGGATACGGCCAGCAGACAGGCCCAGATGCTGATCGACACCATAGCCGTCGAGCAAGCCCGCCACGAAACGGAACGGTCCAGGTTGGAAGCCCGGGTGGAACGCATCCGTTCAGAAGAGCTGGACTATGAGGCGCATACCGATGCCCTCACCCGGCTGCCCAACCGGCGTGCGCTCGACCGCGAGTTGCCGGCCCTGCTGGGTGATGAGCGCGTGCAACCGCTGTGCGCGGTGATGATCGACCTGGATCACTTCAAGCGCGTCAACGACGAGCACGGACATGCCGTCGGCGATTCCGTGCTGACGACCATGTCCAGTCTGCTGCGAGCCGTCACGCGCGACAGCGATATGGCCGTGCGGTTGGGCGGGGAGGAGTTTCTGCTCATCCTCACCAATACCGCCTTGCCACAGGCGGAGAAGGTCTGCGAACGCTTGCTCGCCTCGGTGCGCGGCTACCCCTGGACCACATTGGCTCCGGGCCTGAGCTGCACGGTGAGCGCGGGGGTTTCCCAACTGAAGCCGCTTGAGCGGGTGCCAGAGTGGATCGAGCGTTCCGATGCGGCTCTCTACGAGGCCAAGCACGCCGGGCGTGACCGAGTGGGCGTGGCGGCGCTCTAACGCCGCGCACGGTCTACAGCATGCTGACGATAATTTTCTGCTGCCCGTAGGTTCGGAGATTTTTGCAACACGCCGCCTGAAGCGATGCAGAATTGCGGAGTGGCGCGAAAACCTCCGAGTTTGCGATCACACTCCAGGAGGGTGCAGCACCGGGAGCGTGCAAAACCGTAGTGGGAACGTTTTAGTCAATCATGGTGAGCATGAGCCGGCACTCATCGATGGCCTCGACCCTGTGCGGCAGCCCGGCATCGAGCCGCAGCAGGGAACCCGGGGCCATCTCGTAGGTGTGGCCGTCGGCTGTGATGCGCACTCGTCCCGACAATGGCTGCAGAAGCAGCGCCTTCGGGCTTTGGTGCTCTTTCATAACGTGACCGGCTTCGAACGTGAGCACGACCACGCGCACGTCCGGCGCACTCAGCACCTTGATGTGGTGTGGCCGGCCCGGCTGCACCTGGGTTCCTTCTGCAATGTCGGCAATGAAGGTGGTCGGTGCATTCGCGGTGTCCATGCTCACACGATAGCCCGGCCTGGGAGCCGATGCCCAGAACTGCTCCTACATATTCCGGGCTGCTGGCGGCCTCGTCACTCCCTCGCAGACTTTCCCGGCGCATTACTCCTGCAATCGGTGGCAGCGCAGCCGGGCGCCCGTGAAATTTCGGGAAACTCTGCTGAACGCTCCAGATTTTGCAGGAGTTATGCGCCGCCCTCCGCCCGCGCGGATGCTCCCTCCCGCTTACCAACCACCCGCTGCGCTTCAGTAGTGGTGCCGGGCGGCGATGATCACCATCTGCTCGTCGCCGACCGCATAGACCAGTCGATGTTCATCGGTGATGCGGCGCGACCAGTAGCTGGCACGCTGATGTTTGGGACGTTCAGGTTTGCCGATGCCGCTGCATGGCGTGCGGCCGATCTCAGTGATAAGCCGATTGATTCGCGTGATCATTGGTCGATCGTTTGCGAACCAATACCGGTAGTTCTCCCACGCCTTGTCGGTGAAAAGAACGTTTTCGTACCCCGGCTTTCGTGGGACGCTTTAGCCGCGCAGGCGCAGGCGGAGGCGCAGGCGCAGGAGGAGGCTCGTGGGACTCTTTTGCTCTAGTTCCACTACAGCATGGCGGCTCCTCAGAAAATCAGAAAAAGACTTGTGTCCCAGTAGTTTTTCTTCGAAGGATGGGTCGAGACTTCGTATCTGCACCTTTACAGCCGATGCGTTGTGCCACTGTTTACCTTCGGCTGAAAGTTGCTCCATGGCCTGCAACAAGAGAGCAGTCGCGGCTTTTCGAGCTCGAACGGTGGCTGCCTTGCTAAGAGTCGGGGCAACGGTGGCGACGACGCTCGCCGCAACTTTCGCCTTGACGGCTTGTGCCGGCTTCTTCTTGGATGAAGGAGTGACAGGGGTGACCATCGCCGCAATAGGTACGGCTACAACACTCGGCACGCCCGGCAGGGCGTCGTAGTCGGCGAACTCGTCGCAGACGGCTGCGAGTGAGCGGCTGGTTGACCCCGACACGCCAATTCCCACGACGTAGCGCCCCAGCTTCTTGCAGCGCTGCGCGAGGGGAATGTAGTCGGAATCTCCCGCCACAATCACGATGTGAGTAACGTCTTCAAGTCGAAACATGTCTTCGACAACGTCGATGGCTAAGCGAATGTCGGCGCCATTCTTCAGTGACAACGCCGCGGGAAACAGTTGGATCAGGTCGACGGCGCGATCAATGAGCTGCTTTTGGTACCGAGTGTTGACCGTGGCCGACCAGTCCGCATAGGCCCGGCTGATCACAATTGACCCAAACGTTGCCGCGTAGTCGAGAATGGCGCCCACGTCGATCATGGCGCGCTGAATGCGGGCGGTGACCTGGGCATCCGCTTTGGGATTGGACTTGGCGTGGTAGCGAGCCTTGTCTAGGGCAAACTGGTTGTGGCCGTGCAGCTGGTTGTACCGGGAAATGACGATGTTGTCGAAGTCGAGATAGACGCCCACGCGTTGGCGCAACTGTTCAGCCATGGTGCTCCCCGTTGGTTTAGCCCGTTACGCGCCCCTGCGCGTTCCCCACAGGCTTAGTTTGCTAGCTGGGGTACCGCCGGCGCAACTCGGTGCGTGCAATGCGTTTGAGGAGCGACGCCGCGCTAAGTTAAACGGGGGGACAGGGGACTAATGACATTGTCAGCACCAACCATGGGGGAGCGGTTCGCCGCCCAATCGGTGATTGAAGAATTGCTGCGGCAGCAGGATGGCAGGCCGGTGCAGAGCGCGTTCGCTCGGCTCTTCGGTGTCTCGCCGCTGGGTACCGACAGCGTGAGCTGGTACCTCGGCGCATTGGGGGAGCTGGAGGTGGGCCGCGTTCTGGCCACCCTGACGCCCGGGTGGCACGCCTATCACGCGCTGCCAATCGGAACGAGCGGCACGGACATTGATCACCTCGTCGTCGGGCCTGGCGGCATTGTCACGATTAACACGAAGAACCACCGCGGCAAAACCATCTGGGTGGCGGGCACGACTTTCATGGTGTCGGGTCATAAGGTGCCTTATATTCGTAACGCGGCATATGAAGCCGACCGCGTTGCCAAACTGCTTCAGAAGCGGATGCCCGGGCTGTCGCCCGTTCTTGCGGCCGTCGCGTTGATTAGCCCCAAGTCGCTCACGATTAAGATTCGCCCGGCTCGGGTGAAGGTCGTGACTTCGGTGCGTCCTCGGCGCTGGCTGGTGAAACTGCCTGTAGTTCTGTCGCCCACCGCGGTTGTGGCGGTCGCCACCGTTATCGATGAGCCGGCAACGTGGCCGCCTCAGGCGCTGCCACCAGTCGAGAACGCGAGGGGACGCTTTGACGCGCTCGATCGTCAGGTGCGTTCTGCGAGAAAGCGGCGCATCGGCTGGGCGGGCGCTCTGGGCGTATGCCTTGTGGTAGTTACTCTTGTGGTTGGGCCGCACCTGGCAACGGCGATCACTGCCTTTATCTCGGCCGTAGCTTCATGAGTGCGCAGGATCACTACCGGGTGCTGGTCGGTTCCGGCCAGGTAGGGATGGTCTAGCCGAGGGCTTGCCAAGAATTGAGCGGGGTGCCTCGTGGCAGATTGATCGCTTGCGGCGGAGCGTCGTGGAGCATGCCCAGTATGCGTGATTAGCGCGCGGTCCTATTTTCGGAACCGCCTGCGACTAAATTCCTACGCCTTGGTTGCAAAATAATCGTAAAGGCTGGACTCGATGGGACTGGCGAGATCGAGGGTCATGGAAACAACATCAAGTCCATTGTCTCCGGCCATCTTCGTTTCGCGAGCATCCTTTGACGTAGCTCTGCCGAGATAGAAAAATCCCGTTCCTTCGGCGTCGTCCTTCTTAGCGAAGATGTGTAGCGGAAGCGTATTCTCAACAATCACTTTTACTTCTGCGCTAGCCAGTGTGCGCCGGCTACGTGTAAACCATGTCAAAGTCGAAGGGTTGAGGAATTCGTCTTCGTATTGAGTGCTCTCCGAGACGTCTGCACCTTTGTGGTACGTCACAAAGATAGGGCAACTACCAGAGATCATGTCGACCTTGTAGCCGTAGATAGTGCTCTGTTCATTCGAATCCCAATTGAGTAAACGACACACGTCTTTACGCGAGTAGCGTTGACCCACTTCGAGCTGTCCAGTCCAGTTGTAGCGGTGCCGCGCGATGAATAGCCCTGTATCAACCACATCTTGTACGTGCTCTCTGAAGCGACTGTCATTGGAGAGCGCCGCAGCAAACTTTTCACCTAGTGTATAAATCCCGTTATGGAGGCTGATTATTGGCGTACCGCCATATTTAGATTCTTCCGCAGTAGTGAAAAATGCCAGGCTGAGAACCCGGAGGACGGACGCGAGAGTTGACGCGTCCTGCGCAATAGCGTTTTCCTCCAGAGTGGTGGTGAAATCTTCTTTCGTTACGGGATCGACGCTCGACAAAAGAGACTTTAGAAGCAACAACTCGTGGGGCCGTTTACCATTCAGCAGTTCCTCGGAAAGAAATGTCAACACGGCATCGTCGTAAGAGTTCGCAGCGTCGTCCAGCGCACCCACTTTGTTCAAGAAGCGCCAATAGTTTTTGGCCTTCGTTGCGATCACAGTTGGATCGACAAGATCGAATCGTGCGAAATCGAGAAGGCGCGGAGTCTGTCCTAACCTATTCTTTAGTTCGAGGTAGGCCTTTTTCAAGTTCGACATGCTGTCTAGCTTTGTGGACGCTAAAGATGCAAAAATTCGTTCTCTCGAGATCGCATCGAAATTGACGCTCGACAGCCCCGCAATCGCGCCGGCTTCCTGCGCATCAATGATTTTCTTACGAATGGAATCCTTGTTTAGGGTGCTGTCGCCAAACAAGGCAATAGGAATAAGGTAATTGTTTTCATAATTGCCAATGAAGTCGATAACCACAAGGTGGTCTTTCCCGGCCGCCTTACGAAGGCCTCGACCGAGCTGTTGCGTAAAGACAATGCTTGACAGCGTCTGTCGGAGCATTATCACTTGATTGACCGACGGTATATCTATGCCCTCATTAAAAATATCGACGGTGGCAAGATAGTCGATCTCTCCACGCTCCAACATGTCAACAGCGTTTTCTCGAACGGCGACCGAATCCGCGCCGCTGAGTGCACGGGTCCTGAGCCGTTTTCCGTTGACGATACGAAGGTTCAGAAGAGATGCGAGCTGCGCAGCCTCCGCGTTTTTGCTACAAAAAATTAAACCGCGAACGGAAACGCCGGCATGACCGTACTTCTGGATGGTCGATACCAGATGATCGACTCGCTCGGAAGCAACCAACCGATGGAGATCTGACAGGTCATCGATCACCTCACCACTGTCTTTAACGTAATCAGTGACCCCGTAGTAGTGAAACGGCGCCAGCATGTCCGCCTCCAAAGCTTTCTGCAGGCGAATCTCGTACGCCACGTTGAAATCGAACAGTTCAAAGACATTGAAGTCGTCAGTGCGTTCAGGAGTCGCAGTCATTCCGAGAAGAAAGGCTGGGTTCAAATGATCGATTACCCGTCGGTAGCTTGCCGCGCCCGCACGATGTACTTCGTCGATCAAGACATAGTCGAAGGCATCGGGCGCGATTTTCTGCAGTTTATCCCCGTGGGAAAGAGACTGAATTGACGCGAAGACATAACGACGATCAAGCTCGTTCTTTCCGCCTACAAACTTCCCAAAATCCTTGTCGGGGGCACCGAGCACACGTTTGAACTCCGTGATGGCGCGATCAAGAATTTGCTCCCTGTGCACGATGAAAAGCATCCGCCGAGGAGCATATCCGCGCACGTCGAGAGCAGAGAGAATAGTTTTACCGGTTCCGGTCGCAGAGATAACGACTGCACGCTTTTCTCCCGTGGCCCGTAACATCGCAATCTCAGCAAGCGCTTCGACTTGCATAGCATTTGCACGAATCCCTTCACGTGGAACAAATTCAGGCTTAAAATTGGCTGCATCAGATTCGCTTTGGTTGTAGCGGGGCTGTGGCTGCCAACTCAGCGCATATGCGTCAATCCAGTTTCGGTCTAAACCGACGGAAGCACCGATATGGGCCACGGCAGCGGCGTTTAACTGCTGCACGATATCGCCATCGGGAAGGGCCGAAAACCGCAAATTCCATTCGCTGTTTTTTAGAAGTGCACGTTCTGTGAGGTTGGAGCTGCCGATGATGGCCGTGGTCGTTGCCTCCTGTTCGAAGATGTACCCCTTGGCATGAAACCCGTTAGCAGAATCGGGATATACATACACGTCGATCCCGTCGAGGTTTAGAAGCTCCATGAACGCTGCTGGCGAGTTGAAACCCAAGTAGGTGGAGGTAATTATCGTTCCAGATCCGCGAAAATCTAAGAGGGCCTGTTTGAGTAGTGCGATGGCACTGGGGGTAATGAACGCGACGGAGAAGGTAAAGCGACGAGACCGCTTGAGCTCTTCCTGAATAGTGCGGAGCATAGTGTTGCCATCAACGTTAGAGATAAGTGTTGGATGAAATACCTGGTCAGCTTGAACGTGAGAATCCAAAAACCCGAACGCGTTGTCCAGCGTCAGCTGACGACTGATCGCCCTCAAGCGGTGAGGCCGTTCATCACCTTGTGGACGGCGGGAATATCCGCAGGGGCCCAGTCCAGCTGATCGAGTTCGGCGGTGGGCACCCACCGAATCTCAGAGTGCTCCGTTAGTTGGGGCTCTGATCCCGTGAGAGAGCAGTAATACGTGGTCAGAATGACGATTCCAAAGTCATACTCGTGCTCCGTGGTCTCGATGTGCTCGCCAATTTCGGCGGCGCAGAGCAACTCTTCTTCGAGTTCGCGGAGCAACGCTTGTTCGGGCGATTCATTGACTTCGATCTTGCCCCCGGGAAACTCCCACAGGCCCGGCAACGACATTGTCGCGCTGCGGCGTGCAGCAAGGACCGTCTGACCTCGAGTGAGCACAGCACCCACGACATTAATTCTTTTCTTCACAGATGCGCTCCGTTGCCTTGCTGTCGATGGGTACCGCCAGCTTAGCCAGCGGCATTGAAGAGTTTCGCGAAGTGGTCGCGTGGAGCAGGAAAAACCACTCAGGACGCCTTGGAGACACCGTGCCGAAAAGCGACTTTTGAGAATACGGCGCGTCACCCCAGTTCTGGGCGAGTGGAGTGAACCGAGGGGTTCTTCCTTTTGCAGTCCATAGAGTTGTTTCGTGACACCTCTGTTTGAAGCCCCCGACGTATTCGATGATGATGTCCGCGTTTTTCAGAGGGATGGGGACGGCCTTCTCCGGGCTGTTCGCCCACCAATCGTTGGTTATGGCCATCGTCACCGCGTTTTTACTGACGGCAGTTCTCCCAGCTCAGCGCCACGGACGCCGTCAGTAGGCAAACGTGTCTGGGGGTGAAAATTCACTAAGAGGAGAGCAAATGGGGCAGAGCTGGCAGCCGTCGCGCTGGGGGACACTGTGTACACACTGCAATGACTGGCAGCTGGACCTCATCGACGATGTCGTCACCATTTCCGGCGTCGGTGAAACTTTCGGCATCGGCGTGGAGCATATCGGTGAAGTCACGATGAGGCGCGGCGTTTTCTGGTCGATAATCACGATTGAGCATCCCGACCGGCGTATCCGTTTGCGCGGGATACCCAATCGGCACGCAAGAGAGTTCGTGAAGTCCGTTGACGACGCTCGTGCAGACGTTCTGCATCGGCTGCGGGTGAAGAGTTTGATCGCTGGTTTTGACATGGCAGCGGATCAAGTTTTGCACTGGGTCACAGGCTTGGAACGCGCGGCAACTACCACCTTGGCAAGTCGGGGCTGGCTTACCCAAGATTTCTCCGAGTCATGGGCGGCGACGAAGGTGGTCATCGACTTTGACACCCTCCTCTCAGAGCCAGACCTTCACGACCACGTACATCGATTCAACGCCATCACCAGGATCGAAATTTGGAGGCACGAACTTGCCGACTTCATTGCAGACCAAAACGAGCACCATCTCGCCGCTCAGCTCGAGGCCAATCGGGAGTTCTTCGAGACGGTCGAGAAGTTACCACTCACTTCAGAACAGATGAGGGCCGTTGTATGCTTCGACAATCGGGTACTTGTTGTCGCCTCAGCGGGCTCCGGCAAGACTTCGACGATGGTCGCGAAGGCAGGCTACGCCTTGCTCCGGAAGCTGATCCCCGCCGAGAAAATCCTGATGCTCGCGTTCAACGCTGACGCGGCGAAGGAACTGCAAGATCGCACTCGGGAACGGCTATCACCTTTGGGGCTCGACGTCGATAAGGTCGTCGCCCGCACTTTTCACGCCTTCGGAATGGAAGTGATCGCCCGGGCTACAGGTAGGAAACCGTTTCTGGCTCCCTGGCTCGACGCCGGGGGTGATATTACCCAGCTTGGGCGTATCGTCGAACATCTACGCAGAATCAACCCTGTGTTTCGCACGCAGTGGGACTTCTTTCGGGCAGTGCTGGCCAAGGACTATCCCGATGACGACGCCGCCCTTGAGGAGAAAACGGGTGTCCCGACCTTTCGCACGGGTCAGGGGGAGAATGTGAGGAGCACAGGCGAGCGCATGATCGCCGACTGGCTCTACTTTCACGGGGTCGAGTATGTCTACGAGCGCCCCTACGAAATCGACACCGCCACGGACGAATACCGCCAGTATTATCCCGACTTCTACTACCCCACTATCGACGCTTACCACGAGCACTGGGCGCTCGACAAAGACGGTGTTCCGCCGGAGGAATTTACCGGCTACCTCGAGGGCGTGCACTGGAAACGCGCTACCCATAAACGCCACGGCACGATTCTGCTGGAGACGACCACGGCGGAACTCTGGAGTGGGACCGCTCTTGACCATCTCGCGAATGAACTGACCGAACGTGGCATCCGTTTGGACCCGAACCCCGATCGGCTCCTGGCCGGCCAACTCCCCATCGAGAACGCGCGGTTGTTGCAAACCTTTCGGAGCTTTCTGACTCACGCAAAGAGCAATCGCCTGAGCGATGAACAGCTGTCGGCAAGGCTGCGCGCCCAGCCGGAGGGTCAGATCCGCTTTCGCGATGAGGCATTCCTACGGCTGTTCACGATCATTCGCGCGGAATGGGAAAAGAAGCTGGCTTCGGATGGCTGCATCGACTTCGAGGACATGCTCAACCTCTCCGCAGATTACCTGGAAACGGGCGCGTGCGAGAGCCCTTTTCAGCTCGTCATGGTTGACGAGTTTCAGGACGCCAGTAGCGCTCGAGCAAGGCTTGCAAAGGCGCTCGTGGCGAAGCCAGATCGGCACCTGTTCGCGGTCGGCGACGACTGGCAGAGCATCAACCGTTTCGCAGGTGCCGATCTGTCGGTCATGACAAACTTCGAAGACTGGTTTGGGCCGAGCACAATGCTGCGGCTGGAGAGGACCTTTCGGTTTCCGCAGTCGATAGCGGATGTATCTAGCCGGTTCGTGCTGCAGAACCCCAGACAGTTGGTCAAAACGGTTGTGTCATCGACCGCGGAATATCCGCCAACTATCGGGGCCGTGTCTGTAGACAACGAGGCCGGCATCGAAGCGGCGATTCGTCACCGGTTAAAGATGCTCCACTCCTTCGTTAAATCTGGAGTTATTCCCGTTGTTGACGATCAACGTCTCACCGTTCTTGTGCTCGGCAGATATCGGCATCAGAGCGAATATGTGCCGAACTGCCGGGATCTCTCAGACCGCCTTGACGTGCGGTTTATGACTATGCATGGGTCTAAGGGCGTCGAGGCCGACTACATCGTGATTCCCGGACTGGTGCGTGGCAAGTGGGGGTTCCCGAGCACCATTCCCAACGACCCGGTACTACGCCTCGCGATGCCGGAACCTGAAAACTATCCGCGCGCGGAGGAGCGACGGCTGTTTTATGTGGCTATAACTCGCGCTAGACGGGGGGTGTTGCTTGTAACCGTGGAAAAGCGCGAGTCGCCATTCCTGATGGAGTTGATCCGCGACCACGGGGTCGTGCGCACCAATGCGATCGGAGAAGTTCTCGATTCAACGGTTTGCCCAAAATGCGGTCGCGGATTCATGGTCCCGCGATCGAGCAAACGTGGCGTGTTTCTCGGCTGCGGACGGTTTCCCAGATGCAAGACGGCGATGCCATTGGCAGCAGCAGTCCCTTCGACGTCGCTAAAAACCTCCCGCGACTGAACCCGCACTCAGCGCGAGCGACCTCGGGGGGTCGCTACCCGCGGCCGGTCAGCAGGGCGCGCTTCAGCCCATGCACCGTGACGTCGCCCACCACCGCTGGGCTAATCGGGGTGGAGACCACCTCACCTGTGGCGGGATCGGGCTCCAGCCCGAGCACCGTGCCGAGCACCGCAATAGCGGATGCCGCCGACCACGCCTGCGGGCGGCAGGCGGCCGGGTACGGGCCCGCCTCGGTGACGACCGCGGCGGAGTCGCCGGAGTGGAGCTCCGGCATGCGGTAATCGAAGGATTCGGCGGCCGACAGCAAACCCTCGATGAGTCTGCCGGCCTCGGCACCGAAGCCGTCGCGGCCGAGGCCGGCGATGGCGATAGCGGTGTCGTGGGTCCAGACCGAGCCACCGTGGTAACTCAGAGGCCAATAGCCGTCGGAGTCGGTGGACATGGTGCGAAGGCCATAGCCGGAGTTGAGCTCGGGGGAGATAAGCCTCGCGGCGACGAGGGCAGATTCTTCGGCGGAGAGCAGACCCGTACCGAGCAAGTGGCCTATATTGCTGGTCACCGTGTCCACCTTACGCTTGGCGGAGTCCAGCGCCACGGCCGGATAACGGCCCTGCGGGGAGTCAATCCAGAACGACTCTCGAAAGCGCATCTTGAGCGCCTCGGCCCAGGCGCGCCAGGTGTCACCGCCATCCCGACCGAACGCGTCGAGCAGGTCGGCGCCGCCGATCGCCGCCTGGTAGGCATAGGCTTGCACCTCGCAGAGAGCGATCGGGCCGTTGGCGAGGCTGCCGTCCCGCCACTGGATGGAGTCTCCGGAGTCTTTCCAGCCCTGATTCGCCAGGCCATGCCCGGTGATGTCGACGTATTCGAGAAAACCGTCGCCGTCGCTGTCGCCAAAGTCCCGCATCCACTGCAAAGCAGCTTCGAGGTTTGGCAAGAGTGCTTCCACCTCGGCGTCAGCCATGCCCCAGCGGTGGGCGTCGGCGAGCAGGCAGATCCACAGCGGGGTGGCGTCGACGGTGCCGTAGTAAAGCGGTGGCAGGGAGACGCCTTCGCCGGGAATGGAGAACGCATCGGGCCGTAGCTCGTGCATAATCTTGCCGGGCTGTTCTGCCGTCTCGTTGTTGCTCTGGGTGCCCTGCAAGGCGGCGAGCAGTCGCAGGGTGGATGCGGCTAGCTCGGTGCCGAGCGGAAGCAGAAAGCGGGCAGCCCAGATGGAATCTCGCCCAAACAGGGTGAAAAACCAGGGTGCTCCAGCGGCCACAAACGCGTCAGTCGGGTGGTCGGTCGTGGCCATGCGCAGACCGGAGAGGTCACCGAGGGCGCGCTGCACCCAGCGGCCAAGGCGGGCATCGCCGGACTGCACTGACACTCCCGCCCACTCTGGC
>Ga0307486_1001252_pt1 | contig 20116 bp, 14 predicted proteins | sample CBIW02metaG_FD_203663 | JGI IMG/M metagenome (GOLD analysis project Ga0307486, IMG submission 203663) | Sea-ice brine microbial communities from Beaufort Sea near Barrow, Alaska, United States - CBIW 0.2 | ecosystem: Environmental > Aquatic > Marine > Coastal | place: USA: Alaska | collected...
AATTAATCCATAGAACCTTGGCATTAGTCCGAGCTATAGCGTAAAACTGAGCGGCGCACCGCTCATGACCTAGTCATGCACACCTCTACAGCGCACCAATCCCGATCGCAAACTATGCATCTATTAGTAATTAGCTCGGGCCTTGCATCCATGTCCTCAAAGACATTCTCCTCGCAGTATTCTAAGCACCAGCACCAAGATCACTGATACGACGACCAGCACCCTGGTGCTGCAGCGAACAGATCAAGACCAGTTTGTCCGATAGACTTAATAAGCGAGATCGTCAAGCACCGTTCACGTCTTTATCGGATATCTTCGTGCTGCTGGAGACGTTTTATGTCCGTAGCAATCCCTATCCCATTTACCAATCAGTTGCTCGACTGTCTTCCGCATAAAGAACAAAACAGAGTCCTGGAACAATGCGAAACGGTTCGGCTGGAGTTCGGTAGTATTCTGTGTGATTGCGATCGTCCTTTTCTACATCTGTACTTTCCGACCACCTGCATTGTTTCCTTGGTTGCCACAATGAGTGGGCACCCCCCATTGAAGCTGGGGTTGATTGGTAATGAGGGTATGCTCGGAGCTACGTTGGCTCTGGGCGTCAATAGCGCTCCCAGCCGTGCGGTGGTGCAGGGGCCAGGCAATGCTCTTCGTATCAGTGCGCCTGAACTGAGACGCGCGCTGCGCGACATACCACTGTTGAGGCGAGCCCTCAAACGCTATCTCTACGTACTCATGACACAGCTGTCGCAGAATGCCGCTTGTGTCCACTTTCATGAGATTGAACCGCGCCTGGCGCGCTGGTTGCTGATGACTCAGGATCGTGCCCATGCGGATCATTTCTATCTGACTCATGAGTTTCTCGCTGACATGCTCGGAGTGCGTAGAAGTGGTGTAACTGTTGCTGCGGGCGCCCTGCAGACGCGGGGACTTATCCATTACAGCAGAGGGAATATCACCATTCTCGACAGGCAAGGGCTGGAAACGGCGGCCTGTGAATGCTATGACGCATTGCTTAATGAGCATGCGCGTTTATTCCCATCCCACGCTCGGCTAATGCTGCTCGACAGTTGACCCGACGCCGGCCATGTTGGCTCATGGTCTGGGCTGGCTGCCGGCCAGACCGTCTGCAATAAGCTCTCTTTACAATTTTTTCCTCGCTCGGGGTGTCTCACCTTGAGGCTTCTTTGTGTCTGCTTGTCAGACCAATGTCTAGTCACGCGCGGCGTAGCGCAGTGCTAACGTGACTGTGCGATAAAAACAACAATCGGAGATGGTCATGTCCTTATCTAAAGAAGAGGCAGCTCGAAGCTACTGGAGGGAAAACCTTCAGTTCATGCTGATCTTGCTGGTCATATGGTTTTCGGTGTCTTTTGGCGCCGGGATTCTGTTCGTCGACTTTCTGGATCAGTTCAGGTTCTTTGGGTTTCCGCTTGGGTTCTGGTTTGCCCAGCAAGGCTCTATCTATTCGTTCGTCGTTCTCATCTTTGTGTATGTCTGGAAGATGAACCGCCTCGATCGCAAATACGATGTTCATGAAGAATAATAACAGGAGCCAGTAAATGGAAACCCAAACCCTGATCTATCTCTTTGTAGGTGCGACTTTCGCGCTCTACATCGGGATTGCGATATGGACTCGTGCAGGCAGCACCAGCGAGTACTACGTAGCAAGCAAAGGTGTTCACCCGATTGCGAACGGCATGGCCACCGGTGCGGACTGGATGTCAGCTGCATCGTTTATCTCAATGGCGGGCATCATCTCTTTTACCGGTTACGATGGCAGTGTGTATCTCATGGGCTGGACCGGTGGTTATGTGCTCCTGGCCATGTGTTTGGCGCCGTACCTGCGCAAGTTTGGCAAGTTCACCGTGCCGGAGTTCGTGGGCGAGCGATATTACTCGCAAACGGCTCGAGTAGTGGCGGTCATCTGCGTGATTTTCATCTCCTTTACCTATGTTGCCGGACAGATGCGCGGTGTCGGCATTGTGTTCTCGCGTTATCTACAAGTAGATATCAACCTCGGCGTGCTCATAGGCATGGCGATCGTGTTCTTCTACGCGGTACTCGGCGGAATGAAAGGCATTACCTACACGCAGGTAGCGCAGTATTGCGTCATGATGTTCGCTTACATGGTGCCAGCAATTTATATCTCATTGCTGATCACCGGTAATCCGATCCCCCAACTGGGCTTCGGTAGCACCGTGTCGGGTACCGACACCTATGTGCTGGACGCACTAAACGGGCTCGGTGCCGAATTGGGGTTTGCTGAATATACCGATGGCAGCAAGTCGACCATCGATGTATTTTTCATCACCATGGCACTGATGGTAGGTACCGCTGGCTTGCCGCATGTGATTGTACGATTCTTCACAACCCCCACTGTTCGTGATGCAAGAAAATCAGCAGGTTACGCGCTTCTCTTCATAGCCATTCTATATACTACCGCCCCTGCAGTAGCCGCATTTGCTCGCACCAATCTGTTGACCAGTATTCCGAATGTTTCTTACGAGAGCATTCCTGAATGGTTCACAACCTGGGAAACAGCCGGTCTGGTTGCTTGGCAGGACAAGAATGGCGACGGTGTAGTCCAGTACAGTCCGGGAGCACCTTTCAAAGGTGCTCCGACTTTTGCCGGCGAGCCGGGCGAGTACGGTCAGCGTGTGGTGATCAACGCACCGACCGACAATGCAAACGAGCTGTATGTTGATCGCGACATTATAGTGCTGGCAAACCCTGAAATTGCCAATCTACCTGGCTGGGTTGTTGCGTTGATCGCTGCCGGCGGCCTAGCTGCGGCGCTCTCGACTGCCGCTGGCCTGCTACTGGTGATATCGACATCTGTGTCACATGATTTGCTCAAGAGCAACATGATGCCCAACATCACCGAGAAGAAAGAGCTGCTTGCAGCTCGGATCGCGGCGGGGGTGGCCATCCTGATTGCCGGCATATTCGGGATCTATCCGCCGGCCTTTGTTGCTCAGGTAGTCGCCTTTGCCTTCGGTCTGGCAGCAGCGTCCTTCTTCCCGGTTATAGTGATGGGGATTTTCTCCAAGAAGATGAACAAAGAAGGCGCGATTGCGGGCATGATCGTGGGTCTCACGTTTACCTTCAGCTATATCGTGTTCTTCAAGTTCATCAGCCCGGAGATGGATAATGCCGCGTACTGGTGGTTTGGTGTCTCGCCAGAGGGCATCGGTACGCTGGGCATGATCTTCAATTTCGTTGCTGCTATCGCGGTAGCGTCCTTTACCAAAGCCCCGCCAGAACGTATTCAGCTTCTTATCGAAGACATTCGGGTTCCCCGGGGAGCTGGTGGAGCAGTTGATCACTAAGTAACCAGGCGCATCCAGCCTAAGCAAAACGCCCCGACTGGTTCGGGGCGTTTTACTGTGTGTCACTTTAGGATTTTACGCGCCTGGATCAAGTCAGACCACGCCCTGAGCAAGCATTGTATCGGCGATTTTGACGAAGCCGGCGATGTTCGCGCCTTTGACGTAGTTAACAAATCCATCGTGGTCTGTGCCGTAATGAACGCAGGAGTTATGAATGGATTTCATGATGCTGTGTAGCTTTTCATCCACTTCACCAGCCGTCCAATGCAACCGCATGGCATTTTGCGTCATTTCCAGGCCACTTACCGCCACACCACCCGCATTGGCTGCCTTGCCCGGTGCGAACAGAATACGGTTGTCAATGAATACGTTAACGGCGGCAAGGGTGCTTGGCATATTGGCGCCTTCGGCAATACATATGCAGCCGTTCTGCACCAGCGCGTGCGCATCAGCGTCATCCAGTTCGTTTTGTGTGGCGCAGGGCAGAGCAATATCGCACTTCAGATACCAGGGTTTCTGGCCGGGATAGAAATCCGTCATGTCACTGACCATTTCTTCGAGCCTGCCTCGACGTTCGTTCTTGAGCTCCATTAGCTCGAACCACTGATCAGAGGTCATACCTTCGACAAAATGCAACGTGCCGCCGGAATCGGAAACCGAGATAACCTTCCCACCGAGCTCCAGTACTTTTTGTGCAGCATATTGCGCTACGTTACCGGAACCGGAGATAGCTACGCGTTTGCCTGTGAAGCTTTCGTCGCGAGCTTTGAGCATCTCTTCAGCAAAATAGACGCACCCATAGCCAGTCGCCTCTGGACGAATGAGGCTTCCCCCATAGGTGGTGCCTTTACCGGTCAATACCGAGGTAAATTCGTTGCGCATACGTTTGTACTGGCCGTACATGTAGCCAATTTCCCGTGAACCGACTCCGATATCGCCGGCGGGAATGTCCAGATCAGCTCCGATATGCCGGGACAGTTCAGTCATGAAAGACTGGCAGAAGCGCATGACTTCTTCGTCGCTTTTTCCCTTGGGATCAAAATCTGATCCACCCTTGCCTCCGCCCATGGGTAAGGTAGTCAAGGCGTTCTTAAATACCTGCTCGAAGGCAAGAAATTTCAGCACGCTGAGATTCACCGACGGGTGAAAGCGCAGGCCTCCCTTGTAGGGCCCTATGGCGCTGTTCATCTGCACCCTAAAGCCTCGATTGACCTGTATGCGTTTTTGATCGTCGACCCAAGGAACGCGGAACATGATCACCCGTTCCGGCTCAACAAGACGATCTATGATTCCGCTCTTGAGATACTTGGGGTGGGATTCCAGAAACGGCCATAACGAGCTGAGGATTTCTTCTGCAGCCTGATGAAATTCCGGTTGGTCCGGGTCGCGCTTTTTAAGACGGGCAAGGCAACTTTCAAGTGTGTAGGGCATTACGTTTCTCGTATCGAACATAAGGGTAAATTGGTATTTCGAATGGATATGACCAGCCGTTCACCCACACTTATTAGTCGGAACTGTTAAGTCAGATAGTTCCGCCACACACTTCAGTAGGGTTTTAAGCCATCCGTTCGAATGATGATGGGCGAACTGTATCAAAAAGGTGCATTTGATGCACCGAATTGGGGCATCCTGATTACCTGCAATCAGGATGGCAAATAATTCCAGTCAACCGTGAATGCTGATTGTCACGGGCAAATAACAAAACCCCTGAACGGGGCTTTGTGGTTAGTGGTCATTTCGAGCGATGTCCTCGCGCGAGTGTTTTAGCTATCAGGGCGGCCCTGATCCGCTTCGCTGTAGTCACATACCCCTTGCGGGAAAATCTCGTTTAGTCTGGTGATCTCCGGTGAACTGGGTAACCAGCTTCCGTAGGTTCCGTCATTGAGAGCGGTATTAACGGATTTTAGGGCACACTTGAACACGCTACCTTCGATAGGCCCACCAGCTTCCATGCGAGAGGTCGTATAGGTGGGGAAACGCGTAGTACAGCTGCCGTCGGGGTCATTGTCAATGATGCCATCCCACACATCATCGCCTGAAGCAATCAAATTGCCTTGGGTTGTAAAGCAACTGTCCACGGCTGCAGCGGGTTTGCTTTCGGCGATAGTCTGATCCGGATTCGCTCGCATGTTTTCCAGCCAGTCGTGCAGCACATCGAGCGCCTGCCAAGTGTTATCGAACTCCTCACTGGGGCGGGGGCGATTCGGGTTGGTGGTATCAGTCGGTCGGGTATCGGTAAACCAGATGACCTGGTTATCAGAGTTCCCCATCTTGTTGCGGATGCGCTGGCGTGTAGAAAACGACTGATGCGAGTTGTGCATATCGAGTACTTCCTCCAGATAGTGACGCCATTCGATGACAGGAATATCCAGCTGGCCGTCGAAGACCATGCCTGATTCGTATGCAGCGCGGATCGCCAGTAGGTCCCCTTCTGTGCGTGGCGCCGGAGCGATACCATCAGGACTGAGCAGCATGTTGCGCCGGCTCCAAGGATCGAACTTACTGGGGTCAGTCATGACGTCGGCAATCGAACCGATGAAGGGGAAGCCTTCCTGAACCATATCTTTGGGCTTTTTCCAGCCACCCACCTGAGCATTCAACTTGAGAAATTCGCCGGAGGTGATCTCGTTATTGTTCAGCGCAGCCAATCCATACTGAACACCCACATTATCGAATAGGGTACGCGGATTACCCTGTGCATCAATGCCATAGATATTGCGCAGATCGTCATAATGTGTCCAATCTACTTGGTCCATAACGCCCGGGGGCTGCATCTGACTCTGGTTGCTTACCTGACCAAATAAAGGATTCATCACCAGCGGAGTCAAACCTCGCCAGGCGGGAATACACTCGGTCATCCCAGGTGCGGTGGCATAACCCAACATAGTTTTGGCACCCGCAAGAGGATCAGCGTATGCGTCTGTGGAGTTCAGTCCAACAAGCAAGCTGCGATTCGAGGTTGTCTGCCAAAGCGCGTTATTCCTGTCAGTCACATCCATATAGTGTTCAAGCAGCTCGCAATCGCCCACATGGATGGTCTGCGTAACCATGTCCGGGTATGCGTACTGGGGTACGCCAGCGTCCAACATTCCAGGATGATTCTGGGAGTAGACATATTGCTGAATAGCCCCGCCGGAACCACCAATGGCGACTGTATAGTTGGGTGTACCAAAACGTTTGATGAAATGCTCTTTGACCATGAGAGCGGTTTCGCCTCCGACCTGAAGATTGTAATGGGCGTTGGTGCGTGTGCCAGAAGAGTAAATAACGGCGTACCCCTTGCCCAATACCTCAGGTGCCAATGCACGACCGCTGACCCGGCCTTGAGTATGGCCAATCGCTACACCGCCCTCGAACTGAAACAGTAATCGGCCATTCCACTTGTCTGAAGAAGCGTCTTCGGCGGCATCGCCCAGTGTGGCTAGTGTGGCAAAGCTGTAGAGAAATCGATTTAGCGTACCGCGCTCCCACCGAACGACGAAGTCTACATCGCGGCCGTCGGTCAAAGTGGTGGTAGCCATGTCTGCCGGACGTGATCCATCCGAGGGCAGCGGCTGGTATGCGCCGCCCGAAGTACGGTATACGAACGTGACGAACGGCTCGATGGAGCAGTCTCTGCTCAAGCCAATTTGTGTGCCACCTTCAAATACCGGAAAGCCGGTATCGCCGTCGGTATCGACCAGGGGCTGCTTGCTTAACTCGCTGACCGATGTGCAAACAAAAGGGTATTGCTGCGGTCCCGAGAAAATCGGTCCAGTTTCCGGGAAAACGGTCACAGACATTGAATCGAGCGGGCCGCGTTCAGTGTGGTGCAACTCGATCAGATTTTCTCCCTCGGTGAGTCCGGGGATGAGCACCTCGATACGACCATTGCGTCGGGTAATGCGTGTGGGCTCGGTCATCTGATCATTAACCCATAGCTCCAACTCGGCAACCTGCTGCTCGGTTAGATCTACGTCGCCTTCAACGCCCAAGAGCACGGTGTTTCCGGTTACCTGAGTGCGACTGCTGGACAACACAGACAGATTCAACGCGGCAGGGTCTTCTATGTCGGAGCTTGAACCTCCGCCGCCGCCGAGACAGCCGGTCAATGCCAATGTGAGCGCGCTAACAGCGCAGGGCAGTGCATAACGTCTGGTAGGTATCATGATACAGATCCCTCTGGGCCGAAGCCTTCTTGTTTATTTTTGGAATCATCATGCTAGGCGCCGGACGCGGGGACGGAAAGGTACAGATTCGTGCATTTAACTGGTACAGACGCTTTGCGCTTCTGTCTCAGATCTTTAAGGAAATCTGTGCCTGTTTTTAAGCAGTACCCGTGTTTTAAGCTGGCGGAGCTTACATAGTAATTTCAAGGATAATGTCATGATCAATAAACGCGCCTGTATTGCGCTTGCCTGCAGTGTTGGCTTGCTAAGCGGTTGCCTGGGATCAAGCTCCGACTCAAATGACCCTTTACCTGAAACCGTTGACCTGTCCCAACTCGACGAATCGCGCGCCGATATCTGCGACCAAACCACTCCAATCAATTGTCTTTATCCCTTCCCAAACAATTTTTTTACTAAGAGCGATCCACAGACACCGACTGGGTTGCGGGTGAATTTCAGTATTCAAGCGATGCCAGTGGCGGAGCCAGTATCGGTTCCGCCCAGCCAGCTCGCGCCTCAGGGAGTGCAGACCATTGGCCAAACGCCGATAGACCCGACGCAATGGAATCGTAACGACGGGTTTTCGCCCGGTTCGATGCTCTTGGCGCATTTACCCGGTATTGATTTGGAGCAGACTGGTGCGGTGCGCATCAGTAATATTGAGGAGTCGCTTGATCCTGATGCGCCCATCCTCGTGATAAACGCTAGAACAGGTGAGCGGCATCTGATCTGGGCTGAAATGGACAGCAATACGACCGATCCAGACCGCAGGGCATTGATCATACGGCCCGCGAAAAACTTCAAGGAAGGCGAGCGCTACATCGCAGCTATTCGTAGAGCCCGCGATGCGAATGGTGATCTAATCCAGCCCCCGGTACTCTTCCGCGCCTATCGTGACGCGATCGATACAACCATTCAGGTATACGAAGCCCATCGCCCTGCCATGGAGTCGATATTCGATACGCTCGAAACAGAAGGCGTTGAACGGGGCGAATTAGTCCTGGCCTGGGACTTCACCATCGCCAGTCAGCAGTCACTCACCGAAAGATTGCTGACGATCCGCGACGATGCCTTTGCCAGGCTTGGCGGCGGCGCTCCGGTGTTCAGCGTAGAGAGCGTTGGTGTAGCAATTAATGGTTCTGCCCGCGCTGGCCTGAGCAGGAGTATCACCGGTACCTTTCAAGTTCCGAACTATCTGAATCAACCTGGCGGGCCTTCCGGGTCCACATTCAACTACGCGAATAGCGATCCGGACGCTTTACCTGAAGTGTTGAACGGCGCTGACATGTTCACGGCTCGTTTTCGCTGTCAGGTTCCGGAAACTACTGTCGCCAACTTTGCTGATCCTGCGAGTCCGATAGCAATAGCCAGGCCTGCTCTTTATGGCCACGGACTGTTTGGCGAAGGACCTGGTGGTGAGTTCAGGTCCGGTAACGTTCGGGCTATGCAGACAGAACACAATATTATGTTCTGCGCCACCGACTGGGTAGGGATGGCTACCGAGGATTTCATTGCCGGTACTATTCACCGACTCCTTGCAGACCTGACTAAACTGCCACAACAATTGGACCGCAGCCAGCAGGGCGTGCTGAATGCGATGTTCCTAGCCGAATTGTTACGCCATCCGAACGGTTTTGCTTCAGATCCGGCATTCCGTCATGGACCAGTCGATACTCTTATCTACAATCCGACTGAAGTCTTCTATGACGGGAACAGCCAGGGCGGTATTCTGGGCGGCGCACTGATAGCTACCGCACCGAATATCCACCGCGGGGTGCTGGGCGTACTGGGCAGTAACTACAGCCTTCTGTTGCGCCGTTACGGTCCATTTGATCAACGCTTCGGCTTCATACTGTATCAGGCGTATACCGATGATCTTGATCGACCCCTGACTTTCGCCCTTATGCAAATGCTCTGGGATCGGGCAGAGAACAATGGTTATCTTAGCCATCTGGCGGGCGACTTTCTGCCGAATACGCCGACCGAGAAAGCTGTCTTGCTGCACGGAGCCCTGGGTGATTACCAGGTGACCCAATGGAGCGCCGAGATCACCGCTCGTACCATCGGTGCAGCCATCCACGAACCCACAGTACGCCTTGGTGAGCACCCGGATAACAAACCTTATTTCGATATCCCACTGATTCAGCAATATCCCCATTTAGGCCATGCGATCATGATCTGGGACTCGGGTGACGTCGACGCCAACACCGGAAAGGGCAACCCATTCCCGCCGTCGACCAATCAAGGCCCGGACGTTACTGTGGGCAATGACCCGCACGAATCGCCGCGCAACACCGTAACCGCGCGTCTGCAGAAGTCTGAGTTCATGAGGTCGAACGGAGCTGTGGTCGATGTGTGCGGGGTTACCCCCTGTTATAGCGATGATTACACAGGGATTCCCCGCACCCCTTGACCTGTCAGACTTGACTAGACGAGGGACGCCTATGGCGCCCTTCGTTCTGGCATTCAGAGCTTAGCGACAATCTCACCCAGTCGGGCAATGGCGTTATTATTGCGCTCGCTGGGAGGATTCCCGGTATTCAAACGGAGGCAATCGTAATGCCGAGGGCCGGCAGAAAACACATTACCGGGAAAAACGTGTATCCCCGTGGCCAATGCCTGGTCAAACAAAACGCGCGAATCTTTGCCCCGGGGCAGCCCTACCCACAATGCGCATCCTCCTGTTGGGAGAGCCACGCGTGTATGAACAGGAAAGTGTTCAGCCACTAGGTTCGCCGTGTGTTCAGCTTGACTGGCAAGATGCGTCCGCAATTGCTGAATGTGTTGGGCGTAAAACCCACTCTCCATCAGCCTGGCCATCATTAGTTGCGGAACCGAGGCGGTGGTAATGCTACTGATTTGTTTGAGTTCACGTATGCGGTGGTGATAACGCCCAGGCGCTATCCAGCCCAAACGTAAGCCGGGCATCAGGGTCTTGGAGAAGGAATTACAATAGATCACCATACCCGTTTCGTCATAAGCCTTGGCTGGCAGTTCTTCGCCCGCATAAACCGTGTCACCCCAGATATCGTTTTCGATAATGGGTACGTCATATTTGACGGCCAGAGCGACCAGCCTGCGTTTTCGCTCGACGGGCATGGTGAAACCCAAAGGATTCTGAGCGTTGGTGCTCAACAAACAGGCCCGTACCTGTCCACGTTTGAAGGCCTGCTCCAGTGAATAGAGACAGATGCCGTCGCGATAATGTGTGGGTATCTCGAGTACTCGGCGCTGCATGACACCCAGAGCCAAGAGCGTGCCGTAGTAGGTGGGAGTCTCGACTGCAACGATCTCCCCGGGTTTGGTCAATGCCTGCAGGGCCAGTCCTATACCTTCCATGCAGCCATTGGTGACCAGCAACTCGTTCTGATCGATCGGCACCGGATAATTGATGCTGCGTCTGGAAAGCTGATGAGTAAAGCGATCATGACCATGCGGGTGGGTATAGTCCCAGGACTCAATTGCGTGAGTACGTGTGACCTCGCGCATTGTCTTGAAAATACGGTCCACGGCCATCAGGTCAGGACTGGGTAAGGCAATACCGAAGTGCACCAGATCGGCACGGGCATGGGGTTCCATGAAACGCAGTATATCTTCGCTTAACGAGACTTCTACCGGCAACAGCGGAAAATGAGCCGTGGCAGGGTGCTGAGGCGGAGTAGGGAGGTCGTCGGCCACAAATACGCCAGAGCGCGGGCGCACCTTAATAAAACCATCTGCTTCCAGCTGGCGAAAGCACTGGGTGATGGTATTGATGCTGACCTTGAAAAGCCGGCTGAGAGACCTTATCGATGGGAGCCGCTCGCCTGACCGATAATTACCCTGCCGAATATGACAACGCAATCGCTCGCTGATGCTTTCGTACAGATACAGGTGCTGGGACATGGCTTTCTACCTTGAAACTGGCTTCCTGGAATATTATTTTGACCCGCCTTCTACGAGTATAGGCACTGAAGGTAAATGCGCCAAAAAGAGGCATGACAAAAGACGTGTTAGCTGTACGAATATACAGTAGACTTATCCTGCCGGTCTGGGCAGACATTCAGTGCCGGGATTTACCATCAAGCCAGAGGTATGAGTATGGCCGTTGAAGTTGTTTATCGCAGTAGCAGAGACCCGGAGCAGCTGTTCATGGATAAAGCCGAAGCCGATCGTCACGACAAGATGTTGGAGCTGGCAGAGGTTCTGGGTGAGGTCCTGCAGAGTGCCGTCCCGTCCCTCACGGAAAAAACCGCAGAAGACGTTAGTCTGTTCATGGCGCAAAATCGCGACGTATTTGCCAAGGCATTCAAGAATAACCTGGACGCATTGTCCGACTTTATTCCGAGCAACTCAGCTGTTTAAGGTAGTCGAGCTCTCAGAGTGCGCCCCGGCGGGCTTGACGCAGGCGGCGCCAATGCCCGAGCCGGGCATTCAATTCTTCCAGTGTAGTAATACCCTGAACACGTGCTTTGCTTAACAGGATCAGTGCAATTTCGGCGGTCGCCAGTGCGTCGGCGGAGGCGTTGTGGCGCTGGCTGTTGTTCAGGTGGAAATGCTTCTGCCAGTCATCCAGGCCGCCACGACCAACAGAAGCGTCGGGGCACAACATGGGTGCCATTTCGGCGATGTCGATAAACGGATGTTGCAAGCGTTGGCCCATGTCTTCACGTAAACCGCGGCGCAGCATGCGCTGATCGAATCCGGCGTGGAACGCAAGGAAAACACACCTGCCGGAAAACTCCATGAAATCGAGCAGTGCATCCGCAGCGCCCATACCCTCGGCAATTTCGCTAGGCGGGATGCCGTGGATGAGGATTGATTCGGTGACTTTGTGATTGGCTCGATAAAGCGTGCACTCGTACTGGGTACCCATGTCGATAGCACCCTGTTCGATGACAACTGCACCGATCGATAGCACCTTGTCGCGACGGGTATCCAGACCGCTGGTCTCAAGATCCATAACTACTAGACGCGTCTGCGCGAGCGGAGTTTCATCTAGCGCCTGGGGCGGCGGAAGATTCGTCTTGCGAGTTTGCTGCGCCTCGGTAAGGATGGTATCGCTCCGCCGGGTAAACCAATCGAAGGGATTCATAGCTGGTAACGCAGGGCCAAGCTCGCCTGCAGTCGCTTGGCCTGTCGGAATGACTCGCGCAGAATGCGTCGATCGAGATGATTCAGGTTGTCGGGGTCAATACGATTACTGAAGGGTCGGCCCTCCCGATCCTGACGTTGATGCTGTTGCATGCGTATGAGTTGTATGAAGTGGTATGCCTCTTCGTACGCATCCGCATCCTTGGCCTCGATTACGCCCTGAGCTTTCAGGAGGCTGAAGCGCTCGAGGGTATTGCACTCGGCAATCCCATGGGACAGTGCCAGCAGACGTGCCCCATCGACAAAGGGCATGAGGCCCTGCCTTTTCAGATCCAGGGTATCTTTCTCTGAGCCGCTGCGTGCAACAACAAAATCACGAAAACGCCCGATAGGTGGCCGCAGTACCAACGCATTCTGGGCCAGCATACGCTGGAAAAGGGTGTTGGTACTGACCTTGTGCAGTACGCCGTCGAACAGCTTTTCAGCCTGAGCAGGCTCTCCCCATATCACCCGAAAATCGAAATAAATCGATGAAGACAGCAAGTTTTCTGGTGTGGCGGAACGGATAAAGCGATCAAACCGCGACTCCCACTCCCGCTGTGAAAGGCATAGCTCGGGATTGCTGGCCATGATATTGCCTTTACACAGGGTAAATCCGCACTCGGCCAGCGCTTCGTTGATTTTGCCGGCCAGGGGTAATAATTTGGCGCGTATGCTTGCTGCATGGGCCGCATCTTCAGCCTCGAAAAGAATGCCGTTATCCTGGTCGGTATGCAGCGTCTGTTCGCGTCGCCCCTCGCTGCCAAAGCACAGCCAGGTAAAGGGAATACCGACATCGCCGTGCTCGGCCATGCACAGCTCAATCACGCGGCATACCGTATGGTCGTTAAGCAGCGTGATGATATGGGTTATCTGGGTAGAAGAAGCGCCGTGGGCGAGCATACTCTCGACCAGTTGCCGGATGTCGGTACGCAGTGAGGTTAGGGTACTGACGCGACTCGCCTGGCGGATGGTGCGTGCCAAGTGCACTAGATCAACCTTTTGCAAAGAGAACAGGTCTCTCTCGGACACCACACCGACAAGTCGTTCGCGGTCGACCACACATATATGTGCTATGTGTTGACCGGTCATTGCTATGGCGGCATCAAACGCACTGGCGGAGGAGGGTAGGCTGAATGGTGAGGCTGTCATTACCTTGCCGATGGCTTCGTCCATATCTGTATCTGCAGTCGCAATAATACGGCGCAGGTCGCGCAGTGTAAAAATGCCCACTGGCTTCTGCCGTTCATCCACGATGACAATACTGCCAACACTGGCTTCGTGCATCAGTCTGACTGCTGCACGCACCGACAGATGAGGGTCGCAACTTACCGGGCTGCGCACAGCCAGTTCGGCCAGTCGGGTATCAAGGGAATATTGTGCGCCCAGATTCTCTGCCGCGCGCATTTGTGCCTGTTGATTAACCTGATCAAGCAGACTGCTGACGCCGCGTAGAGCAAAGTCCCGGAAACAGGCGGAAAGACCGAACAATTTGACGAACTCGGTACGGGGCAAGATTAGGCAAAAAGTATCTTCACCCGCGAGGTGTTCTGTCCGTGTTTCCCTTTCACCTATCAGCGCCGCCAACGGGAAGCACTCGCCCACACTGATCTCGAAAGTGGTTTCTGGCATCTCTTGACCAGCAAGCAAACGTTCGCCGCGAACCAGCCCCTGTTTAACGATATGGAAATATTCAACCGGTCCTTGATGTGGACTTATGATCGAATCGCCCTGAGCAAAAAAACGTAGCTGGCAATGCTCAACGAGGTACGCCAGATGGTTGGTTTCCATCTGATTGAAGGGCGGGTAAGCGAGCAGGAATGTCATGGTGCCATGGACGTTTTGCATGACCGCGGTTTTTCCAGCCTCGGCGAAAATCGTGTCTTTTGTCATAGGCGGTTAGTCACGGATGGTCGGCCTTGGGTAAAACCCTATTAAGTGTGTGTTGATTATGCGATGACGGGCAATTCACGCCCACCCGACGTATGTCTAGTTCCCCTAGGCACCGTAAGGGCTACTCTTGAGAACAAACAAGAGGAATAATTGTTATGTCTGTGCAAAGTTATCAGCAAGCCTACCGCCAAGCCAGTGAAGAACCGGAAACATTCTGGGCCAAGCAGGTTGCTAGGCTGAATTGGCACACCCCACCTGTATCGATCATTGCGCAGGACGCAGAAGGTAATCATCAATGGTTTCCTGATGGACGCTTGAATACAGCATGGCTGGCTCTGGATGCTCACGTGCTGGCAGGCAGGGGCGATCAGCCGGCATTGATCTACGACTCGCCTGTAACGTCGACCAAGTCGACGATCACCTATGCCGATCTGACCCGTCGGGTGGCCCAATGTGCAGGGATGCTGCGCGATCTCGGGGTGGCACGCGGGGATAGAGTCATCATATATATGCCGATGATTCCAGAGACCGTGATTGCGATGCTGGCCTGCGCCCGCCTGGGTGCTGTGCACTGCGTAGTATTCGGTGGTTTTGCAGCGCCAGAGCTCGCCGTACGAATCGATGACGCGCAGGCCGATATCGTCTTGACAGCTTCTTGCGGTATTGAAGTAGATCGAATTATTCCATACAAGCCGCTGGTTGACGCTGCGATCGAGCAGGCGCGGCATCCCGTGCGTCACTGTGTGGTTTTCCAGCGCACGCAGTGTATTGCCGATCTGTTCGCCGACCGCGACCTGAACTGGCAGCAGGCCCTAGCAAATGCCGAGCCTGCGGATGCCGTGGCGGTATGTGCTACCGATCCCCTGTATATACTCTATACATCCGGCACGACCGGTAAGCCAAAGGGTGTCATGCGTGACCATGGTGGACATGCGGTAGCCATGCTTTACAGCATGCAGTCGGTCTATAACGTGGGTATTGGTGATGTGTTCTGGGCCGCTTCAGATGTCGGCTGGGTAGTCGGCCACTCCTATATTGTTTACGGCCCTTTACTTGCTGGCTGCACCACAGTGATTTATGAAGGCAAACCGATTCGCACCCCTGATGCGGGTAGTTTCTGGCGGATATGCAGTGAATACGGCGTTAAAGCACTGTTTGCTGCGCCCACGGCTTTTCGTGCTATTCGCAAAGAGGATCCCGACGCCAGACTGGCCAGCCAATATGATTTGACTCGTCTGGAGCGCTTGTATCTGGCAGGCGAGCGGCTTGATCCACCCACCTGGGCATGGCTCCAGGAGCACTTTAATCGGCCGATTATCGACCATTGGTGGCAAACTGAAACAGGCTGGGCTATCGCTGCAAACCCAGCTGGCTATGAGCTGCAAGCTCCCAAGATGGGCTCCGCGACCTGGCCCATGCCGGGCTATTTATTGAGTATTCTCGATGATGAGGGATTGCCAGTAGTCGCTGGCGTGCAGGGTCATATCGCTATTCGACTGCCATTGCCGCCAGGTTGCCTCACGGGTATCTGGGGTAATGCGGCCCGGTACCGAGAAGGTTACCTGAACACATTCCCTGGATTTTATCTGTCAGGCGATGCTGGATACATCGACAAGGACGGTTATGTGTTCGTAATGGGACGCACCGACGATATTATTAACGTAGCGGGCCACCGGCTCTCCACCGGCGAGATGGAGGAGGTGCTCGGTGCACACCCAGCAGTGGCCGAGTGTGCGGTGATCGGTATTCCCGATGAGCTCAAAGGCGAACTGCCACTGGGGCTTGTGGTTCTCAAGAATGGGACTGCAATAAGCCAGAAGCAGCTTGATGGTGAATTGACCGCTCTGGTGCGCCGGGACATAGGCGCGTTGGCCTGTTTTCAGCGCAGCGTCATTGTACAGCGTCTGCCGAAAACACGGTCGGGCAAGATCCTGCGCCGCATCCTGAGGCAAATAGCCAGCGGTGAGGATTTCACGGTGCCTTCCACCATCGACGATCCGGCTTGCCTGGATGAGCTGAAAGAGCAGCTGAACACGCCCTCAATCCGCTGAGAAGCGTTCCACTCGCGCAAACGATTTGCTATGGTACGGTTATTGAATAGCGGCAGGGGAAACACTGCCAAGGCTGCCCGGAGCAGGATAACCGGCAGGCACAATACGCCGACCGTAAATTGCGCAAGGGGTGGGATTTGATCAAGGTACTCGTGGTTGACGACCATGATCTCGTACGTATGGGCATCAGTCGTATGCTCAGCGATGTTCCAGGTCTCAGCGTGGTGGGCGAGGCCGACTCCGGTGAAACCGCAGTGACTCAGGCGCGCGCTCTCAAGCCGGACGTTGTGCTGATGGATGTACGCATGCCCGGTATCGGCGGCCTGGAAGCGACCCGTAAGTTGCTCTTGCATGACAAGAACGTGCGTATTATCGCGGTGACTGTTTGTAACGAAGAACCCTTCCCTACACGCCTCATGCAAGCCGGCGCAGCCGGTTATGTAACCAAAGGCGCTGCACTGGACGAGATGGTTGCAGCTATTCGTCAGGTGGCCAGCGGACAACGCTACATCAGTCCCCAGATTGCACAGCAATTGGCGTTGAAATCATTTGCACCTTCCAGCGAGTCACCCTTTGATAGCCTGTCTGAGCGTGAAATGCAGATCGCCTTCATGATTGTCAGTTGCGAGAAGGTTTTGGCCATTGCCGACAAGCTGTGCCTGAGCCCCAAAACCGTCAACACCTATCGTTATCGGCTGTTCGAGAAGCTCGGCATCACCAGCGATGTAGAGCTTACGCTATTGGCGGTTCGCCACGGCATTATTGACGCAATACCCCGTTAGCATGCAGCCACCAGAGTTCGATCCCAGCGCCTTTCTTGCCACCGTCGGTAACAAACCCGGTGTGTATCGTATGTTCGATGCCAAGGGCGAGTTACTGTATGTGGGCAAGGCTAAAAGTCTGAAAAAACGGCTCTCCAGCTATTTTCGCAAGACGGGTCTGAGCCCCAAAACGGCCGCACTAGTGGCCCGCATTCAGCAGATAGACACCACCATTACCGCCAACGAGACAGAGGCCTTGCTGCTCGAGCAAAGTCTGATAAAGGCGTCCCGACCTCCGTATAACATCTTACTGCGGGACGACAAATCCTATCCGTATGTGTTTCTCTCCAGCCAGGACAGCTTCCCTCGGCTAGGACTACACCGGGGCACTAAAAAGGTCAAAGGCCGCTATTTTGGGCCCTATCCCAGCGCTGGCGCGATTCGTGAAAGCCTGAGTCTGTTGCAGAAGACTTTCAAGATTCGCCAGTGCGAGGACAGTTATTACCGCAACCGCAGCCGGCCCTGTCTGCAACATCAGATCAATCGCTGCAAGGCGCCCTGCGTTGGGCTGGTGAGTGAGGAAGAGTACGCCGAGGACGTCCGTCATTCAGTCATGTTTCTGGACGGTCGCAGCAACGCCCTCACGGACGAGCTCAATCGCGCCATGGAGCTGGCTGCTCAGGATCTGGATTTCGAGCGTGCCGCTGAACTGCGTGACCAGGTTGGGTTGCTGCGTCGCGTGCAGGACCAGCAAAGCATGGACACCGAACAGGGCAATGTTGATGTCGTTGCTGCCGCGGTGTCACCTGGTGGCGCCTGCGTACACGTCATCATGGTGCGCCAGGGCCGCGTGCTCGGTAGCAAGAATCATTTTCCACGGGTACCCATCGAGCAGACCGCCGGCGAGGTGCTGGCTGCTTTCTTGCCGCAGTATTATCTGGGCGGTGCAGAACGCGAACTGCCTGGAGAGATCATTGTCAACGCGGTGCACGAGGACCTTCCGGTCGTTACCGAAGCGCTAGCACAGGCGCGCGGACATAACCTGAGCATCACTCATCGCGTGCGAGGAACTCGCAGCCGATGGCAAACAATGGCCGTGAATAACGCCGAGTTGGCTCTGACTGGCATGCTGGCGAATCGGCAGAATGTACAGGTACGTTTTGAGGCCTTGCAGGAGGCATTGCATCTGGATGAGATGCCCACGCGTCTTGAGTGTTATGACATCAGTCACTCCAGCGGTGAGGCGACGGTGGCATCCTGTGTCGTATTTGGGCCCCAGGGTCCTTTGAAAAGTGATTATCGACGATTCAATATCGAAGGCGTTACCGCCGGCGATGACTACGCCGCCATGCGTCAGGCACTGATACGCCGCTTCAGCCGAATCCAACAAGGCGAGGGCAAGATGCCTGATATTCTTCTGGTCGACGGCGGCAAGGGCCAGATGTCGATGGCACTGGAGGTTCTGCAAGAGCTGGCCATACACGATCTCACCCTACTGGGCGTTGCCAAGGGTGTTACCCGTAAAGCCGGCATGGAAACACTGTATCTCAATGACCCCAAGGTAGAACTGGTGCTGCCGGGGCATTCGCCGGCCCTGCACCTGATCCAGCATATTCGCGATGAAGCACACCGGTTTGCCATCACTGGCCACCGTGCGAGGCGTGCCAAGACACGTAATACATCGCCGCTTGAGGGTATCGAGGGGGTAGGTCCCAAGCGCCGCAGGGAGCTTTTACGCCATTTTGGCGGCTTGCAAGAACTGCAGCGCGCCAGCGCTGTCGAAATGGCTAAGGTGTCGGGCATCAGTAAAAAACTTGCTGAACAGATTTATGCATCACTGCATAGCGACTAGAATGCATTACCAATTGAGGGTCGCTGAGAGTTTATGAACATTCCCAACATTCTTACGTTAATGCGGGTCGGGCTGATCCCCATCTTCATCTTGCTCTACTATTTGCCCTTTTATTGGAGCTATCTGGCAGCTGCGATCATCTTTACTGTGGCCAGCCTCACCGACTGGCTTGACGGGTATCTAGCTCGCAAATGGGAGCAGAGTACTGCATTCGGCGCTTTTCTCGACCCTGTAGCAGACAAGCTAATGGTGGCTGTTGCCCTGGTTTTGCTGGTGCAGAGCCATGCCAACTTCTGGATCACTGCTCCGGCCATGGTCATTATAGGCAGGGAGATTGTCATTTCAGCCTTGCGTGAATGGATGGCAGAACTGGGTGCGCGCGCCCATGTGGCAGTATCCAACTTGGGCAAATACAAGACTGCGGCGCAAATGGTTGCGCTGATCGTGTTGCTGGCTCACCCACCGACGTTTTCCATCTGGGTTATCCTCGGCTACGTGTTGCTGATGGTCTCTGCCGTGCTCACACTGTGGTCCATGTGCCTTTATCTCAAGGCGGCTTGGCCTTATATGAGCATGCATTCTGATCAAAAAAGCGACAAATAAGTTTTTCTGAATCAATGACTTGACAGAGCGGCGCAGAACGATAGAATGAGCGCCGTTCCAAAGCGGGAATAGCTCAGTTGGTAGAGCACGACCTTGCCAAGGTCGGGGTCGCGAGTTCGAGTCTCGTTTCCCGCTCCAGTTTTAATGTTGCATTGTAGAATGTCGCAATGTGGCAGCCCCCTTAGAGGCCGGGTGGCAGAGTGGTCATGCAGCGGATTGCAAATCCGTGTACGCCGGTTCGATTCCGACCTCGGCCTCCATTATTCAGTACCTGCTAGCCCGGATGGCGAAACTGGTAGACGCAAGGGACTTAAAATCCCTCGGAGGAAACTCCGTGCCGGTTCGATTCCGGCTCCGGGCACCA
>Ga0307486_1001253_pt1 | contig 20099 bp, 18 predicted proteins | sample CBIW02metaG_FD_203663 | JGI IMG/M metagenome (GOLD analysis project Ga0307486, IMG submission 203663) | Sea-ice brine microbial communities from Beaufort Sea near Barrow, Alaska, United States - CBIW 0.2 | ecosystem: Environmental > Aquatic > Marine > Coastal | place: USA: Alaska | collected...
GCATTCCAATGCCCGAATGACGATGTTCACCGTTGTACCAGCCGTAGAATTCGGTGCAGAATGAACGTGCTTCGGCGAGGCTGTGGAACCGGTCGGGGAACTCGGGCCGATACTTCAAAGTCTTGAAATGCGACTCCGAAAATGGATTGTCATTACTCGTATGCGGGCGGGAGTGTGACTTGGTCACGCCGAGGTCGGCGAGTAGGAACGCGACGGGTTTCGACGCCATCGAGGACCCGTTATCGGAGTGGATCGTCAGATGGTCTCGGCGAATGTTTTGCTTCTCAATGGTGTCGAACAGGAGCCGCTCGGCGAGCTCGGCGGATTCCCGGGTCGCGACCATCCAGCCGACGACGTACCGCGAGTAAATGTCAACAATCGTATAGAGGTGGAAGTAGGACCATTTGGCCGGACCCTTGAGCTTCGAGATATCCCACGACCAGGTCATGTTGGGTCCGGTCGCGATGAGTTCGGGCTTGACGCGTGCTGGGTGCTCGGCCTGAGCACGACGCTCACCGGTCTCGCCGTGAGCGCGAAGCAGACGATACATCGTCGCTACCGAGCACAGGTAGGTGCCCTCGTCGAGGAGGATCGCTTGGATCTCCGCCGGCGCCTTGTCCACGAACCGCTTGGACCGCAGCACCTCCAGAACAGCGGCGCGTTCAGGGTCGGTCAGGGCGCGCGGTTGCTTCATCGGCTGCGGCCGGGGCCGCGGCGACGTCGGCGGACGCGGTGAGCGAGGGTGCTGCCGGTAATGGGTGGCCCGCGACCGTCCCACGGCCCGGCACGCGGCCTGCGTGCCTACGAGCGGGGCGAGTTCGGTGATGGTGGCATCAATCATTTCTCGGTGCTCGTCGCGCTGCTGTTGGGTGAGAGTTGATCCAACAGAGCCGAGAGTTTTCCCTGGATAGCAATCACCTGCCGTGCCGTATCCAACTCGCCCGTCAGGCGAACATTCTCTTTCCGCAGCCGGACCGCTTCCTTCTCCGCGATGCTGGCTGGCGGTGCGCCCGCCGGCCGCGCCAACGCCACCAGCACTCCCTTATCGCGCTGATCACGCCACTTACCAACCAAGGAGGTATACAGCTTCTCCCGGCGGAGCAAAGCGCCGCGGCCCTGCCGATCGAGGCTGTCGTACTCGGTCAGAATGTCGCGTTTGTACTTGGCCGTGTAGGTCCGCCGCTTTGCACGCTCGGGAACCTGGGGATCGGGAACATCTTCCATCCCTACAGCCTGCCCGGTCAAGCTGGGTCCTGTCATTACTGCATTCGTCAAGGGAACTCCTTCCCCGCCTTCTACGACACTATTCGGGACGATCCCGGTGCCTTATACAAGGTTGACAGAGAGGGCCATGATCGCAGGTAAAAAACCCAAATAGACGTGGCCGCCTATTGAATTGGCGCCTCGCCTAGCATCTTCGAACGCGCCATATTTGGCTGCGCCATGAACGCTGCGTTCCTATGAACGACCCGCTTTGCCGGTATCTGCTTCTCGATCCCGTCTGAGGCGATCCGATCTTCACCCATCTCGTTCCGACATCGATCTGTGAGTTCTCCGACTATGCCCAATTCATCATTCCTCCAATCGCAACTGACTCGACGATCATTCCTCGGGGCAGGCCTTTCCGGTGCGACTCTTCTCGCCCTAGCTGCGTGTACTCCTGCTCCAACGTTCCTCTTGCCGAGTTCGCGGGCAGTAACCAACGCCGAAGCGGCCCGACAAGGCACGGGGGTGACAACGAGCATCGCGTTGCGCGCGCAAACAGGAACAATCGACCTCGCCGGTACGTCCGTCCCAACGTGGAGCTACGGCTCGATTCCCGCGCCCGTCATACGTTTGACGCAAGGGGATCAGCTTGACGCCACTGTCCAGAACGCCCTTCCTGAGCCGACTACGATCCACTGGCACGGTGTCGCGCTACGCAACGATATGGATGGGGTGCCTAACCTGACCCAGAGCGCCATCGCCTCGGGCTCCTCATTTCGCTACCAGTTCATCGCGCCCCACGCGGGCACATATTGGTTCCATCCGCATGTCGGTACCCAATTGGACCGCGGCTTGTACGGGGCTCTCATCATCGAAGACCCGCACGAGCCGCTGGTCTACGACGAGGAGTGGGTCGTCGTCCTCGACGACTGGCTTGACGGCGTCACGGCGTCACCGCATGAGGTGCTTGCCGAACTGTCCAACGGAATGGAAGGCGGCAGCGGTATGGAAGGGATGACGATGAGGATGGGAAACGTTCTGACGGGTGCGCAGTCAGACGCGCTCGGCGGAGATGCTGGCGACGTGTACTACCCTCATTACTTGATCAATGGGCGGCCGCCTGCTGACGCGGAAACATACTCCTCTACGCCGGGGAAACGTGTGCGTATCCGTCTCATCAATGCCGGCGGAGACACGGCGTTCCGTGTGGCTCTCGCTGGGCACCAGTTAACTGTTACTCACACTGACGGCTTTCCAGTTGAACCTCTTGAGGTCGATTCGGTCCTCATCGGGATGGGTGAACGCTACGACATGATCGTCACCCTCGGAGATGGCGCCTTTGCATTTGTCGCCGAGGCAGAAGGCAAGAATGCTTGGGCTTTTGCCGTGGTCCGCACTGGCGCCGGCACTACCCCTCCCAGCGACAGAACACTTCCCGAATTATCGGGGCGCTTGGCAACTGCAGACTCGCTGCGAGCGAAAGACGACGTTTCGTTGTCTGACGAAAGCCAGACCGTGAGGTTACGATCGAGCTGAAGGGCGGCATGGAGAAGTATGACTGGTCGCTGGATAATCGATCGTTCACGCTGGATAAGCCGATGAGCGACCCTTATCGCATTACGACGGGTGAACGTGTGCGGCTCAACTTTGTCAACACGACAGAGATGTGGCATCCCATGCACCTACACGGACACACCCATCAGCACGCAAACGGCGGACCACGTAAGGGCACCTCCATCGTGCTTCCGGGAAAGACTCTGAGCGTTGAATTTGACGCAGATAACCCCGGCCGCTGGCTCACCCCCTGCCACAACCTTTACCATGGCGAGGTCGGGATGATGGGCGTGCTTGCGTATAGCAAATGAGTGTGGTCCGCGCCGGCGCTGGGGCTCAGGGTTTCAGCAGTGTATTCCGGTTCGTGCGCTGTTTCCTGATTGCGGGCTGCTCAGCAAACACCAATACCCGCGGGGGTATCCTCGGTCGCGATCGGTGCCCCCAGCTGTGGGCAGCATGCTGGCGAAAGCGGGTCAAGCGCACGGGTTGGTTTGCTTGATCGATCCTGATTCACGGGGTTGTACGCGCAGGACTCGAGAAAGGGGCAAGAATGTTGATCGAAGGAATCTGGACTGACGGCGGATAGCTGTGGGGCGTGCTCGTCGCCGCGGGAGTAGTGCTTCTGATAATTCTCTTGATGCGCGTCCTTGGGGGCGATGTGAAGCGAGAGAGCCGCGGAGTGCGGGATGCGCGAAACCCGAGCAGCGCGCCAGCTGCTCGATGCGAGTTGCGACAGTGGGGAATTGACCACGGAGGAATACGAAGCACGAATCCGCGTTCTGGGCGACGGCACCTGATGTAGCCATTCAGCCCTGGGTCCGCGGCATCCTCGGGGGCTTGGCAATGGGACCAAATCCTCTATGTGGCCCTGGGCGGGGCTGCGAAAATTAGATATCAGGCCCCAACGGAGTCCGACGTTATCGAAGCGCTAATAGAAGAAGGTGGAAATCGCGATGATGTATTGGGATGGGAACGATATCGGTGGATGGGGCATCGCCATCATGGTGATCAGCATGACTTTGTTCTGGGGTGCAGTCATTCTTGGCATTGTTCTGCTCGCACGTGCCGTGGGGAACAAGCCACAGGATCGTAACGAACTAACGACGTCGGGGCGCGCTGAGACCACGCTCGCTGACCGATTCGCCCGAGGCGAAATTGATGATGTCGAGTATCGCAATCGTCTCGCAACCCTGCGGGAGTAACCGAGTTTACCCTCGCTGAGGGACGTCAATACTTTTCACAACTCAGCACGCGGGGTCTATCCGCCGAGTGAAGCCCTGTCATCATCGATGACAGGGCTCCTTTGTTGATACCGGAGAGGTCGAGTAAAGCAGTTCTAGATGCCGGTGAGTTCGAGCGATTCAGGCTGAGACGACCTCGTACCCTGCTTCTTCGATCGCTGTCGCAATCGATTCAGCGCTCACGGGCGTCTGACTTGTTACCGTCACCTGACCGGAGGCGACATCGACTTGGACGTCTGAAACTCCGGGTAGTTTGACAAGCTCCGCTGTGACCGAGCTGGCGCAATGTGCGCACGTCATCCCTGCGACCTGGTAGGTGGCTTTTTCCCCGTCAGATGTATTGACAGCCGTTTCGCTGGGCGTCTTCGCGTCTGTCGAGCAGCACGAGCACGAGTTTTCGGTCGGGGCCAGAAGGTTCTTATCGGATTCAATCATGGTGGACTTCCCTCTCAGTTGACGATGGTCCCGATTTGTGGGGACCGGGGGACTATACCCCACCCGGGTATCATACGCCCATAGCGTGGTGCTGTTGGGGTTGGTCGGGCGTAATCCCGAAGGTCTGAAACAAGGGAACGTAAGGATCACAACCGCGACCCCCGCTAATCATCAACAATTTCCGTGATTTCATGCCCCGGTAACCACAAAACGCCCTCCCGAAGGAGAGCGAAATGTGAACTATGTCTCGAGACATATATGAACGATGTCTCGAGACATGACAATTGTCGGGGTAGCGGGATTTGAACCCACGACCTCTTCGTCCCGAACGAAGCGCGCTACCAAGCTGCGCCACACCCCGATCATCAATCACTTGCGTGATCAACAGATCAAGAATAGCCGATATCTCCGGCGGTGAGAGTCACTACGACAGCTTCGGGCCTGCAGGCGAAGCGAACCGGTGCGTAAATAGAGGTTCCGAGGCCAGCGCTGACGTTCAGGAACGCCGCGCGACGCAAGTGATGCCAGATACTGAGGCCGCTTGCTTGCTCACGCGGGATGTCGCAATTGGTGACGAGTGCGGGCATTCCAGGAATGCGTACCTGCCCTCCGTGAGTGTGTCCGGCGAAGATTGCGTCGGCACCGTTTGTGACGAGTGCATCGAGCACGCGACGATACGGAGCGTGAGTCACACCGATTGACACCGTTTCGGGGCCATACGGGTCATCCGCCCAGCCGACATTCTCGCGCATCTCTTCGACGTTTGCGGGAAGGCGGTCGAGGCGTTCCCAGCCGCGGTGCGCATCAGCGGTACCAAAAAACTCGAGGCGGGAGCCACGGAACTCTATGGCGCGCGCATGGTTATTGAGCGAGAGCCACCCGAGTTGGTCCTCGAAATAAGTGTTGAGCGCATCAGTGTCGAGATGTTCAACGGGGCTGTGGCCCGACGTGGGTGCTGTGAAGTACGTGAAGGGGTTCTTGAACTGGGGCCCGTAATAGTCATTCGAACCGTGCACGAAGAGCCCAAGGGTGCCTTCAAACGGTTCGAACGCACGCTTGATGCCGATGATGCCGTCGATGTGCCCAAGGTTATCGCCGGTGTTGATCACGAGGTCGGGTTCGTAGACGGTGAGCCCGCGCACCCAGTCCTGCTTGCGGTGCTGCCACGGCGCCATGTGCAGATCGGAAATGTGCAGCACTGTGATGTCGCGTGCGCCCGGATCGAGGATCGGCAGCGTTTCGTGACGAACGGTGAAGCGGTTGCGTTCAACGAGCGCGCCCCACGCGAACGCGGCCGCCCCAACAGCGGCTACCGCACCAAGTGCAGTAGCCGCTGGGGAGAGACGCGCAGTCATCAACAGGGCTTAACTTGAGCCACCACGAGTGTCACGGCTGTGTCTTTTTTGGCCAGCGTTCCCGGCACCGGATTAGAGGACGTGACCATGTCGATGCGTGGGTCGGCTGGGGGGACCATTTCACATCCCTCATTCACATTCGAGAATCCAGCGTCCTTTAGTATCTTCTCGGCAGTCTTGAAGTCGTTCGACTGGCCGTCGCCGACGGCGTCCGGGATTTTAATCTTGTTTCCCTTGCTCACGTAGACCGTGACAGTGGCGCCGGTCGCCGATTGTGCTCCTGCTGATGGGTCGGTTCGCACGACCAGACCAGCGGCCAGCTCGGAATCAACTTTACCGCCGTCCCGGAAGTTGAAGCCGAGACTGAGGAGAACAGACCTAGCTTGTTCGAGAGTCTGCTGTCGCACATCGGGGACTTCAGTTCCAGATCCGGTAAGGAGGTTGGGATCTGGGTCCCCGAATTCGGTTCCGGGGTATTTGATATTCAGTGCAGCGTCGGTGGCGCGCGTGATGTAGTGCCGCAGGCGATAGCCCTGAATTCCAGCGTAAGAAACGCGGCTCATGTCTTGTTCACCGATGCTGTTACCCACCCAGGTCGCGGTACCGTAACGAGTCGTTGCGGTCGCCATCCACGTCTGGTTTGCAAAGTCGGTTGTACCGGTCTTACCCAAGATTGGGATTCCGTCATTCGGGTCAGCGTAGGCGGCGTTTCCGCGGTTAAGAACTTCCTTTAATACGTGGGCAGTCGTTGCGGCAACTTCGGGAGATATGGCCTGGCGACAGTTCTTCTCTTGACCTGCAAGGTCGTTGTTGTGTGCGTCAATTGCCTTGTCAATGATGATTGGTTCGCACCAGAGTCCACCGGCACCGATAGCAGCGTACGCAGAGGCAAGGCTGAGTGGCGTAACAGTGTTGGTTCCGATGATGGACGACGGGTAGCTTTCGAGCTCTTTGCCGTCGGCCCGCTCAACACCAAGACTCGCGGCAACGTTGCGGATGTTGCACTGATCGAGTTGGGTTCCCATCGAGAAAAAGACGCCGTTGATTGACTCAGCGGTTCCTTCGGCGACAGTGTAATTGCCCCGCTCACCCGCGTTGTTGCCGAACTGTACGGTGCCGCTATAGGGCCCGTTGCAACTGTCGACGAATTCTTCTCCAGGAATGTCCCGAGCGGTTCCCACCAGCCGCTCATAGATGCCTTTGCCCTGATTGAGCCATTCGATCAGAGTGAAGACTTTATAGGTCGATCCGGGTTGGAAGCCTGTTGAGCCACCGTACTCGAAGCTCGTGTTGTAGTTCACCGCGGAAGTATCGACGCCGCCGCCGCTGGCCGTGTCATTGAATATTTTGTTCTCGGCCATGACAAGCACACGGCCGGTGCCTCCTTCAACCGTTGAGGTCGCGCTGCCGAGGGCATACGACGTTTCAGTAGGCGGCGCATACGTCCAAGTCGCCTGCTGGGCGGGGATCTGCGCGTCAAGGTCGAGGGTTGTGTAGACCTTGTAACCGCCCTGTTTCCAGTTCTCTGTGCGCTCGTCAGGGGTGTCGCCAAGGAACTCGAAGTCGGGGACGCTCTTGACTACGTAGTCACAGAACCACTTGGCGTATTTGTTCGCCGCAGTACAACCATTCTTGGGTGCCGAGGGAACGACGGTCTCTTCGTCGACGGGAATCGCGACGGCCTCGTCATACTGAACGCGCGTGATCGAGTCGGTCGCGAGCATGGCGCTCAAGATGACGTCTCGCCGATCTTGGTTTGCCGCAAAGTATTCGGGGTCCGAAAGGTTTCGGGCACTGGGTTTTTGCACAATCGCAACCAAGCTAGCGGCCTGTTCGACCGTGAGGTCCTTAGCATTGACGCTGTAATAGCGCTGCGCTGCTGCCTGGATTCCGTACGTTGCGTTGCCGAAGTTTGCAATATTCAGATAGGCAGTCAGGATTTCTTTCTTCGTGTACCGCTTTTCGAGACCGATCGCGAGCTTCATTTCTTTGAGCTTGCGGTCAAAGGTCTCACGAGTGGCGTCTTCGTACGCTGCGGTGCGTTCGTCCTCATTCGTCAACGACTCTGCTTGAGAAATATAGGTGTTCTTGACGAGCTGCATCGTGAGCGTGGATGCACCACCCTGGATTCCCGAAGCGACAAAGTTGCCGACAGCCGCGCGCACGATCGAAGTGAGGTCGACTCCACTGTGTTCGAAGAATCGTCGGTCCTCACCCGCAACCGTGGCATCCAACGCAAACTGGGAGATCTGGTCGTAGCTGACCACTTGACGATTCTGGTCGTAAATGGTGGCGAAAGCGAAATAGCCATCGACACTGCCCCTGCCGGTGTACTTGGCGTAAAGAGTGTTGCGCTCGGGCTGTTGGCCGATTTCTAGGTAGTCAGGGAGCCCATCGAAGATACCGATGGTGCTGGAAGCTGTGATTCCGGTGACGGCGAGCGCGGGCGCGACCATGGCTGTAACGAGCACACCAGCGATAGCGCTGAAGCCGATCAGTCCGGCGAGGCCAGAGACCATGCCGCGACGCGGAGTTTTTTGGGCAGACATATGATCAACAGTAAGGGATCATTGATAACGCCATGCTGAACGGGAGCCGATAATATGCCCACTTGGGAGTACCTAACAACACCACTAATGGTGCACAATTCCACCGCGATCCTCAACAATTGGGGTTCTGAGGGCTGGGAACTGGTGCAAGTTGGTACCGGTCCTGAAGGGGGCCCAGTCGCTTATTTCAAACGCATCAAGGAAGAGAATAACTAATGTCGCAGCTTGATGAGCGCCTTGCTGAACTGAACCTTGCGGTTCCAGAGTCGTCGAAGCCCCTTGCGGCTTACCTGCCGGCAGTGGTTTCCGGCAACCTCGTCTTCACTTCGGGCCAACTGCCCTTGATTGCCGGTGCCTTGCCGGCAACCGGTAAGGTCGGCGCTGAAGTGGATGCCGCTGCAGCCTACGAGTACGCCAGGACGTGCGTGCTCAACGGTCTCGCTGCCGCTAGGAGCGCGATTGGCTCGCTCGATCGCATCACTCGCGTAGTAAAGGTTGTTGGCTTCGTCGCCTCCGATCCCGGTTTCAGCGGTCAGCCGGGCGTCATCAATGGCGCGTCCGAGCTGTTGGCTGAGATCTTCGGTGAAGCAGGAACCCACGCACGCAGCGCTGTTGGCGTTGCTGTTCTGCCGCTCGACGCACCTGTTGAGATCGAGTTCGTTTTCGAGTTCGCGTGATCGAAGTGTGGTACCCCGGTCAGGCTGGGGAGAATGCGCCGATGCGCCCGCTCGACCTTGGGCAGTGGGATCCGGCACACCGTGGCGTGACACTTCAGGCGCGCCGTCTGGTGCAAGACAGCCGTGAAGCTGGTGCGGATGACGTGTTCGTCGCCATCGGAACGAGTGCGTCGTCGGCTCTGCCATTCATCGATGCTGCCTTAGCTCAGGGCGCAGTTGCGGTGCTCGTGGACGCGAAGGCAGCCGAGGGCGCTGATCTGGATGAACGTGTGTTCGCGATTGCGAACCTTCGCGACGTGATCGGGACACTGGCGGATGCCTTTGTTGGGCATCCATCCGACTCAATGTCGATGATTGGTATCACTGGCACTAACGGCAAAACTTCGACTGCGCACTTGTTGACGCAAGCGTGGCAGCAGCTGGGCATGACGTCGGCGACGATCGGCACGCTCGGTGCGGGGATCACGGGAGAACGACGCATCAATATGGGGATGACGACCCCACAGGTCACGGCAGTTCACCAGTTCCTGGACGATTTTCACCGTGCCGGCGTCCAGAATGTTGCGATGGAAGTCAGCTCGCACGCCCTTGAGCAGCGTCGCGTTGACGGCGTTGCATTCGACATTGTTGCGTTCACGAACTTCACTCGCGACCACCTCGACTATCACGGGACGATGGAAGAGTATGCGGCACAGAAGGCGAAGATTTTCACTCTTCCTGGCGTGACAACAGCTCTGCTGAATCTCGATGATGCTGCAGCAGAGAACCACTTCCACAACACGCTGCCCGAGGGTATGCGCGGCATCGGCATGACATCCCGCGGCCACGCTGAAGCGTCTGTGCGAGCCGACAACGTGCAGCTCACCACCGAGGGTCTCGAGTTTGATCTCGCGATCGAGGGCGAAAGCCACCACGTTGTTAGCGGGCTCATTGGTCGTTTCAACGTCGACAACTTGCTCACGTGCGCGACGGTTCTCTGGGCTCAGGGTATCGAGCCGCGAGCGATCGCCGCGGCACTGGTTCCACTCGAACCGGTGCTTGGGCGCATGACCCGCATCCGTGAGAGCGATCAGTTGCCGCTGGTGGTTGTGGATGCCGGGCACACCCCCGATGCGGTCCGCCAGGCGGTCACAGCCCTGCGCGAGTCGGGTCATACCCGCATCGTGACGGTGTTTGGGGCCACGGGCGATCGTGACCCTGGCAAGCGTCCAGAGATGGCGCGCATTGTCGAGGAGGGTTCTGACCTGATTGTGGTCACCGACGACGACGTGCACAACGAAGACGGCGACCAGATAGTGGCGCACATTCGGGCAGGTTTCGAGCACCCTGAACGTGTTGTCGAGATTCGCGATCGTGCCAGTGCGATCGCCTATGCCATTGACGCCGCGAATCCGGATGATGTGGTGCTGTTGCAGGGCAAAGGCCACGAGCCGTACCAAATTGTTGGTAACGAGCGCGTGCCGTTCAGCGACATTGACACCGCTATTCGTTTGCTCAAGGAGCGCGCGAAGTAGCAGAAGTACGGCAAGGGCCGGGCCGCATACGCGACCCGGCCCTTGCCGTAGCTGATGACAGTTACACGAAGCCGGCTACTTCAATTTGTCGGAGATGATCTGCATCACGGTGGTGTCGGCGAGCGTGGTGGTGTCGCCAATCTCGCGGCCTTCCGCAACATCCTGAAGCAGTCGGCGCATGATCTTGCCCGAGCGTGTCTTTGGCAGTTCTGAGACGATGAAGATCTCCCGTGGACGGGCGATGGCACCAATCTCTTTCGCGACGTGCTGACGCAGTAGCGCGCTTGCCTCTGCCGCGGTTTGGGCGTGTTCTTGGTTGGACTTGAGGATCACAAAAGCAACAACGGCCTGCCCGGTTGCCTCGTCAGCGGCGCCGACGACTGCGGCTTCCGCCACGATATGGTTCGAGACGAGGGCGGACTCGATTTCGGTGGTCGAGAGACGGTGACCGGAGACGTTCATGACGTCATCCACTCGCCCAAGCAGCCAAATGTCGCCGTCTTCGTCCACGTGGGCACCATCGCCAGCAAAGTAGCGAGGGGCGTCGATGTGGGGGAACTTCGACCAGTACGTTTCTTTGAAGCGCTCGGGGTCACCCCAAATTCCGCGCAGCATTGCCGGCCACGGCTCGGAGACCACGAGTAGCCCACCGTTTGGCGGGTCAACGCGGGTGCCATCTTCACCGAGGATATCGATCTTGATTCCGGGAATCGGAACCTGTGCTGAGCCCGGCTTCAACGTGGTGAGCCCCGGCAGCGCCGACACCATGATCGCGCCAGTCTCGGTCTGCCACCAGGTGTCCACGATGGGAGCGGAGCCTCCACCGATCACGTCCCGGTACCAAATCCACGCCTCAGGGTTGATGGGCTCACCGACCGAACCGAGCACACGAATCGAACTGAGGTCGTACTGCTCGGGGATCTGGCGTCCGGCCTTCATGAACGAACGGATGGCTGTGGGCGCCGTGTAGAAAATGCTCACCCCATACTTCTGGATGATCTCCCACCAACGTCCCTGGTTTGGGGTGTCCGGGGTTCCCTCATAGAGCACTTGCGTCGCGCCATTGGCGAGCGGACCGTAGGTCACATACGTGTGGCCGGTGATCCAGCCGACATCGGCGGTGCACCAGTAGACGTCAGTTTCGGGCTTCAGATCAAACACGTTCTTGTGGGTGAACGCGGCCTGTGTCAGGTAGCCGCCGCTCGTATGCAGGATGCCCTTCGGCTTGCCGGTCGTGCCCGAGGTGTAGAGCACAAAGAGCGGGTTTTCGGCGGGGAACGCCTGTGCCTCATGCTCGGGCTCCGCTGCCTCAATCTGGTCGTGCCACCACAGGTCGCGACCCTCGGTCCACGCCACATCGTTATCGCCGCGCTTGACGACCAACACATTGGTGACGGTGGATTCCCTGTTGGCGAGTGCGTCATCCACTGCGGATTTGAGGGGAAAGACTTTGCCCTTGCGCCAGCCACCATCGGCGGTGACAACGAGTTTGGCGCTCGCGTCATCGATGCGACTGCGGAGGCTTTCGGCGCTGAAGCCGCCGAAGACGACAGAGTGGGCTGCGCCGAGTCGCACGGTGGCGAGCATCGCGATGACGGCTTCGGGCACGAGCGGCATGTAGATGGCTACGACGTCACCTTGGCCGACGCCGAGTGCTGCCATTGCGTTGGCGGCACGCTTTACTTCAGCCGTGAGCTCGGCGTAGCTGATGCTGCGGCTGTCGCCCGGTTCACCTTCCCAGTGGATGGCGATGCGGTCACCGTTGCCGGCGAGAACGTGCCGGTCGAGGCAGTTGTAGGCCACGTTGAGCTCGCCATCGGCGAACCACTTGGCGAACGGCGGGTTAGACCAATCTAGGGTTTCCGTGAATGGCTTGTGCCAGTGAACGTACTCGCGTGCTTTGTCAGCCCAGAACTCAAGATGGTCTTCTTTAGCGGCGGTGTACACCTCAGAGCTGGCCTCGGACGCGGCAGAAAAGGCGTCTGATGGGGCAAACCGGCGTGATTCGTGCAGAAGGCTGTCTATAGAGTTACTGGTCATTTGATCCTCTTCGATCGTGTGATTGATGATCTCGATCACGTGCTTCCTGAAAGTATTCCACTGATTCTAGAACCTCCTTTGCGGCCACAAACCATTGCGTTACACTAAGAGTCGCCGAATGCAAGTTCGGCACGCGGCAATTTTGATTCCCCCCAATCGATTGTCGCGGTGGCGGTGCCTATTCCCCCAATGGGCGCCGCCCCTCTTTCGTTGACTGACAGTTCTCCGCCGGCCAAGGCCCGCGAGTGAAAGCAGGGCCTCCTTAGCGAAGCGCTACTCGTCCTCCACACTCATCCATGGACTCGCGGGGACGCGCGAACACCGTCATCCTCTTCGTCGAGTGACGATGGATCATTACTGTTGCGGCGTGACTCAGACCACCGACGCCTCCGGCACAGTTCCTTTTGTTGCCCGCAGACTACTCACGGCAGCTGCAGCGGAGACAGTCTCTCCGATGCTGGGTAGTGCGCTCGGTAGTGTCTCGAGTGCTGCCGGTGCAGTCAACCCCAGCCAACGGGATTCCGCAGCGCAGGTGCTCCACGAGTTCGGGCCCCTAGCGCCCTATGTTGGCCGACCCAACATCACCGATGTCTTTGTAAATGGTGCTCAGCACGTGTGGATTGACCGTGGAGCTGGCTTGGAGCCCGTGAACGATCTGGGGCTCACCGAGGCGGATCTGCGAGCACTGGCCGTGCGCCTCATCAATCTCGGCGGGCGTCATATTGATGAAGCGACACCGTGTGTTGACGTGCGTCTCGCGGGCGGAGTGCGAGTGCACGCAGTACTGCCGCCAATCTCGCCCAACGGCACACTGCTGTCGATTCGGGTTCCCAGCAGGGAGCCGTTCGGACTTGCCCAGCTCGACTTCGCGGGATTCTTTAGCGCGGTGCCCCTAGAGCGAGTGAACGCCCTCATCGACGGGCGGGAGAACATTCTCATCTCTGGAGCTTCGGGAGCAGGGAAGACCACGTTCTTGGGCGCACTCCTGGGGGCGGCATCCGAGTCGGAACGCATCGTGGCGATTGAGGACGTCGCGGAGCTGAGAGTGGAGCACCCCCACTTCGTTTCGTTAGAGGCGCGCCAAGCGAACCTTGAGGGCGCGGGTGGTTACGGGCTACCCGCGCTGGTGCGGGAGGCATTGCGAATGAGGCCCGACCGACTTGTAGTGGGGGAGTGCCGCGGCGCTGAGATTCGCGAGCTGTTGGGTGCGCTCAACACCGGTCACGATGGTGGGGCGGGCACACTGCACGCGAATTCTCTGCGGGATATCCCAAGCCGTTTAGAAGCGCTTGGGGCGCTCGCGGGATTGAATGCCCCGGCAATTGCTCGTCAGGCAGTGAGCGCGATTGGGGCGGTACTGCATGTCTCTCGAATCAACGGGCAACGCAGACTCACCCACGTGGGGCGGCTCGAACTTGATGACCACGACCGACTTGCGATCGCCGACGTCGAATGAAGATCGCACCCTCTCAGCTTCCTGAAGTGGCGAGCGTCACCCAGCGGTTGGCGGTGCTACTGAGCGCGGGACTCACGCCGGCATCAGCGTGGCACCATGTCGCGCGTGGGCGGCCACCTGGGAGCGTGGCGGCTTTGGTGGCCGGAGTGCTCGAGGAGTCCGGCGGGGTTCCTGACCGTATTGTGCGATCCTCCGAAGCGCTGGCGCCGCTTGATCGACAGGCGTGGAACTCGCTGGCTGCGGCCTGGTTTGTGGCGGGGGAGGTTGGCGCGCCTTTGGCTGGTGCACTGCGCACTCATGCTCGGGCGTTGCGGATGCTCGTACACGTGCAGCGCGAAGTGGCCACAGCGCTCGCCGCCCCGGTCGCAACCGCGCGCATGGTCTTAGCTCTGCCCGTTGTCGGACTCGTGTTTGGGGCGTTACTAGGTTTCGACACCCTAGGAGTGCTCCTAGGGACTCCTATCGGCTGGGGTTGTCTTGTGATCGGAGGAGGGCTGATTGTGGCGGCGGTACGGTGGAATCGACGTCTGGTCCGCTCGGCAACGCCCACGCGTGCGGCGCCCGGGCTGGAGTGCGAACTCATGGCGATCGCCGTTTCGGGTGGCGGATCACTCGCGCAAGCTCGAGTCATTGTCGCCGCGGCGCTTGAGCGGTTTGGCTTGCCCGACGATGGGGATCATCTCGAGGAGGTGCTGCAGCTCTCCCACGAGGCAGGGGTGCCTGCCGCTGAACTGTTGCGTGCTGAAGCCGACGAGTTGCGTCTCGCTGCGGATGCGGATGCCCGTGCCAGCGCCGCCGCACTGTCCGTGCGGCTCATGCTCCCGCTCGGGCTGTGCGTGCTCCCCGCGTTCATGGTGCTGGGTGTCCTGCCGCTCATGGTCGCGGTCATCTCATCCACCGTCGCCGGGTTTTGAGCGTGTCCCACATATTGAGCGGCGCTGTGCCGCGCGGCGTTGTGCCTCGGCACGCTTGAGGTACTCGGCCGCAGACTGCGCGACAGCGCACGAAGGAGTACCCATGAACGACCCACACCTCGCCCGGTTTCCCGTCCTTGAGCCAGGGATTTCATATCGATCGGGGCTTTTCCATGAGCTAGGCCGCACGAATCGGACGCGGGCGCGCAACCACACAAGCCTGCGCGCTCGGCTTCGCTCAGAACACGGAGCGGCCACCGCCGAATACGCCATCACCACCCTTGCTGCGGTCGGCTTTGCTGGCTTGCTCGTTGTGGTGCTCCGCTCGGGAGAAGTGCGCAGCATGCTCACCGACATCATCCGCAGTGCGCTCTCCATTCCCTCGTAGCGGGGAGCGAGGTAGTAACCAGCGAGGCAGCAACGAACGAGGCAGTGTCACCGCAGAGTTTGCGCTGGCGCTTCCCGCCGTCGCCCTTGTGCTGGTGTTCTGCCTCAGCGGCGTGCAATTAGCCGGGCTGCAGGTCCGCCTGCAGGATGCGGCAGCCGCGGCCGCACGCAGCCTCGCACGCGACGAAAGCGCCAGCAGCGTCGCAGCGACGGCATCCGCCCTCGTCGCATCAGCACGCCTCACCACCCAACACCGCGACGACCTCGTCTGCGCCACGGTCACTGCTCCCGCGCGCAACGCACTGCTCGGACTGCTGCCGATCACCCTTAGCGCCAGCAGTTGCGCCCTCGCGGGAGGGAAATAGTGACAGGCATTGGAGAGTGGATGCGGAACGAACGCGGTGCCGGAACCATCCTCATGGTCGGTCTCGTCACCACGGTCGTCGCCCTCACCGCCCTCGTGATTCCCCTCTATTGGGCGCTCAGCGTTCGGCACGCGCTCGCCGGAGCAACAGACGCTGCCGCGCTCGCCGCGGCCGACACCGCCAGCGGTCTCATTGCCGGCTACCCGTGCGGCAACGCAGAACGACTCGCAGTCGCAAATGACGCCCATATAGAGGAGTGTGCGGTTGATGGGCGTATCGTGACGGTTACCGCTAGTCGCCGCATCCTCGGCATACTGGTCACAACGAGCGCAACAGCAGGCCCGCCCCCAACTGGGGCGGATTAGGTAACTGAGCGGTCGGTGTGTGTATTGTGTCGCTGACAGTGGCGCTGCCATCGGTCAAGTGCGTCATCACCCAAGGAGTCCCGTGTCTGGCACCAAAAAGCTTGTCATTGTCGAGTCGCCCACCAAGGCCAAGACGATAGCCAAGTATCTAGGTGACGACTACGACGTGCTCTCCTCCGTTGGCCACATTCGTGACCTCGTCGAACCCCGCAACCTGCCACCCGAACTCAAAAAGGGCTCGCTCGGCAAGTTCTCTGTCGACGTAGACAACGACTTCGAGCCCTATTACGTCGTCTCCGACGCCAAAAAGAAAACCGTCGCCGAACTCAAAAAAGCGCTCAGCGGAGCCAACGAGCTCTACCTCGCAACTGATGAGGACCGCGAAGGAGAAGCCATCGCCTGGCACCTCCTGCAAGTGTTGAAGCCCAAAGTTCCCGTCAAGCGCATGGTGTTCCACGAAATCACCGAGCACGCCATCGAAGCGGCCATCAACAACACCCGCGACGTCGACACCGCACTCGTTGACGCCCAAGAAACCCGCCGCATTCTCGACCGCCTCTACGGCTACGAAATCTCGCCGGTACTCTGGCGCAAAGTCGGCCCGGGCCTCTCCGCTGGCCGGGTACAGTCCGCAGCAACCCGCCTCGTGGTTGAACGCGAACGTGAACGCCTCGCCTTCATCACCGCCAACTACTGGGACCTCATCGCCCAGCTCTCGCCAGACAGCGAAACCAACGGCTTCGAATCTAAACTCGTACGCCTCGACGGCAAGCGCGTCGCCGCCGGCCGCGACTTCGATGACCGCGGAAACCTCAAGGGCGACGCCGTAGCCCTCGACGAAAAAGCTGCACAAACCCTCGCAGACGCACTACGGATGCCGAGCACCACCATCACGGTGAAATCGGTAGAAACCAAGCCGTACACGCGTCGCCCTGCAGCACCCTTCACGACCTCAACTCTCCAGCAGGAGGCCGGCCGCAAGCTGCGCTACTCCGCACGTCAAACCATGAGCGTCGCCCAGTCGCTCTACGAAAACGGTTACATCACCTATATGCGAACCGACTCATCGTCGCTCTCGCAACAGGCCATCACCGCCGCCCGGACACAAGCAGTCGCGCTCTACGGCGCCGACGCTGTGCCAGACAAGCCCCGCGTCTACGTCAGCAAAAGCAAGAACGCTCAAGAGGCCCACGAAGCTATCCGTCCCTCCGGCGACACCTTCCGCACGCCGAGCGAGTTGCAGTCCACGTTACGCGGCAATGACTTCAAGCTCTACGAACTGATCTGGAAGCGTACCGTCGCCTCGCAGATGGCGGACGCCAAGGGTTCAACAGCATCCATCACGATCGCCGCTGGTGAAGCGCCCGTCGCAGAATTTTCCGCCAGCGGAACCATCATCACCTTCCGCGGATTTATGCAGGCCTATGAAGAAGGCCAAGACGAAGAGCGCAACGCCACCGCCGAGCCTAAAGAAGCGAAGCTGCCTCCTCTGAAGGAAGGCCAGACGCTCACCCTGCTCGATATCGAAGCCAAAGGCCACGAGACTAGCCCGCCGCCGCGCTACACCGAAGCAAGCCTCGTCAAGAAGCTTGAAGAGCTCGGCATCGGCCGACCCTCGACCTACGCCTCGATCATTTCCACCATCATCGACCGCGGCTACATCACCCCGCGCGGTCAAGCACTCGTACCCAACTGGATTGCATTCTCCGTGATTCGCCTGCTCGAAGAGTACTTTGGCGACCTCGTGCAATACGACTTCACCGCAGGGATGGAGGACGACCTCGACCGCATCGCCGGTGGTAGCCAAAATCGGGTCGAATGGCTCAAGGCGTTCTACTTCGGCGGCGACAAATACCGGGGCCTTCGCACTGTCATCGACAACCTCGGCGAAATTGATGCCAAGGAAATCAACTCCATGCGTCTCTCGGATGATGTGACCCTGCGCATCGGAAAGTACGGCCCGTACCTGGAGACCCCCAGTGACGACCCCGAGAAGCCGCGCCGCATCAATATCCCCGAAGCTCTCGCACCCGACGAGCTCACTCTTGTCAAAGCGCAAGAACTCATCGACGCTCCCATCATCGGCGACCGCGTCATCGGCGTGAACCCCGAAACCGGCAAAGAGATTGTTGCAAAGGACGGCCGCTTCGGTCCCTACGTGACCGAGCTTGAGCCCGAACCAGAGCCCGTTCCTGAACCCGTCGAAGAGATCGACCCTAAGACGGGCGAAGTGAAGAAGGCGAAGAAGCCCAAGAAGGTTGCCGTCGTCAAGCCGCGCACGGCATCCATCTTCAAGACCATGGAGCTCGACGCCATCGACCTCGACACCGCGCTTAAGCTACTGAGCCTGCCCCGCGTCGTCGGTATCGACCCCGAAACTGAAGTCGAGATCACCGCGCAAAACGGTCGCTATGGCCCGTACCTGAAAAAGGGCGTCGAGACCCGGTCGCTCACGAGCGAAGACCTCATCTTTGACATCGATGTTGCGGGGGCCGTCGAGCTTTACGCGCAACCCAAGTACGGCAACCGCGCAGCATCCAGTGCCCTCAAAGAGTTCGACGCCGATCCTGTCAGCGAAAAGCCGATCAAGATCAAGGACGGCCGCTTCGGTGCCTACGTGACCGATGGCACCACTAACGCGACCATCCCGCGCGGCGAAACTATTGAGGACGTCGACTTCGAGCGCGCAGTACAGCTGCTCGCCGACAAACGCGCCAAGGGACCGGTCAAGCGCAAGACGGCAGCCAAGAAGCCGGCAGCGAAGAAGCCGGCGGCGAAGAAACCAGCCGCGAAGAAGCCTGCTTCTAAGGCGACCGCGGCAAAAACTACCGCTGCGAGGGCCACCGCTGCCAAGAAGCCTGCGGCAAAGAAGCCCGCAACTAAGGCAGCATCCGCGAAACCTGCCGCAGCGTCGGCCGACGAAACTCAGTAGCGTGCCCGGACTCTTCATCACCCTTGAGGGCGGCGATGGTGCAGGCAAGACCACACAATCGAAGCTCCTCGTGGAATGGCTCCACGAAGCAGGGCACACAGTTGTAGTGACCCGCGAACCTGGTGGCACCGATCTTGGTGTTGAATTGCGCGAAATTGTGTTGCACCGTCGTGGAGAGATGGACCCTCGTGCCGAGGCACTCATCTACGCAGCGGACCGTGCCCACCACATCGCGACCGTCGTGCGACCGGCACTCGAGCGCGGTGACATCGTGGTCCAAGATCGCTACATCGACTCATCCGAGGCCTACCAGGGTGCCGGGCGAGTGCTCGGTGCCGGCGAAGTACGCGACCTTTCATTGTGGGCCACCCAGTCTCTGCTGCCCGATGTGACAGTGCTCCTCGACCTTGATCCCAGCGACGGGCGCAAGCGCCTCGACAGTGCGCGCACCCGCTACGACCGGCTCGAAGCGGAGAAGCAAGAGTTCCACACTCGAGTGCGTAATGCCTTCCTTGAACGCGCTGCCCAAGAGCCCGAACGCATCCTTGTTGTGGATGCTGCCCAAGACGTCACCGAGATTGCTGCGGCGATCCGCGAGCGCATCCAGAAACACCTCACTCAACCCGCTTAGACTGAGCGCATGTCGTTGTGGGAGGGCCTAACGGGCCAAGCTGAGGCGATTGCCGTTCTCGAAGCCGCCGCATCGTCATCGGCGCTAGGCAGCACAGAAGTGTCATCAATGACGCACTCGTGGCTCATCACCGGGCCGCCCGGTTCAGGCCGCTCAAATATGGCGTACGCCTTCGCCGCAACACTGCTCGGTACCCGCGGTGACGAGACCGAACAGTCGGTGCTCAAGCAGGTCATGGCGCGCACCCACCCCGACCTCGGTGTGCTCAGCACTGAACGAGTCATTATCTCCATCGATGAAGTGCGCAAACTGGTTGCGACCTCACAGTTCTCGCCATCCGTCGGCCACTACCGCGTGATGATTATTGAAGACGCTGATCGCATGACCGAGCGCACCTCAAACGTGCTGCTCAAAGCGCTCGAAGAACCGCCACCGCGCACCGTCTGGATCTTGTGTGCGCCAAGCGAGGCTGACCTCA
>Ga0307486_1001254_pt1 | contig 20076 bp, 19 predicted proteins | sample CBIW02metaG_FD_203663 | JGI IMG/M metagenome (GOLD analysis project Ga0307486, IMG submission 203663) | Sea-ice brine microbial communities from Beaufort Sea near Barrow, Alaska, United States - CBIW 0.2 | ecosystem: Environmental > Aquatic > Marine > Coastal | place: USA: Alaska | collected...
ACAGTGCTCGTCACCGGCGGCAACCGCGGCATCGGTTTTGCCATCGCGGAAGAATTCCTCGCCCAGGGACACCGCGTCGCCGTGACCTCGCGGTCCGGGCACGGGCCGTCCGGTAGCCTCACCGTGCGCGCCGACGTCACCGATACGGCATCCATTGATGCCGCCTTCACTCAAATTGAAGCCACCTACGGTCCGGTCGACGTCGTTGTCGCCAACGCCGGAATCACCCGGGACACCCTGCTCATGCGCATGTCCGAGGATGACTTCACCTCCGTCATCGACACCAACCTCAGCGGGGCATTCCGCGTGGTCAAGCGGGCCAGCAAGGGCATGCTCAAGGCTCGGTTCGGGAGGATTGTGCTCATTTCCAGCGTCGTGGGCCTCTACGGCTCCGCCGGGCAGGTGAACTATTCGGCGTCGAAGAGCGGCCTGATCGGTTTGGCACGCTCGGTCACCCGTGAAGTCGGTGGTCGCGGCATCACAGCGAACGTCGTCGCTCCCGGTTTCATCGAAACCGACATGACCGCAGCCCTGCCCGACGCGCAGCAGGCTGACTACAAGCGCAGCATTCCGGCCGGTCGGTTCGCCACGCCACTGGAAGTCGCCCGCGTTGTCACATGGCTGGCCGGTGATGATGCCGCGTACATCTCCGGCGCGGTGATCCCGGTCGACGGCGGCCTCGGCATGGGTCACTAGAGCGCTGAAATAGCCGGGCGGGTTGCTCTCAGCCGCGCAGCCCGAGCAGCGGCAGCACCTGACTCAGGTTGCAGTGGTCGATCACCAGATCCGCTTCCCGTTTCACACGCGGTTTGGCGTTGAACGCGACGGAAAGACCGGCCGCGTCCATCATTCGCAGATCGTTGGCACCATCTCCGACAGCGATGGTCTGTGACAGGGCGATCTGGTCCTGGGCAGCCCATTCACGCAAGGCGACGGCTTTAGCTTCGGCGTCGATGATCGGTCCGAGTACTCGCCCGGTTAGACGACCGGACTCGACCTCGAGCCGGTTCGCCCGCCAATAGTCCAGGCCCAGGTCGGCGGCAAGCGGGTCGAGTAGTTCGTGAAAGCCGCCGGAGACCACTCCGACGACGCCGCCGCCAGCGTGAATCCCCGCGATCAGCTCCTGCACCCCGTCCGTGGGGCGGATGCGACGCCCCACCTCCGCGAAAACAGTCTCCGGCAGCCCGGCCAGGGTCAGTACCCGCTCGCGCAGGCTTTGTGCAAAGTCGAGTTCACCCTGCATGGCGCGTTCGGTCACGTCGGCGACGAGATCGCGCGAACCGGCGGCATCCGCCAGCAGTTCGATCACTTCGTCTTGAATCAGGGTGGAGTCGGCGTCGAGGACAACCAGGAAGCGTGGTGCGGTAGCGAGGATCACGGAGTAACGAGCACACCCTTGCCGACAACGGTAATGCCGGATTCGGTCACGCTGAAGCCGCGTGCCAGATCGCGCTCGCGATCGACACCGACCGTGGCGCCGGCCTCGACGATCACTTCCTTGTCGAGAATGGCTCGACGAACGACGGCTCCCGGCCGGATCTGCACTCGGTCGAAGACGATCGAGTCGACGACCTGGGAGGCTGATCCGATCGAGGTCCACGGTCCCAGTACGCTGCGCTCGATGTGCGCGCCGGAGATCACGCAACCCAGCGAGACGATCGAATCGATCATGGTACCGAGAGCGCCATGTCCGTCGCGTACGAATTTCGCCGGCGGCGAGTTCAGCTGCATGCTGAAAATCGGCCATTCCTGGTTGTACAGGTTGAACACGGGAAGCGCCGAGATGAGATCCTGATGGGCTTCGAAGAACGAGTCGATCGTGCCAACATCGCGCCAGTAGTACCGGTCACGATCGGTGGACCCAGGCACCTCGTTGCGTTGCAGGTCGTAGACGCCGGCCTCGCCGCGCGAGACGAAGTCGGGGATGATGTCGCCGCCCATGTCGTGGCTCGAATCGGTGCGCTCACCATCGCGCAGCACCGCCTCGATCAACGCATCCGTGTTGAAGACATAGTTGCCCATGGAGGCGAACACTTCGTGCGGAGCGTCGGCGAGCCCGACGGCATCCTTGGGTTTCTCCCGAAAATCGGAAATTCGATCCGGGGTGGCGGCATCGACTTCGATGACACCGAATTGGTCGGCCAAGCCGATGGGCTGGCGAATCGCCGCGACGGTTGCGGCGAGCCCCGACGCGATGTGGGCTTGGATCATCTGGCTGAAATCCATGCGGTAGACGTGGTCGGCACCGACCACGACGACGATATCGGGTTTTTCGTCGTGAATGAGGTTGAGGCTTTGCAGAATCGCGTCGGCAGAGCCACTGAACCAGCGTTTGCCGAGGCGTTGCTGGGCAGGCACAGACGCGATGTACGAGTTGAACAACCCTCCGGAGACATGCCAGGTCTGGGAGACGTGGCGGTCCAGGCTGTGCGATTTGTACTGCGTCAAAACCACGATCTGGGTGACACCCGAGTTGATCAGGTTGGACAGGGCAAAATCCACCAATCGGTAGTGCCCGCCGAAGGGAACGGCAGGCTTGGCCCGGTCCTCGGTCAGCGGCATAAGCCGCTTTCCTTCACCGCCGGCGAGAACGATTCCGAAAATCTTCTTGGACTTCATGACTACAGAGTACGGCCCAACCGGCAACTCGACTAGCACCTAGGGGATGTGCGTCGGGTCGGGCTGCGCTACCTTTGCTCCATGCGAGTGGATCTGATGACCAAGGAATACCCCCCGGAGATCTATGGGGGAGCGGGCGTGCACGTGACGGAGCTCGTGCGAGCGCTCCGCGAACACATCGATGTGTCGGTGCGCTGCTTCGGCCAGCCACGCTCGGAACCGGACACCTTCGCCTATGCGGTGCCCGAACAACTGGTCGAAGCCAACGCCACTCTGGGTACCCTCGGCGTCGACCTGCAAATGGCGCAGGACGCCGCTGGTGCGGATCTGGTGCACTCGCACACCTGGTATGCCAATGCGGCCGGTCATCTCGCCCAGCTGCTGCACGGTATTCCGCACGTCGTCACCGCGCACAGTCTTGAACCCTTGCGGCCGTGGAAGGCCGAGCAGCTTGGCGGCGGCTATCGCGTGTCGAGTTGGATCGAGAAATCGGCTTTTGAGTCAGCGGATGCCGTGATCGCCGTCAGCGACGGTATGCGTCGCGATATTCTGCGTAGCTACCCCGCACTCGACGAGAGCCGAGTGCACACGGTGTACAACGGCATCGACCTTGACCGCTGGAAGCCCCGCCTCGACGTCGACTTCGTGCGAGGAATCGGCATCGACCCTGACCGACCGTCCGTGGTGTTCGTCGGCCGGATCACGCGGCAGAAGGGTCTGCCGTATCTCCTGCGTGCAGCCGCGCTGCTGCCGCCCGACGTGCAGCTTGTACTGTGCGCCGGCGCCCCCGACACTCCCGGCGTCTTGGCCGAAGTGACCGCCGGTGTCGAGGCGCTGCAACAGCAACGTTCCGGTGTGGTCTGGATCAACCGGCTTCTGGCTCAGCCGGAGCTGGCCGCCGTGCTCACCCACGGAACGGTGTTCGTCTGCCCGTCCATTTACGAGCCCCTCGGTATCGTCAACCTTGAGGCCATGGCGTGCGGTCTGGCCGTCGTCGGCACCGCCACGGGGGGCATACCCGAGGTCGTCGCCGACGGCCAGACCGGTCGTCTGGTTCCGATCGAGCAACTGACCGACGGCACGGGCACCCCGCTGCATCCCGAACAGTTCGTCGCCGACCTCGCTCGCATTCTCACCGAGGTTGTCAGCGACCCGGCCCGTGCTGCGGAGATGGGGCGCGCTGGCCGCTTGCGTGCGGAGCAGGAGTTCGGCTGGAGCCAAATCGCCACCCGCACCCAGGAGATTTACGCGTCTTTGCTCTAGATGACGCGGTGAAGGCGCCTGACTTGTCGTTGTGATGGGCCCGGCGTCTTTTACGGGGGTCGCTGCCCGATAACATGGTTGTATGGTCAACGTTCTGCATTTCACCGACGTCTCCGTCGTCCGGGGTGGCACCACCATCCTCGACTCAGTGAATTGGAGCGTCGACGACGACCAACGGTGGGTGATTCTCGGCCCGAACGGTGCCGGCAAGACCACCCTGCTGCAGATCGCCGCTGCTTTCATGCACCCGTCTTCCGGTCAGGCCGAGGTGCTCGATGAGACCCTCGGCGGAACGGATGTTTTCGAGCTGCGGCCCCGCATCGGGTTCGCCTCGACCGCCATGGCACGCAAAGTGCCGGGCCAGGAGAAGGTTCTCGACGTTGTCATGACGGCGGCGTATTCGGTCACCGGCCGGTGGAACGAAGAATACGAGACCATTGACGAACGCCGCGCCCAGCGGGTGTTGCAGGAATGGAACCTCGACCACCTCGCCGACCGCAAGTTCGGAACCCTGAGCGACGGGGAACAGAAGCGAGTGCAGATCGCCCGCTCGGTGATGACCGATCCGGAGCTCCTGCTGCTCGACGAGCCCGCTGCGAGCCTCGACCTCGGCGCCCGGGAGTCTCTCCTTCGGTTGCTGAGCGGCTTCGCGAGCGAACGCAACTCGCCGGCCATCATCATGGTCACCCACCACGTTGAGGAGATTCCGCTCGGTTTCACCCATGTGATGTTGTTGTCGGGCGGCAAAATCGTCGCCGCCGGGCCGATCGGGGAGGCCCTGACCGCCGAGGCGCTCAGCGAAACCTTTGGTTTGACCATCGAACTCACCGAAACCGACGGCCGCTTCGCGGCACGCGCTCTCTGAATCCAGAGCAGATGCGGCAACAGTGAAGAGCGTTGCTTTCTGCTAAAGTTAATGGCTGGCCAACTGGCCAACCAGCCTGTCGTTGTCTTCGGCGGCGGCGCCCAACAATCGATCAGCACTGTGACCAGTTATAAGTCTGTTCACCCGAAGTGCAAAAGGAAATCTTCATGAAGTCTGACATTCACCCCGAGTACGCTGCCGTCGTTTTTCGTGACCTCGCCTCCGGCGCGACCTTCCTGACCCGCTCAACGGTCTCCAGCAAGAAGACCATCGAGTGGGAAGACGGCACCACCTACCCCGTCATCGACGTGGAAATCTCCTCCGAGTCGCACCCGTTCTACACGGGCAAGCAGCGCATCATGGACGCCGCCGGACGCGTGGAGAAGTTCAACTCGCGTTACAAGGGCTTCGGCAAATAGCACCAGATTTTCTGAACGAAAGAAGGCGACCAGCCGAGGCTGGTCGCCTTCTTTGTGTTCGCTGGGCGTGCCACGCCGAACGATCAGCGTGACCGCATACCGTTCAGCGTTGCGGCCAGAGCGTATCGGCCAGAAACTCGGGGTTGCGGCTGCGCCGCATGTAGTCCTGAAAACTCTCCGCCTGCTGGCGGTACCAGGTGACCTGGAGCGCGTGCAGCTCGTTGAGAGTGGACGGCAGGGCGCCCTCGTGCGCGCGGTGAATCGCCTGGGCGACGCGCCCGGCCGCGATTGCGTCGGCCCCGGCGTCGTGGGCATCATCAAGCGCGACGCCATAGAACGCACTCGTGACCTCAAGAGTGCGCTTGCCCTTGCGATACTTGTCGACGGCCTTGTCGATGACCAGTGGATCGACGATCGGGCTGGGGGAGACCAGCGGGGCAACGCCGTGGCGCAGGGCCTCACGGTCGAGCAGGGTGAGGTCGTAGGGGGCGTTGTAGGCCACGATAGGCAGACCGTTGCTCAGATGCCCGCGCAGCGCCGTGACGATTTCGGCGACAGCTTCGGCCGCGACCCGGCCGTGCTCCACCGCATACTCCGTCGTGATGCCGTGCACGGTGGTGGCCCCGGCCGGAATGTCGACGCCCGGGTCGACGAGCCAATCGATACGCTCCACGGCCGTGCCGCCCGCGTCGAGAACGGCGACGGTGGCCGAGACGATACGGCAGGTGTCTACGTCGATGCCGGTGGTTTCAAGGTCGAATACGGCGAGATGATCGCTCCAGGTGCTCATACCCCCACCCTAGGGCCGACGACCGACAAGCATCCGCGGCACGGGCCGACACACACCGGGCAGCGGAAGTTGTGAGCCGGTGGTCAGAGGGTGATTCGACGATTGATGACGTTCTCGGCGCTCTCACGCATGGTGTGGTTGTTCACCCGGGCGTCCGCTCGTAGGCGTTTGAAGGCTTCGTCCATGTCGACCGTGCTGACCTGGGCGATGACGCCTTTGGCCTGCTCGATCAGGATTCGGCTGTTCACCGCTCGTTGCAGTTGCTCGTTGATCACGGCGTCTTCGCGTACGGCGCCTTCCTGCAGGATGCTGATGGTCGCAACGTCCGCCAGCGCCTGCCCGATCGCGGCATCTTCGGGGGTGACGTCGCCGGTCTCGGTGCGAAACAAATTGAGCGCTCCAATCGCACGCCGGCGCACCCGCATCGGAATGGCGTGTACCGAACGGAAGCCCTGCGACAGCGCGGCGGCGGTGAAATCCGGATAGGTGTCCTCGAAAGCGGCGATGTTGCCGAGGGTGACGACGGTGCCGGTGAGGTAACAGTCCACGCAGGGGCCGGCGCCGGCCCGTTGCTGCAAAACCTCAACGAGGTAGCTCTCCTCGCTCGTGGAGGCGACGACGTGTAATTCCCCGCTCGGGTCGGCCAGTAGGAGGCCGGCCGCCGTGGCATCGAGCAAGTCGACGCATTCCTCGACCAGGGTGTGCAGCACGTCGAGGACGTCGTATTCGCCCACCAGCGTGTCCGTCAACTTCAGGAATGCGGCGCTCACCTTTGAGGCGCGAGTCTGTGTATCCATGAAGAAACTCTATGACCTTTCCTGACTTTCAGTCATTTTCCGGGGTGAATCGCAGACGCCGCGCGACCACCTCGCCGGCGGTGGCGCGCACGGTCTTTCCGTGGGAGAACGCATACGCGCGCAGCAGTAGCAGGGCCTCCGTCGGTGTGACGTTCATCTGCGCCAGCACGATTCCAGTGGCCTGATGAATCTCCCGCCGCGACAGCGGAGACGCGGACGTCGGCGTTTTCGCTGCACCGCCGGTGGTTGATTCTTCTACCTGAAGCAGCCGGTCGAGCAGCGTCCAGGCGATTTGGTTGGCCAGCACGAGGGCTTTCGCCCGGTCCGTGCGACCGAGCGCCTCCGGGGTCGTGCTGTACAGTTCGACCATCCCGACATCGAGTGCGCCGAGTGTGAGTGGCAGAACGTAGAGCGCTGCGACCGTGGTGTCCATAAGCGCCGTGTGAAAGACCGGCCAGAGCGGATGATCCACCTCGCGAACACGAGGTTCCAGCACGGGCAGGCGGGTGCGGGCCGCCTGCCACCGCGGGCCCTCCCCGAGATCAAACTGCAGTTCGTCGAGTCGAGCGGCCAGGTCGTCGGTGGCACAGACGATAGTTTCGGGAACCTTCCCGCCGAAAACTGAGACGGCGGCACCATTCACCGGCAGCTCGGCGAGAAAACGGGCGCACAAGGCCGAGTCTTCGATTCCACCGTCTGCGTTCCACCGTTCAGCCACGATCGACCGGCCTCCAGACCCTGTCTGATTGCTTGCTAGCCCAAGAATACGTTGCGAAGGCGTTCGCACAAAGACAGTCTTCGGTGCGGCCGAGGGTTCGGCGCGACCATTCAGCGTCCGTCCGGCCGGCCGGGCGTCGTTACCCGCAATTCAGCGCTACCCGCAATGCAGCGCTACCCGCAATGCAGCGCTACCCGCAATGCAACCAAAAGAAGCTTTGTGCGCCGAGCGTGAGGGTAAGCGAACCCTCCTCGTTGAAGCTGGGAAAGACGGCGCCGCCGAACAGGTCGTAGAGCCGGGTTCCGGCCATATCGACATCATCAATGGTGAACGCGACCGGGTTGTGCGAAAAGCTGAACACGCACATTACGGTTTCGGGCTGATCGCCGAACATGGATCCGGAGCCGGCATAGCTCCGGGTGAACACGAGCACCGATTCATGGTTGGTGTTGAGCACGCGGATCGTGCCGAGACCGAAAGTCGGATGTGCCTTGCGCACGTGGATCACATTGCGAATCCAATGCAGCAGGGAACCGGACTGGGCCAGTTGTGATTCCACGTTGGTCTGGGTGAAATTGTAGACAAGAGACTGCACGATGGGCAGGAACAGTTTCCCGGGATCGGCCGCGGAGAATCCGGCGTTGCGGTCAGGGGTCCACTGCATCGGTGTGCGGGAACTATCCCGATCGGGCAGCCAGATATTGTCGCCCATGCCGATCTCGTCGCCGTAGTAGAGGAACGGGCTGCCGGGCAGGGCGAACAGCAGGGCGTGGGCGAGCTCCAGCTCGGCCCGGGAGTTGTCGAGCAGCGGAGCCAGCCGTCGGCGAATGCCGATATTGGCGCGCATCCGCGGGTCGTAGGCATACCAGCCGTACATGGCCTGCCGATACTCCTCGCTGACCATTTCCAGGGTGAGCTCGTCGTGGTTGCGTAGAAACACGGCCCAGCCGGCACCCTCGGGGATGTCGGTCGTTTCAGAGAGCACCCGGACCAATTCGTTGGCCCGCTGGGAGCGCAGGGAATAGAAGATGCGCGGCATCACCGGAAAATCAAACGCCATGTGGCATTCCGGTTCCTCCTCGGTGCCGAAGAACGCGGCGACTTCGCGGGGCCACTGGTTCGCCTCGGCGATCATGACCCGTCCGGGGTATTCCCGATCGACCATGGCCCGCAGCCTTTTGACGAATTCGTGGGTCGGCGGCTCGCCCTCGCCGTTACCCTCCTCGGACTCGAACAGGTACGGGATCGCATCCAGTCGAAACCCGTCGACGCCGAGGTCGAGCCAAAAGCGCACGACGTCGAAGATGGCTTCCTGCACGGCCGGGTTCTCGAAGTTCAGGTCGGGCTGGTGTGAGAAGAAGCGGTGAAAGAAGAACTGTCGCCGAACCGGATCGAAAGCCCAGTTCGATTCCTCGGTGTCGGTGAAGATGATGCGAATGTTCGGATACTTCTCGTCGGTGTCGCTCCAGACATAGAAATCCCCATACGGTCCGTCGGGGTCTTCGCGGGATTGCTGAAACCACTCGTGCTGGTCCGAGGTGTGATTGAGCGGAAAGTCGATCACGATGCGCATGTTGCGTTCATGCGCCTTCGTGACGAGGTCCTTGAACTCCTCCAGTGTGCCGAATTCCGGCAGGATCGTGCGGTAATCGGAGACGTCGTAGCCGCCGTCCTTGAGCGGAGAATTGAAGAAGGGCGGAATCCACAGCGCGTCAATGCCGAGCCACTGCAGATAGTCCAACTTCGATACCAGGCCGGACAAGTCGCCGGAGCCGTCGGCGTTGCTGTCGACGAAGGAGCGGACCATCACCTCGTAGAAGACGGCACGGCGATACCACCGCGGATCGAGAGCCAAACCGGGTAGCTGAATGGGTGCGGTAAAGCTCACGGCTTTCCTTCCGTCCCGGCAAAGGGCTCGTTCGATGCGCGTCGTGGCTAGAGTCTAGATCGACCATCGCGGTTCACGTCCAGCCTTGCGCAAGTCTCCCGCCTAAACTAGTGCCGATGATCGTTTCTTCTCCCTACGACAAGCTTCTGCAGCATGTGCCGGTGCGTGAGCTCACCGCATCCGTTCAAGGCGCCGCCGGACCGAACAGTGACACTCGGTATTGGGATTACGGCGACCCGGCCGCACCGACCACCATCGTGCTTGTGCACGGCTTTCGCGGAGATCATCACGGACTGCAACTGGTCGTGGCCGAACTGCTCGGCCACGACACCGACCGACTGGACCTGCGCATCGTGGCCCCGGACCTGCCCGGTTTCGGCCAGTCGGCTCCTCTCGCCGATGGTGTGCATTCGCTGGCCGGATACGCGCTCTGGCTCCGAAACTTCCTCGAAGAGCTCGCCCCGACCGGGCGACTGGTCGTGCTGGGCCATTCGTTCGGTTCGATCGTGGTCGCTGCGGCCGTCGCAGACGGACTCGCCGCCGACGACGTCGTCCTCGTCAATCCGATCGCCGCGCCGGCGCTGTCCGGGCCGCGGGGCGTGCTGACCCGGCTGGCCATTTTCTACTATTGGGCCGCTGCGGCGCTGCCGGAACGCTGGGGCTACGCCCTGTTGACCAACCGTGCCATCGTACGCATCATGAGCGTGAGCATGGCCAAGACGAAAGACGGCGCGGTGCGGCGGTGGATCCACAACCAGCACGATCGCTATTTCAGCGCCTTTGCCAACCGTCCGGTAGTAATGGACGCGTTCACCGCCTCGGTGAGTCATGACGTGAGTGAATTCGCCGGCCGTATCGCGCAGCCCACCCTGCTCATTGCCGCGGACAAAGACGACATCACCCCGCTCACCGCCCAGTACCGGTTGCAGGCGCTGTTTCCGAACGCCACGCTGCGCGTCATTGAGAACGTCGGCCACCTCATCCACTATGAACAGCCGAAACCGGCCGCCGAGTTCATTCGGGACTTTCTCTCCGAGGAGCGCCCGCTATGAGGATCGTCGTGGATTGCCGGTATGTGCGCCTCGAACAGCACGACGGAATCAGCCGATATACGGCGGGGCTGGTCACCGAACTTGGCCGCCTGCATCCGCTGACCATGCTGATCAGCGACCATCGTCAGCTTGCGATGTTGCCGAGCCTGCCCTGGCAACTCGTTGGATCTCCGACGAGCCTGCTGGAACCCTTGGTGGCCCTGTCGGTCAACAAGCTCAGGCCCGATGTCGTATTCAGCCCGATGCAGACAATGGGTTCCTGGGGCCGAAAATACCGGTTGTTCCTGACGGTGCACGACCTCATTTACTACCGCAACCGCACCCCGCCACGAGATCTCTCCCCGCTTATCCGGCTGCTGTGGCGTGCCTACCACCTGTCCTGGTGGCCACAGCGGATGCTGCTGAACGGCGCCGACGGCATCGTGACGGTATCCGAGACCACTCGCGCGCTGATGATCGAGCACCACCTCACTCGGCGCCCGATCACGGTGGTGCCCAATGCCGCTGACACCGTACCCGGCGGACCCGGTCAGCGGAGCGTTCCAGAAACCGCCCGACTGATCTATATGGGTTCGTTCATGCCGTACAAGAACCTCGACACGCTCGTGCTAGCCCTGGCCGACCTGCCGGAATATGAATTACACCTGCTCAGCCGCGTATCGGCGACCGAACAAGCCCGATTGTCGCGCTTGGCACCGCAAGCCCGCCTCGTTTTTCACGACGGGGTCACCGACGAGCAGTACCAGCGTCTGTTGCGCTCGGCGACGGCGCTCGTGAGCGCCTCCCTCGACGAGGGATTCGGCATTCCCCTGGTCGAAGCGATGCACCTCGGCATCCCGATTGTGGTCAGCGATATTCCGATCTTTCGTGAAATCGGCGGTGACGCTGCGCTGTATTTCGAGCCGCGCAGTGCGGAGGCTCTAGCGAACGCCGTGCGCGAGCTGGCCGATCCGGGGGAGTGGGAAGTCCGTTCGTCCCGGTCGATCGATCAGTCCGCCCGCTTCACCTGGGCGGCGTCGGCCCGCACACTGCTCGCCGCCCTGCAGCCCCAATAGCCTCTCCCTCTCCTCTCCCTCACCCTCACCCGGGCCCGGGCCCGGCAACCGGGCCCGGGATAGATCATGGGCCCGGTTGCAGAAGGTGGGCCCGGCCCAGAACGATGGGTGTGGCCCGGGACCGAAGATCGGCCGCCGGTCCTCAGAGCAGGGGGGACGCGGCGTCTCCGCCGCTGCCCGGGCTGCGCGTCGTCGCATCGAAGTGAGTCAAGAGCAGCTGATTGTTCTCCCACCGAAAATCGTGCACCGAACCATTGGCGATGAGTTCACCGTGACGGGGCCGTTCGCCGTCGGTCGCGTGGCGCAGCAGGGTGCCGATGATACCGCCGTGACTGAGCACGAGTACGCGCTGGTCCGCTCGCCCGGCGGCCAGAGCGGCGAGGGCCGCCAGCACCCGATCGATGACATCGCGCCGGGTTTCCAGACCCGGAACAACAACACCGTCGGGAAACCGATGCCGGCGTTCGGCGAAGGTGAGTCCTTCGATGGCGCCATGGTGGCGTTCGGTGAGCGCCGGAACAACCCATGGATCGTCCAGGCCGAGCTCCGACGCAATGATGCGGGCTGATTCCGCCGCGCGCAGCAGCGGACTGGTCACGATGGCATCCCAGCGTCTGCCCTGCAGGCGCTGGGCGGCGGCGACCGCCTCGGCTCGTCCTGTCGCGTTCAGGGGGATGTCCGTGCTGCCCTGGATTCGGTGGTGCAGATTCCAGTCCGTCTGGCCGTGACGCACGACGGAAAACGTCGTCAGGGCGGGTTCAGCCGTGGTGTCGGTGATTCGCTGGGCGCACACTCCGATCAGCCCAGCAGGCGTGCGGCGAGTGCGGCGAGCGTTTCAGAGGTGCCGGCTTCGAGCTTGTGCACCGCTCGGCCGTCTCCCTTGGTCACGCCGCGGTTGATGACGATGATCGGCAGCTTGCGGCGGCGAGCCTGCTCGACCAGACGGATGCCGGAATTCACGAACAGGGACGAGCCGGCCACGATAAGGGCGTCGGCTCCCTGAATCAAAGCGGATGCTTCCAGAAAAATTTCTGTGGGCACCAGCTCGCCGAAGAACACAACGTTGGGCTTGAGCATGCCGCCGCAGACAGTGCAGGCCGGCACTACGAAATCATCGATATTTCCCACATCGGCGTCACCGTCGGGAGCGATGCGGATATTCAGCGGATCGCGGAGAACCGGGTTGTCCGTTTCCAGTCGAGCCGCGATGCTGTCGCGCCCGAAGGCCTGGCCGCAGGCGAGGCAGACGACCCGGTCGAGCGAACCGTGCAATTCAACGACATGTCGTGAACCGGCGCGAGTGTGCAGACCATCGACGTTTTGGGTGATGACCCCGGCTATCGCACCGGTGCTTTCCAGTTGCACGAGCGAGCGGTGTCCGAGGTTGGGTTCGGCCTGGTGAAACACTCGCCACCCCAGGTGGCTGCCGGCCCAGTAGCGTTTGCGGGAGCGTGCGTCGGCGACAAAAGTCTGAAAGGTCATCGGGGTGCGCGACGGCGCGCCCTCGCCGCGATAGTCAGGAATTCCCGAATCCGTACTCAGGCCGGCACCGGTGAGCACAGCGGCACGTTTGCCGTGCAGTAACGCGGCGACGGCATCCACTGCCCGTTCGGAATCGAGGGCGAGCGCCGACGCGAGCGCGGCGGCGGTGTCGGGCGCGTCGGCGGGCTCGAGTGCGTCGCCGGGCTCAGGTGCGTCGACCGACGCGGTGTCGCTGTGTGAAACCGAGTCGGCGGCCATCGGCGCTCCTTTCGGACATGAGGGAGAAAAAGCTTGTGCGTCCCTTTGATTCTAAACTTGTCTGTTTTCCCGTTTGACTACCCACCTGTCAGTCTTGGGCTCAACCAATCGTCTCGAAAGGCACTTTTCGTGCAGATCACTCGCATTTCCGACCTGTCCAGCCCGGGTCTCGCCGACTATTCGCGTTTGACCGACGTCGCCCTACGGCGGGTCCTGGAGCCGGCCGGCGGCCTGTACATCGCCGAGTCGCCCAAGGTGATCGCCCGGGCGCTGAACGCCGGGCATCGACCGCGATCACTGCTCATTCAGGAACAATGGATGCCCGATGCCGAACGTCTGCTGGCCGACTGGCCCGACGTACCCGTCTATGTCGGCGAGGCGCATGTGCTGGAACGGCTCACCGGCTACAACCTGCATCGCGGCGCTCTGGCCGCCATGCACCGGCCCGCGTTGGAACCGGTCGAGGCGCTGCTGAAAGACGCCCGCCGCATCGTCATCCTCGAAGACATTGTGGATCACACCAACGTCGGTGCCATCTTTCGCTCTGTCGCCGGGCTCGGCGCCGACGCCGTGCTGATCACCCCACGCTGTGCCGACCCGCTGTACCGGCGCAGCGTGCGTGTGAGCATGGGAACCGTGCTGCAGGTGCCGTGGACGCGGCTGCCGGAATGGAGCGTGGCCACCCCGCTGTTGCACGCCGCCGGATTTCATCTGGCCGCACTGGCACTGGCCGACAACGCGGTCTCCCTTGACGTGTTCGCGTCGAAAGTGCCCGAGCGCCTCGCCATTGTTCTCGGTGCCGAAGGCGACGGCCTGAGCCAGCACGCGCTGGCAGCTGCCGACACGGTCGTGACGATTCCGATGCTGCACGGCGTGGACTCGCTCAACGTCGCGTCCGCGAGTGCGGTCGCCCTGTACGCCCTGCGCACACGTTCATAAACCAGGCCCCGGGCCGGTTTCGTTCGGCTAAGTCGTTAGGCTGAACGAATGTGTCCCTCCCGGCGTGTTCTCCTCCGACGACGTCGACTGGCCGTCTTCACTATTCTGCTCGTCGTGCTCGGCGGAATCGGCTATGTCGGTGCTACAAACCTGGCACCCGTTCCCACGAGCGACGCCGCGCTCGTGCAACCCTCCGCACTCACCCAGCCCGTCGCCGCACCGATCTGGCCGACTTTCGGGGAGAGCGCCATTGGCGCGGTCGGTTTTCCCGGTGTGCTGGCCTCCAGCGGCCAGCAGGACACCGTGCCGATCGCGAGCATCACCAAAATGGTCACCGCTCTGGTCATCCTCGACGCGAAGCCGCTCGGCGCCGGTGAAAGCGGACCCGACATCACCTTCACCGACGCCGACGTTGACATTTACTATGACGTGATCGCTGAGAACGGTTCGGCGGCTCCCGTTGTGTCCGGCATGGTGCTCACCCAGCGCGAAGCCTTTGAGGCGATGCTGCTGCCGTCGGCGAACAATTATGCGGCGTCGCTCGCGGTGTGGGCCTACGGCTCCAAAGACAACTACCTGGCAGCAGCAAACACCTGGCTCGCCGACAACGCTCTGACGCAGACGACCGTCGCCGACACGAGCGGTTTGTCGTCGTCAAGCGTGAGCAGCCCGGCCGACCTTGTGGAGATCGGAAAACTGGTCGTCGGCCACCCGGCACTCGCCGAAATCGTGGCCATGCCGTCGGCGGTCCTTCCCGTCATCGGCACCGTCACCAACACCAACAAGCTCCTCGGCCAGGGCGGCGTCGACGGCATCAAGACGGGCACAACGGATGTCGCGGGTGCCTGCCTGTTGTTCTCCACCGACTTCACGGTGGGCACCAGCACCATCACGCTCGTCGGAGTGGTGCTCGGCGGGGACACACACTCCGAGCTCAATTCGGCGATCGCTACGCTTATCGGCAGTGTGCAGCCCGGCTTCCACGACGTTGTTCTCGCTGCAGAAGGTGATGTGTTCGGCAGTTATACGACCCCGTGGGGTGCCGTGAGCGACATTGTCGCGGAGCGGGAGGCATCCGTTGTCGTTTGGTCGGACTCGCCGATCACGGTCGCTGCGACGGCTGCCGAGGTGCAGCTCGGCCGTGCCGGCGACGAGGTCGGTGAGGTCTCCTTCACCATCGGAACGGCGACGCCGAGCACGGTTACGGTACCGCTCGAACTCGGCAGCAGCCTGACCGATCCCGGTCCGGCCTGGCGCATGGGGCATCCGGCCGAACTCGCCGCCGGCTGACCTGCTCGCGGGCCCGCCGGCTCGTCTGCTCACGCGTTCCGGGCCCGGGGCCGGAACGCGGGCCTGGGTTAGGGCCTGGGCCTGGTTTCCGGGCCCGGGCCCGGAACCAGGAGGGGGCCGGCCTCGGGGCGTTTGGGCAACACGTGGTCGCCGGAAGACTGGTGGCGCACCCGGCGCAGCACCCAAGGAACGAGATATGCCCGCGCCCAGGCGATGTCCTCGGTGCGCGCCTGCCGCCAGGTGGTGCCGGGCATCGGTTCTGGTGCGCTCGGTTCGAGGGAGTTGTGCACGTTGAGGGTCTGCAGCACCATGCGCGCCACCGTGTGGTGCCCCAGCGCATTCAAATGCAGCCGGTCCGCTGACCACATGCGTGGGTCCTGAATCTCGGTCAGTTGCCACATGTCGGCCACGATGCAGTCGTACTTCGTCGCGATGGCCCGCAAATTCTCGTTGTAAATCGCGACCTTGCCGCGAATGCTACGAAAAACGGGGGAGAATCCGACATCCGCGCCTGTGAACAAGACGATCGTCGCCCCGTCCCGGCTCAGCCGGGCAATTGCGTCGTCGCAACGAGCAGCAATGAAATCCGGGTCGGTGCCCGGCCGAATCACGTCGTTGCCGCCGGCGGAGATGGTGATCAGATCGGGGCGCAGCGCCAGAGCCGGCTCGATCTGCTGGTCGGCAATCTGCCCAATGAGTTTGCCTCGCACGGCGAGGTTTGCGTAAGCAAAATCCTCGGTCCCGTCGCTCAAAATTTCAGCAACTCGATCAGCCCACCCGCGGTGCCCGCCGGGGCTCTGCGGTTCAGGATCGCCGATCCCCTCGGTGAACGAGTCACCGAGCGCAACATAGCGCGACCATGGATGCTGTTGCTTCGTCATCGACCCAGTCTGACTGAAGACCCGTCGCAGGTCTAACCCGGCAGCGCACGCGAAGCGGTTACCTTTGGTAGATTTGTCAGAAGTGAATACTCCATCGGCTTTCGGCCCCGCGCAGGGAACAAGTGCAGCCGAGCACCTGTCGCCGTCCTTCCCCGAACGCGCGGCCTGGGGTACTGCGGGCAAGCTGCGCGCCTGGCAGGCCGAAGCGCTCGAAACCTATTTCGTGCACGAACCACGCGACTTTCTGGCCGCGGCCACCCCGGGCGCCGGCAAGACCACCTTCGCCCTGCGGCTCGCCGCGGAGCTGCGTTCCCGCCGCACGATCGATCGCATCACCGTGGTGGCTCCCACAGAGCATTTGAAGAACCAGTGGGCGGATGCGGCGGCGCGCGCCGGCATCCGTCTGGATCCGATGTTCAAGAATGCCGACCGGAGCTACGGCAGCCATTACCACGGGGTCGTCGTCACGTACGCGCAGGTGGCCGCCCGGGCGGCACTGCACAAGCAGCTCACCGAGTCGAGCCGTACCCTGGTCATCCTGGATGAGATTCACCATGGGGGAGACGCGCTGAGCTGGGGCGACGCGATTCGTGAGGCCTTCGGCCCGGCCACCCGGCGGCTGTCGCTGACCGGTACCCCGTTCCGCTCCGACACATCGCCGATCCCGTTCGTCAGCTATTTGCCCGACAAACACGGGATTCGCATGTCGCAGAGCGACTACTCCTACGGCTACGGTCGAGCCCTCGCCGACGGCGTGGTTCGCCCGGTGATTTTCATGGTCTACGCCGGGCATATGAAGTGGCGCACCCGCGCCGGCGACGAGATGGAAGCCAAGCTCGGCGAGGGCAATACCAAAGACATCACGAGCCAGGCCTGGCGCACCGCGCTTGAACCCAGCGGGCAGTGGATCCCCTCCGTGCTGCGCGCCGCGAATTACCGACTCACTGAGGTGCGGCACGGCATACCGGATGCCGGTGGTCTGGTCATCGCCACCGATCAAGCCGCCGCACGGGCCTACGCGGCTATCCTCGAGGACATCTGTGGTGAACCCGTGACCATCGTGCTCTCCGACGAGAAGGAGTCGAGCGACCGCATCGACGAGTTCTCCAAAAACACCCGCCGTTGGATGGTCGCCGTGCGCATGGTGTCTGAGGGGGTCGATGTGCCGCGCCTCGCTGTCGGCGTGTACGCGACGAGCGCGGCCACGCCGCTCTACTTCGCCCAGGCGATCGGCCGGTTCGTTCGTGCCCGCCGCCGTGGCGAGACGGCATCCATTTTTCTGCCGAACGTACCCGGTCTGCTGAGCCTTGCCAATGCGCTGGAGCTGGAACGAGACCACGCCCTCGATCGCAGCAACCGTGAAGACGGCGACGACGGCATGTACAACCCCGAAGATGCCATGGTCGCTGCGGCGAACAAGGAGGGCAAGGCCTCCGACGAACTCGGCCAGGACGATTTGACCTGGCAGGCGCTGGATTCCCAGGCAACATTCGACATGGTCATATTCGACGGGGACGAATTCGGCGAGCTCGCCGAACCGGGAACCGACGAAGAATTCGATTTCATCGGAATCCCCGGACTGCTCGAGCCGGAACAAGTTTCGGAACTGCTGCGGCAACGTCAGTCGCGACAGTCCAAGCGATCCACCGACAAGCGCAAAGACCCGGTGAGCGGGGAGTTAGCCCCAATCGAGCCGCCGCCGCTCTATCGCACGCTCAAGGAGCAGCGCACCCTGTTGTCGAGTCTCGTGGGCATGTGGTCGAAGCTCGCCAACGAACCGCACGGCATGATTCACGCTGAGCTGCGTCGGCTGTGCGGCGGCCCCGCCGTAGCCCAAGCGAGCGTCACCCAGCTGCAGATGCGCATCGACCTGCTGCGGCGTCGTCTCGGCCGCAGCTAAACCTTTTGCGGGGCCGACCGGTCGGCGGACGGTGTGTCTTCGGGCATCCGGGCGATCAGCAGCGCGTTCAGGATATCGTCCATGAGGTCGTCGACGTGTTCCAGACCGATGGACATGCGCACGATGCCGGCGGCGGGCCGCGCTTCGGCCGCGACCGGACGGTGGGTGAGCGACGCCGGATGCTGTACCAGAGAGTCGACACCGCCCAGCGACACCGCATGCGTGATCAGACGCAGCGCCTCAGTGAACCGCAGAGCCGCCCCGTAGCTGCCCAGATCCAGTGCCAGGAGTGACCCGGCACCGCAACATTGGCGCCCGATCAAGCCCTGCGGGTCCTGGCCGGGCAGGCCCGGGTATCGAACGCGCACGAGGGCCGGGTGGCTATCCAGCCGACGTGCCAGCTCACCGGCGGTCTCCTGTTGGGCTCGCACCCGCACCGGGAGGGTGCGCAAGCCGCGGTGCAACAGGTAGGCATTGAACGGCGCCAGTAAACCGCCGGTGAGTGCGCGCACCTGACGCAGACGGACCATCCACTCCTCGGGCCCGGAAATGGTCCCGCCCATGGCGTCGCCGTGTCCGCCGAGAAACTTGGTGGCGCTGTGCAATACCAGGGTCGCGCCCGACTGCAGCGGACGTTGCAACACCGGGGTCGCGAAGGTGTTGTCGACGAGCACCGGAACATCTGCGGCGGCGTCCACGACCGCCCGAATGTCGGTCAGTTCCAGGGTCGGGTTGGCCGGTGTCTCCAGAATCACCAGACCGGTATCCGAGCGGATGGCCGCCGAAACGCCCGCCTGATCGGTCCAGGTGACAGTCGTGCCCAACAGCCCGGTTGCGAGAACGTGGTCGGTTCCGCCGTACAGGGGGCGCAGCGCGACGATATGAGGCTTGCCGGCCGATACCGTCGCGATCAGCGCCGCGGTGAGGGCGGCCATGCCGGTTGCGAAGGCCACAGTCCCCTCGGCCCGTTCCAACGCAGCGAGGGCGTTTTCGAAGCGGGCGACACCGGGCTGCCACAGTCGTTGATAGACCACAGAGTCACCGGGTGCGGGAGTTCCGCCGGTCGCCAGATTTTCATACGACTGACCACCCGACTCGACGCTGTGCAGCGGATTGGTGGTGGACAAGTCGATGCCAGGAACGTGGATACCGGCCTCGGTCAGGCCGTCCATTCCGGCATGCACGGCAAGGGTTTCAATATGTGACGACGGTGGCAGCATGCCCTCACAGAAGCAGATTCTGTGTCGTCATGCAAGAGTCCCTGCAGACCCTTGCAGATACGGCGATCACCATCGCATAAACTCCCTAATAACGAGGGAGACTGCCCATGGAATCGAAGAAGCCAGAACTTGACCGGGTTGATCGCGCCCTGCTTCGCGCCCTGTCGGTGAATGCCCGCGCGTCGGGGGCCACCCTCGCGAGCGAAATCGGCGTCGCGGAATCCACGGTGTCATTGCGCCTGCGTCGGCTGCAGCAGCTCGGTCATATTCGGGGCTACCGAGCCAATATCGACCTTGCGGCGCTCGGTGCCAGCCTGCAAGCGCTCATTTCGGTGCGGTTGGCCAAGCACGCTCGGGTGCAGATCGATGATTTTCGCAACGCCGCCCCGCACTGGCCCGGAGTGATCGGGCTCTTCCATACCGCGGGCGCCGACGATTACCTGCTGCACGTGGCCGCAGCGGATGCGTCTCATCTACGGGATTTCGTGCTGGAACACCTCGCGGAGCATCCAGCCGTCGCCCACACCGAGACGAATCTGATTTTTGAGTACGTCGACGGTGACGGTTGGCAAGACCTGGTGTAGTACCAGGACGGGTCCTCGCTCCTGACCGGCACTGACCGCTACAGATCGGATTCGTG
>Ga0307486_1001255_pt1 | contig 20056 bp, 24 predicted proteins | sample CBIW02metaG_FD_203663 | JGI IMG/M metagenome (GOLD analysis project Ga0307486, IMG submission 203663) | Sea-ice brine microbial communities from Beaufort Sea near Barrow, Alaska, United States - CBIW 0.2 | ecosystem: Environmental > Aquatic > Marine > Coastal | place: USA: Alaska | collected...
AAATTCAATGATATTCATGGCTTTGTGTATTTTTAACCAAGAAAAGGCATTTATATAAACTATGAAAATAATTGACATAGGCTGTCACATAATATTTGGCTACGTGCAGGATTCCGTAGAGTCATAAAATATTTTATCACTTCTAACGACTTACATTTTACAGAATTTAGATCAGCTGATTCAAACTAGCCTGACACAGAAGACAAAAACTCACCGATCGATTTACCCTAGAATTAACAAAGGATGTTATAATTCATATTAAAGAGTGCTGGGACTGAAACCTACCTCTCTCTTCCTTCCCATATTCTCATGAAGATGTTATGCGCCATTCGACGGGCATGTTGTTTAGCATATTCTGCATTTTCACCTTCAAAATATTGATCAATCGTCTGAAACCATAGCTCCAACCAGTTTCCAAAATGTGTCTGCTCTATGGTATTTCCAACTTTATCATCCACCTCACGATGAACTTTAGCCGGGTTAAAACTACCAGCGCCAGGACCCGAGTTGAGTAATATCATCTCCCAGAAATTACTCAAATGAATAAGATGGTGATGCCAGTCTTTAATTATCCCATTGAAGATCGGGCCCAAGGTTTCGTGAACTTGGACTTTTTCATAAAATCTTCTCACCAAGAAATCAACTTCTTCCCGTGAGTTAATTTGTTTTTTCTCTATTTCTACTGTGTTATTTTCCATGACTAATTTTTCAAAATCGGTGCTAATACGTCTAATTCCCCATCAATATCCTTCGGAGTAGGCAAGCCTAATATCTCTGTTATCATAGGATAAATATGGATATTCTGAAAAGTCTCTATTTTCAATCCGGATTTAAACTCCGGTCCATTTGCGTAGAAAATCCCATGCATTGCTTTGTAAGCTGGACTGTAGCCATGCTCGCCCATACTTTTTAACCCCATAGCATCCATACGATTTTTGATTCGGGTGATGCTGCTGGTAGTTGCCATATAGTAATCCATATCTGACACAATCAGAATATCACCAATTCTATCCTTGTACTTCAGATCTTGATAGTTCTCCTTATCATCAACATCGGTGATATGCACATTCAAACCACGCTTCTCCAAGGTGTTGATGACCTTATCCTTATCGATTGGATCAGTTAAATACACATGGGCCAAAGCTCCATCATTCACAACTCTCGCTGGAATATCAGCCGTCAGCTCATCAATATTAATTAAATGATCTACTGTCACATCGGTCATCCCATGATCCGAAACTACAATTACATTGATATTAAGTTCATAACTTTTTAATCCTTCAAAAAGTGCCCCTAATTCCTGATCAAGCTTTTCTAATTTAGGCTGAAGCATATCATCCCGCGATGGGCCATAGGTATGCGCGACATCATCCATATCTGAAAAATACATGGTTATCAATCTCGGCCGCTCAGCCTCAGGAAGATCAAGCCACTTAAAAACCTGAGTGACTCTGGTTAAATTGCTAACTCCTCCATCATAATCATAATAATAACGCGGTCTTATTCCCTGCACGTCGGCCTCAGAACCAACGAAAAAATAACTGGCAGATACCATGCTATTTTGCTCAGCCAGCACCCAAAGTGGCGTTCCCCCGTACCAAGTGCCGTCCTGAACGATCTCCTTCTTATCGATTCCATAAGTCAGATTTTTTTTGGAATCGTAAAAGGAATTGTCCACCAAACCGTGATTCTCAGGCTTCAACCCTGTGGCAATCGTGTAATGATTTGGAAAAGTTTTACTGGGGAATGAAGGCATTAGACTTTCTGCAGCTACCCCATCAGCTATGAATTTTGTCAGATTTTCCGGTTGAAAACGCTCCACATAATCGTAACGAAATCCATCCAGAGAAATTAAAATTACGATTGGTTCCTTTTTTTCTTGAGCATAAGAACTCCCGGAAAAAACAAGTCCGACAACCAGCAGCGAAAAACAAATATATTTCATGGTTATATGTTTGCACAAAAATACCTGCTCATGCGTTGCCAAGCAATCATAAGTAGCTGATAAAAGTCTGGTTTTCATTTACTGCGCAAAGTTATTTTTTAAAATAGTGATGATCTTCTAGCCAGTCATGGAGCCTTTCGGGCCAATGATTAATGCTAACAAACTTTGATCGGGTACCCATATTAAACGCATGCTCATCCTTGGAATAAAGATGCATTTCCACATCAGCTCCCGATTTACGATAGGCAAGCATGATATCCACAATTGTTTGAGAGCAGCACTCGTCTTGATTCGCAGCTACCAAAAATGCTGGTGGAGCATCTTTTGCGACAGTGGAAGGGGTTCCCAGAGGACCTGGATACACCTGAATTTGAAAATTTGGATGAGCCGCAAACCTCTCAATTGGATCTATGGCATCTGAATCCCCGGGATTTTGATCATAAGCCACCCAATTAACCACCTCACCTCCTGCAGAAAAACCCATGATCCCGATGCGATCTGAATCAATCCCCCACTAAGCCGCTTTGGAACGTACCAGTCTCATCGCCCGAATTACATCCTGCCTCGGATGCTCTTCATTGTAAGGAGAATTTTCCTCTCTAAAAAGTCTGTATTTCAAAACGCCCACTGTCACTCCAAGTGCAGTTAGGAAGTTTGCCGGAGCAACACCTTCCCCATTGTAACCAAGATTTCTAAATCCTCCACCTGGGCATACTAAGATAAAGCTTCCGTTGGGATTTTGAGGTTTGAAAAGAGTGATGCTGGGGTTATGAATATTTTTTACCCACCAGTCTTTAGCCTGCTCCGGTTCATCCTTTCGATTTTCAAATCCCGGAGCACCATTTCCCCAGAGATACATCTTCTCTCCCTCTTGCTGAGCAAATAACAGGGAAGGGATAAAAAAATACAGGCATAAAATTAGTTTTTTCATAACAGACAAATGGTAAGACGTATGTGATCTGGGTTAAAGAAAAAGAACAAATACAAACTAGTTAATTTTAAGGAACAGAAGTTTAAAAGCACTCCTTAATCTCCACAGTTTAGGGAAGATTTTACGCTTCGAACTATCCATATTGACCGTTTAAAAGCTGTAGAGCAAATGGTACAGCTATTGAGTAGTGCTGATATCAACTAAAAAATTTATGGAAACGACCAACAAAATTATCTATAGCTTATTAATCGCATCCGCTTGTTTCGGAACCATCAGTTGTAAATCGAGTAATGCTGCCAAAGGTGGCGCCATCGGCGGAGCAGCTGGAGGTGTATTGGGAGGAATTGCTGCCGGCAAAGACAATACTGCATTAGGTGTATTGATCGGATCGGTGATTGGAGGATCTGCTGGAGCCTTGATTGGAAACGACATGGACAAAGCTGCAGAGGAACTCGATAGAGATCTGGAAGGCGCCGATGTAGAACGAGTGGGTGAAGGAATCAAGATTACCTTCGACTCAGGGTTGATGTTCGGAGTAGATCAGTCTGATTTAACAGACAAATCTAAAGCGAATCTCAGCGAACTTGCAGAAACCCTGAACAACTATGAACAGACCAACATCCTAGTAGAAGGTCATACTGATAACACTGGCGATGCAATGTATAACGAGAAGCTCGCAAAGAAAAGAGCCGACTCCGTAGAGGCGTATTTGTCAAGGCTTGGAGTAGCCAAGAAAAGATTAGAGATTATGTCATATGGTGAAACCCAACCTGTGGCTTCAAACGATACTGAAGAAGGTAGACAAAAAAACAGACGGGTGGAAGTAGCAATATATGCCAACAAGAAAATGCAAAAAGCAGCCGAGCGCGGTGAGTTGGTAGAGGTGAAATAAATCTACTGTATTTAAATTGAAAAAGCAGCCAGAAATGACTGCTTTTTCAATTTTTATTGGTTTCATCGGTTAATGAATTTGATGCCATTTTCAGCAAAGCGTTAATTTGGTTCGGTAATAATTCCACCTAATAATGGTAAGTTGGTTTTTCAAAAGTTACTATCTAGTTTTCTTTAATTTTTTCCAAAACTCCATTTAAAAAAATATGACCAATCAGCAAAAACAATTCATGCAGCAGGCTATAGACTTGGCAAAATCAGGAATGGAAGCAGGGAAAGGCGGTCCATTTGGTTGTGTGATCGTGAAAGACGGAAAAGTAGTAGGTCAAGGAAGCAATCTTGTCACTTCCAATACCGATCCCACCGCTCATGCCGAAGTAATTGCTATTCGCGATGCGTGCAAAAACCTAAATCATTTTCAATTGGAAGGCTGCGAATTATATACTTCCTGTGAACCTTGCCCTATGTGTTTGGGAGCAATATACTGGGCGAGACCTAGTAGCGTATTTTATGCCTGTTCGCATGATGAAGCCGCAGAAGCAGGGTTTGACGATTCATTCATTTATCAGGAATTTCAGATCAAACCAGAAAAAAGAAAAATCCCTATGACTCAAATGATGCATAAGGAATCTAAAAAAGTTTTTGAATTATGGAATGAAAAAGAGGATGGGAAAGTGTAGTAAGGATTCTTGAAGTAGTGCAGTATTTGGCGATTGATCAGATCCTTTACCTTATTCTACTTAAATATTCCTCAGCTGTCATTATTGATAAGGTCGAGTTTTTAAAGTCTTTTCCATTTCGAGTTATAATGTGATAGAGCAGTTAGCTTGCAGAGCTGTAAAATACTGGACAGCATCTTGAAAATCTGTGAAACTAGCGTTCAATCCTTTTTCAATTGTGACTTCATCGACCACACACACTTCACAAAGTATTTTAAACATTCGAAGCTTCCTTAAAACTGAGTCAGAAGTTTCATATGTGCATAGAATGCATTCTACAGTTGTAAACGAAAGTGCGGAAACAATTAACGTGATTTTCTTTTGATTTGCTAAAGTCGTCACTTTGGCAATAGCATCGTAAAAAGGAACTCTTTCTCCCAACAGATCCAAGATAACATTGGTATCTAAAAAAAATTTATTCATCTGTATTTCTGATCCAAATAATCACCACGATCTTTCTTATAGTCATAATCAGCTGGAATTTTAACTCCTGAAGAAAGGCTTTTTACAAACGGCAAAATTTGTAGCTCGTCACTGGATTGGTCTGAAGTCAAAGAATTAAGGTAATTTTCAATCAATCGAGATAAGCTCAACTTCTTCTCAGAAACATAAAGCTTAGCTTTTTCAATTACTTCCTGATCAAGCTTAAGGGTAAGTTTAGTATCCATGAAGGAATTTCTAGTACATACAAATACACAATTATTTGTACGTAAAAAATATAGGTTTTGGATTTGTCTTTTGGTATTAAGCCCGCCATAGGTCCATGTTATCGATAGCTTAAGAAAATCTGCATTGCGGTTAGGTAAAATCCATATTGGCTAAAAATCATGAGCCGTAGCTAACCGCACGGCTGGCCTCGATTTTCATCCTCTTTCAACCCATAGGTTGTCCCTAAAGACGTGAGGTTAAATCAAATATGAAATTAAATTCCATAACTAGGATCATCGGACACCAGTAATCAGTCATCCCACATTTCTATTATCTTTTTCCCATACCAGGAGGAAGCATCTTACTCATGGCAGCTTTGGCACCGCCCATTTTGTTCATTTGCTTCATCATTTTACGCATGTCTGCAAATTGTTTCATCAAGTTATTGACCTCTATAATGGTTCTCCCCGATCCTGACGCCAATCTTTTTCTTCTGTTTCCATCAATCAGATCCGGATTATTCCGCTCTGCAGGGGTCATCGATTTGATGATCGCTTCGATAGGCTTGAATGAATCATCGTCAATATCCATTCCTTTCATAGCTTTTCCCATTCCTGGAATCATGCCCATCAAATCTTTAATATTACCCATTTTCTTCACCTGCTCAAGCTGAGAAAGAAAATCATCAAAATTGAAATTGTTGGTTCTGATCTTCGAGTTGATACGCTTGGCTTCATCTTCATCGAAGGATTGCTGAGCTCTCTCGACTAAAGAGATTACATCACCCATTCCCAAGATTCGCTGCGCCATACGATCTGGGTGGAACACATCCAAATTCTCCATTTTCTCACCAGTGGAGATAAACTTGATTGGCTTGTCCACGACGTGACGGATTGAGATCGCTGCTCCACCTCGGGTATCACCGTCAAGTTTGGTAAGCACCACTCCGTCAAAGTTCAATCGCTCATCAAAAGTCTTAGCTGTATTCACAGCATCTTGACCGGTCATCGAATCGACCACAAAAAGTGTCTCAGAAGGCTTCAAAGCATTCTTAAGCTCTGCAATCTCATTCATCATCTTCTCGTCCACTGCCAGACGACCGGCAGTATCGACGATGACAGTTTTCTTGCCCGTCTTCTTCGCATAAGCGATCGCATTAGTGGCGATCTGTAATGCATTTTTGTTTTCTGGTTCAGCATATACCTCCACTCCGATCTGCTCACCCAATATTTTCAACTGGTCAATCGCAGCGGGACGATAAATATCACAGGCAACCAAAAGCACCTGACGCCCTTGCTTTTTCAAGTGGCTACCTAGCTTTCCTACGAAAGTAGTCTTACCAGATCCCTGAAGTCCCGAGATTAGCACCACTGCAGGATCACCGATGAGTTTGATGTCCTCTTTGGAGCCTCCCATTAACTTGGTCAGCTCTTCTTGGGTGATTTTAATCAACAACTGTCCCGGAGATACCGAAATCAAAACATCCCTACCCAGGGCTTCAGTCTTGATTTTATCAGTTACTTCCTTCGCTACTTTATAGTTAACGTCAGCATCAATCAAGGCTCTTCTGATCTCCTTGACCGTAGTGGCTACGTTTATTTCTGTGATTGTTCCCGTTCCCTTCAATGTTTTGAAGGCGCGGTCTAGTTTTAAACTTAAATTATCAAACATTCCTTTAATGGCTATTTAAGGCAAAAGTAATGATTTTCATCAGGTTTAGAAAGTCCAATCTGATCAATTCTACACGTTCTCGTCCTTAAATAGTGAATGTGGTTTGCCTTTAAATCCCTAATTTGCGCCAGCATCTTAAAATCAAGAGAAAACTAATTTTCATGCAGCTGAATTTCAAAAAAGACCTGCTCCCACATATTATTGGGATTGCTATTTTCTACTCCATAGTCGCCGTTTATTTTGCTCCTGTAGTTTTTTCTGACCAGGTGATCATGCAAACTGACATTCTGAAGTGGGAAGGATCTGCCAAAGAAGCCATAGATTTCAGAGCTGCAACGGGAGAGGAAGCGCTTTGGACAAATAGCGTGTTTGGCGGAATGCCTGCTTATTTTGTCAGTTTGGAGTTTGCCGGCGATATCACCAACGGACTGATAAAAGTGCTTAGTCTTGGACTTCCCCATCCAGTGAACAGCCTGTTTTTTGGGATGATTGGAATGTACCTATTAATGATTTCCTATGGTGTTAGGCCCGTTTTTTCGATTATTGGAAGTGTAGCTTTCTCCCTCAGTTCCTATAATTTACTGAGTTTGGCGGCGGGACATAATGCTAAAATATGGGCCTTAAGTCTGATTCCGCTGATTATATTGGGTATTCATCTTGCTTTTGAAAAAAAATATATCTTGGGAGCTGCAGTACTTGCTTTGGGCTTGATGCTTCAGCTGAAATTCAACCATCTTCAAATCACCTATTACACCTTGATCATTTCGGTGATCTATGTAATGGTAAAGATGATTATGGACTTGCAAACGGAAGGATTTGCAAAATTTGGCAAGGCAATGGGATTTCTTGTGATTGGCGCCATACTGGCTGTAGGTGGAAATATCGGAAGGCTAACTACTGCACTAGAATACAGTCCATACTCTACCCGTGGACAAGCGACCTTAGAGTCTGCTTCGGCTGGATTGGATAAGGATTACGCATTTTCTTGGTCTAATGGCAAAATGGAAACCTTGACGTTACTAGTGCCCAACTTTTATGGCGGCGGAAGTAGCACACCTCTGGGCAATGATTCTGCGTCTGAAAAAGCTTTGCGAAGCAATGGATTAGATCCGGCTCAAATCAATGGATTCATCAAAGGAGCTCCAACCTATTGGGGAGACCAACCATTCACTGGAGGTCCTATTTACGGAGGCGTGATCATAGTTTTCTTGGCGATCATTGGATTTTGGGCTGCTCCAAAAGAGAGTCTTTACACCTTTGGAGCTATTATCCTATTGTCTATTTTACTTTCATGGGGAAAAAATCTAAGTTGGTTCAATTACTTGCTTTTTGACATACTTCCGGGATACAATAAGTTTAGGGCAGTGTCCATGGCACTGGGAATGACGCTTTTTGCGATTCCGGCATTGGCTACTATTTCTCTTGAGCGAATCTACAGGAGCAAGGACTTCAAACCGCTTTATATCTCTGGAGCCATAGTAGGGGGATTGTTGCTATTACTTGCCATTGGAGGAGGATTATTCCGCTTCGAAGGGGCTGCAGATGCACAAATGCCCGATTGGTTGGTCACAGCTTTGAAGCAAGATCGAAAAGCGATGCTATCCGCATCCGCATGGAGAAGTCTGGGATTTGTCGCAGCAGCATTTGCCTTAATTTACTTCGCCCTAAAAGGCAAAATCTCGGATCTGGTAATGGGTTTGGGAATCTTTGCATTAGTGACCTTGGATCTTTTCACCGTAAACAAACAGTATCTTAACGATGCTTCTTTTCAACCTGATCAAACAAGCGCTTATTTCACGGAAACTCCAGCCGAAAAAACTATTGCTCAGGATGACTCCTATTATAGAGTCTTGGACCTTACTGAGGGATTGACGACCACCGGAAAATCACCCTATCGCTTTCACAGTTTGGGCGGCTATCACGGAGCAAAAATGCGACGTTATCAAGATCTTTTGGATAACCGTCTGAATTTTGAGCTGAACGATTTTATATCCAAAGCGAAAGAGGGAGAATTTAATTACGTAGGGATTCATGCGATCAACATGATGAACACCAAATACCTCATCGCAGGAACTGCAGCCAATGCTGTATTTGAAAATCCAGAGGCCAACGGTCCCGCATGGATTCCTTCGCAGATCGTGCCGGTCAACTCCAATCAAGCCGAAATGGATGAGTTGGCGACCTTAAACACTAAAACTCAAGCAACGATAAACACCGATGAATTTGGTCAGGTGGAAGCTGGAAGTGGCACCATCAAGCACCTATCCTACTCTGTAAACGAACTGAAATACCAGGCCGAAATGACTACTTCAGGCTTAGCAGTATTCTCTGAGATATATTACCCTAAAGGCTGGATTGCGACTATAGATGGTGAGGTTACAGACATTTTAAGAACAGATTATTTGCTTCGTGGCTTGGTGATTCCTGCGGGAACTCATGAGATTGTATTCAAGTTTGAACCTACAAGTTATACTGCCACGAAAACTCCGATGATCATTTTCCAATACCTAATGGTGTTGTCTCTGATAGCAGGAATATATTTGAACTTCAAGGGAAAGAATGAAAGAGGATAAAGACAACGTAGTCAGCTTTTACGATCAGTTTTCCGAAAAGCAGGAGAAGACTGGGATAAATTCCCGTCACTTGAGCATACTCGACAAAGTGAAAAATGCAGGCTTGCTATCACATCATCGTGTATTGGAGGTTGGCTGTGGCATCGGTACGGAGAGTCACTTATTGGCCAATCAGGTGAAAGATGGTGAAGTGCTGGCAGTGGATATTTCTCCCGAAAGTATCGCTAAAGCAAAGATACTGTGGAAGCATCAATCCAATCTACATTTTGAGGTTTCCGATATGTCAGACTTTGAGAAGACTGGACAGAAATTTGATTTTTTCGTTTTCCCTGATGTACTGGAGCATATACCTGTTGATCAGCACGATCTTCTTTTTCAAAATATAAATAGACATGCTCACCAGAATTCGGTGATTTTCATCCATATTCCGGCACCACGATATCTCCAGTGGATGATCGAGAACGAACCTCAAAAATTGCAGGTGATCGATCAACCATTAGACTCAGGTGATCTGATCAAAAGTATCACAAGCAATGGGTTTTATTTAGATAAAATGGAAACTTATTCTATCTTCTTTCAAGAGAATGATTACCAATACTTTGTGTTTAAAGCGATCAAACCTCTAGAAAAATCTACTCCAAGAGGAAAGTGGGAAGTTTTGAAAGACCGGATTAGCATCCGGCTTAGACACGGAATTTTAAAATAAACAATGACTATGAAGATTTCAGAAAGTAAAGTCGTAGGTCTAACTTACGAACTTAAAGTGAGCAAATTAGAAGATGAAATAGAGTCCGCACCTTTCAGCGTAGAAATTAGAGATGCTGAAGACCCATTTTACTTTTTGGTGGGAAAAAGTGATTTACCCACAAAATTTGAAGAGCATCTTTCGGGTAAAGAAATTGGTGACACGTTTAATTTCGTACTAGCTGCAGTAGACGCTTATGGAGATAGAGATGAAGAACTGATGATTCCTTTACCAAAATCACAATTCTCTGAAGAAAATGGATTCACCAGCGAGATGCTGGAAAAAGGGAATTTTCTACCATTGTTGGATGAAGATGGTAATTCACTTCAGGCTAAAGTGGTAGAAGATCTAGGTGAGGAGGTGCTGCTGGATTTTAATCATTCCTTGGTGGGTTTTAATTTACATTTTGATGGTGAAATAATCGAAGTTCGGGAAGCTACAAAGGAAGAATTGGCGCACGGTCATGTACATGGAGAGCACGGTGCTCATGAAGAATAACAAGTTTGGTCTGTAGTAAATATACAAGCATTTTTAAATGATTTGACTAGAGGCTAAAACACGAATTTTATTAAACCAAATATCCTAACTACTTGCTTCCTCCAGGATGGTTTTTTGACCTAACTGGCAGAAAAGTACCAATATAAAATATAGCGTATGGGAAGCGATTCTTTCGCTATCCATATTTATTGTGTCAGCAGAGAAAACTCTGGATCGTGAAAAAAATTACCTATCTAATTTTTGCCTGCTTAATTGCCTGCTCCACCGAAAAAGAGCAAAAAAACACTCCTCCTACCAAATCGAATTCATTGGATTATTATAGGATTGTAGAAGGTAAGGATGAACCTATTCAGGGTGAGCAAGTCCAACACGGGGAAGTTTTGGTTTCTTACTCAGATTGTTCAGCTTGTCACAAGCTCGACAAAAGATCAAAGGGACCAGCTTTTATTGATATAGCTAAAAGATACCCTTACAATCAAGTCTATATTGATTTGCTCGCAAACAAGATTATTAGCGGAGGCTTCGGATCGTGGGGAAATCCAATTATGGATCCACATCCTGACTTGAAAATTGAAGATGCTCAAGCTATGGCAGCTTATATACTTTCGCTAGAAAATCCAGGATTATAATTAATCCTGCTGATTCTCGTCGTTGGCTTTTACCCGTAAAATATCCAAGAGATCGTCCTTTAATACCCATCCTTGAGAGATTGCATAGTGCGTAGCTTCTAAAGTGTCTTTTACCAAAAGCATAGTCACGCCAAGGTGCTGCATTTCTAACCCGATATTTTGAGCAATATCCCGTCTGGACTCATGCACATCTCTGATAATAACTGATATGATTCTATTTGGAAACTCTCTCACTATTTGCAAATAGATAGCTGGATCCTCCTGCCCGCTATCTCCAAAAAGCAGGAAAGGGAGCTCAGGATAAAATGAAAGAATATTGCGAATCTGTTCTAGCTTATGATCCTTGTGGCTTCCAGAGATCAGTTCGGTTCTGGACAATCCAATGTCTCTCAGCATCAACGGTCCACTTGGGAGCTGGTGAACCTTCAGAAGCTCAACCAGGAAATCATATAGATTCCAAGGGCTGCTGGACACATAAAAGAAAGGATTACTCTCGACATCGTCCTTTCCTTTTTGCAACGCTTTATAAAATGCGGATACTCCGGCAAAAGGCACTCTTGAATAGGCATTTTTGGCGAAGGTGGTCTTTAGCATTTCAGTAACCCTCATGGCGCCAGTTGGAATCACGGTGTCATCTATGTCCGAAATAATCCCGTAGTCAACCTCTCCTTTTGGCACCATTACTTTTCCTACAGCAGTCACTTCTCCTTGTCTGCGAATAACCCGATTAAGTAAAGTCAACTGTACTTCTTCTACTTTTTTTGAAAAATTATTTTCGTGTCCGATAGTGATTTTGAACTCGAAATAACCCTCCTCATTAGTTTTAGCATAAAATTCCTCTTCCAAAATCTCCAGTTTCAGACCGACATTGGGAATGACTACTGTGTTGAATCGGCGAAACATCTTGTCAATGTTTTTCCAAACACTGTCTTTGGGAGTAGACTTGCCAACGCGATTATCTCGAATCACTCTTCCTACCAAAAAAATTTCATTTCCTGCCGCAAAGCCTTGATAAGGCACAATTATAATAGTTCTTACAAAACCAAATTTGATGCTGAGCCAAAGAATGATTTTATTGAGTATGAGCTTAAAATCATAGATCAGATGGAGGAGCACTCTTCTTTTTTGCTTCATCTCTAATTTCTCCTACCCTCTTCCAGATAGCTCATAATTTCATCACTTTATCTTCTGTCCACGATACATAAACACGGTCTCCAACATTAAATTTTCTTTGAGGATCATCTACTTCCCAAGTGATCCCACTTTCCTTCAATTTGATCTGAAGAGAATTATAGTGTACCAGAAATCTAGATTCCCTCACATGACCTAGCAATCCACCTTTGGCTCTTAGCTTCACATCTGCCGGGCGAACAAATAAATTATTTGAATCAGGCAAAGGGTTTATAGGGCTGAAAAGTCTAGCCACATATTTCGACTGGGGATGTTGACAAAGTAACTGAGAATTTCCTTTCTGGACACATCTTCCTTTTTGTAGTATGACTAAGTTGTCAGCAAAACGCAGCGCATCATCCAATTCATGGGTTACAAAAACCACGGTAGTACCCATCTCCCGAAAAGTCTCTTTCAGCTCACTGATTAATCTGTGTGTTTGGATTTTATCCAATGAACTAAATGGCTCGTCTAATAATACCACCGCAGGCTCTACACTCAGCGCCTTTCCAATGGCTACTTTTTGCTGTTGTCCAACTGAAAGCTGTCTTGGATATCGACCTCTGTAATCCTTCAAACCCAATAAACCCAGAAGATCATCCACTCGGGATTTAGCATACTCACGCTCATAGTGAAGCAAAGGCCGGGAAAGATTCTCCTCCACCGTAGAGTTGGGGTAAAGGTGGAAACTTTGATGAATTAGCCGGATCTCGTCATAGCCCGAAACTACTTTTTGGGTAGGGTTCAGAATAGGTTGACCATCCAAAATTACCTCACCTGAATCCTGAATTTCCAAGCCCGCTATGATTTTCAGCAACGTGCTTTTTCCTGATCCACTCTCTCCTACTATTGCCAAAAAATCGCCTTTCTCAAGCTCTAATGAAAACGGGAAAAGTACTGAATGTTTCTCATAGGATTTGGAGACGTTGGAGATTGAAAAATAACTCATGGGCGAATTTCTGCTTGGTGTTTCTTGGTCAGACTGCCAAAGATAAGCTCATAGGAATGATCCGCCAATTCCAAAATCAACTTGTCTGGCACATTTCCCTGAGTTGACACTGAGTTCCAATGTAATTTACTCATATGAAAGCCTGGAATAATTCCTGGATAATGCTCACGCAATTCCACACCTCTTTCTGGCTCGCATTTCAAATTGATGTATAGAAATTCACTGATAGAGGTCAGGGAAAAAATCTTGCCTCCTACCCTAAATGCCAGCGTATCCTGATCGAAAGGAGTATCTTCGGTAACAGCAGTCTTTGCAAGACAATATTCTCTGAAATATTCTAAGGTCATAAAGCCGATTTTAGGATGAATATGAAAGGTAGAATAAAGTGAAGATCTATGTTGAAAATGTCAGGCGTTGTATTAAATATTCTTATTATCCGCAATCAATCCAGTAACCTTATTTTTTTAGGGTGGGAAGATAAATGAGAGATGACCGAAGTACCATTTGTGATAGTGTTTACCATTAAAAAAGTCAATTTATGTCGATTACTGGTGCAATTGATGATAAGCATATTAAACACTATTTACTTCCGCTTAGTAAAGAGGCAAAAGGATCCTAGAATTGGGTAAACTCAACCAATTACGCCGCTTCAGTCACCCGATACTGGTCTTTGCGTCTGTTAAATCATAGAAATTAAGGCTTTTGGTATAATAGCATATAATCAGATTAAATATTTATGTCTTTTCCACTACTGATTAACTTTATGAAAAACACATTTTCTCTACTAATTACACTTATTCTGCTTTCATCCTGTGGCTCTTTGAAGCCAACTGATCTCAAGAAAAAAAACTCAATAAAGATGTGGAATTGGTTACCAGCGAAGGGATAATTGTATTGAGACTTTATGATGACACTCCCCTAAGTCGGAATAATTTCCTCTAACTGGCAAAAAATGGAATGTATGACAGCATCCTTTTTCATCGGGTAATAGAAAGCTTTATGATTCAGGCTGGCGAATCTACTGACCAAAAGAAAGCTGAGTCAAAGAGAAGATCAAGAGGTTTTCCCCAGACAATTGCTGCGGAAATTACACCGCATCATTTCCACAAAAGAGGCGCTTTGGGTGCTGCGAGAATGAGGGACGATGTGAATCCATCCCGAGATGGAAGTGATATTCAGTTCTACATCGTGGGTGGAAAGAGCTACACTGATAGTACGCTAGCCCTTGCAGAACATCGAATCAACAACATGTTGGCATATAACCATGTCATCAATAATCCCACCAATAAACCAGCGTTCGAAAAACTTCAAGAATTACGAAAAATCAGTGATTCAACGAATGAAAAAGCGATTTCTCAACGTAAAGACGAATTAGATTCTTTGACAGAAATCGAATTAGAAGCTATGCAGCTTTTCCAATTTCCATAAGCTAAGCGGGAGATTTATAAGACAGTTGGTGGGGCGGCACATTTAGATCAAAATTATACGGTATTTAAAAAAGTGATATCAGGCATGGAGGTGGTAGACAAAATCGCTGGTACTCAAACGGGCAAAGCAGATCGTCCAGTGACAGATATATTTATCCTTTCCACCCAACTGATTGACAGAGAAAATAAAAATAACCTTGAGAAGGTCTCATGAACCTGCCTTATTGATTGGTTCAAATGAGTGTGTTTAGGAAGTTAGCAAGGAGCTTGCGATAAAACTGGAGATAATTTTAACCTAACCATACCAATCATGGGAATAGTAAAAGTATTGGAAGTAATTGCTTCCTCCGATCAAAGCATAGAGCATGCTATTCAAAACGCTGTAGATGAAATTTCGAAGACTGTTTGAAATATCGATTCAGACTATCTAAAGGATATTAAAGTACATGTAAAAGATGGCAAAGTGAGCTCAAAGGGTTGTGTCTGGTAAGTTTCCTTCAGGCTTGGCCAAGCTAAAGACGTCAAAACTATAATAGGATTTCAGCCCTGAAACTGCACTTTTTTTGATCTAAAAACTTTTTTTTTAAAAAAGAGGTTGAGATGAATTGGTGGTTATAGATATAATAATCCAACTTGAATTTAAACACATCACTCGTTGCGGTCATATCAGAAGATCGAAAACTTCCTATGAAAAATTTCCCATTAATTCTCACTGTATTAGTTTTCGTATGCTACAGTTGCAGTCCAAAAGATCACTCAGTGGATGCCAAAGGTAATCCAACTTATGAAGCAAAAACTCATACAGACACACTCACCAAGCATTTGAAGCCATTCAAGGAAGGACTTCCTACGATCGGATTGCTGATGTACAACGGGGTGCTGACTACTGAGGTTACTGCTACTGCAGATGTTTTCTCAAAGCCGACCCAAGCAGGAGAGCAGCTTTTCAATGTGGTCACGATTACTGAGAATGATCAACCTATTATCACCGAGGAAGGACTGACTATGATTGGCGACTATACCTTCAAAAACTGTCCTAAACTAGAGGTGCTTTTCGTACCTAGTGCCTACGACATGTTTGCTCAGGTTCATAATGAAAACATCGTCACTTTTATTCAGGAAAAAAACAAAGAAACCGAGTACACAGTTAGTAATTGCGCTGGAGCCCAACTTATCGGAGCATCGGGAATAGCAGACGGCAAAAAAATTGTAACGTGGATTGGTGGTGGCGAACAGCTTCAAAAAGATTATCCGAACCTTTTGGTTCAAGATGAGACTAAAGTCACTTACATGGAAGATGGTAAATTCCTTTCTTCTAATGGCAATTTGACCAGCTATATTTCTGCTCTGAATTTGGTAGAGAAAATGACCAGTCCTGAGCATAGAGAATTTGTAGAATCTTACCTCTATCTAGACAGATTACAGAATTGGAAAAAGTAAATCATTAAACGTATTGCTATGAATGTTGATCAAAATAAACAAAATGCTATTTCATTCTATCAAACTGCCTACGAAGGTAACCCCCGAGAGGCAATAGAGAAATTTGTTGGATCGGATTATATTCAGCATAACCCGCAGGTAGAAGATGGTGCTGAAGGTTTTATTTTGTATTTCGAAAAGATGAAGCTGGAGTATCCTGACAAATCCATTGAATTTGTAAGGTGTATCGCTGAAGGAGATTTGGTAGCATTGCAGACCCATCAGATCTGGCCTGAAAACGATCAGTATATCACCATGGATTTTTTCAGGTTCGACATAAAAGGCAAGATTTGCGAACACTGGGACGCTATTCAGCAAATTCCTGAAAAGTCGTCCAATCAAAATAAAATGTACTAATAATGTGCCTATCCGCTTTTCTGCCAGTAATGAGTTAAAAGCTTTAAAAGAGTAGTAAACCTTAGCTTTTGAGGCCACTTCGGTCTTCGGGCATTTATGCTGATGTTTCCGAAGCACTTGTCTTACACTTAGTTAATCAATGAAACTATCCTCACTAGCAAAGTAGCAGATAATCATAATTAATAATATCACCTTTGTGACCTTCCTCACAGAGCAAGTCTAACGATTTCCTCAAATTTGTAATATGGAAAAATACTTTAAAGCAATTGCAGATGGCTATTATGGCTATTGGAATTACTTTACAGGAGAAATCCTAAATCCAAGCTGGCACAACTATTTTTACTGGTTAATAGGTGCCTCACTTGTAATTTGGCTTATGGAGATCCTATTTCCATGGAGAAAAAACCAACCGATTATTCGAGGACACTTTTGGTTGGATATTTTTTACATTTTCTGGAATTACTTCCTTTTCGCTTTGGTGGCTTACAATGCACTGTCGATGGTAGGGGTTGAAGCCTTCAATGATTTGCTGAGGATTTTTGGGATCACAAATTTAGTTGCAATTAAAGTCGATCAACTTCCTCACTGGCTTCAGCTCTTCACTTTATTCATTTTACGGGATTTCCTTCAGTGGAGTATTCACCGTATGTATCATCATGTGCCATGGATGTGGGAGTTTCACAAAGTGCATCACAGCACTAGGGAGATGAGCTTCTCCGCCCTTCTACGTTTTCACTGGATGGAAAATATATTGTATAGAACCTTGGAATATATTCCTCTGGCGATGATTGGATTCGGTATCACAGATTTTTTCATCGTACATATATTTACTTTGATAATAGGGCAATTAGGTCATGCAAATCTTAAAGTACCGCTTGGACCCTTTAAATATATAATGAACGGTCCACAAATGCATCTATGGCATCATGCGAAAAATCTTCCCGAAAGTCACCCTTTTGGATTTAATTACGGTATTTCTTTAAGTCTATGGGACTATCTATTCAGCACTAACTATTGGCCTTCTGATGACGAGGATTTACCTATCGGATTGCCGGATGGAGAGAAATATCCAGAAGATTTTTGGGGTCAAAATGTAGAACCATTTCATAGGATTTTTAAGTCAAAAAAATCTTCAAATGTTAAGAATGAAATTCCCAAGAATAAGGAAGCCAAAAAGAAAATCTTCACCCCATGAAAAGAAGGAATTTTTGGTAAATCAATATAATGTTTGGAAATTTCTTCTATACGATAAGCGAAACCAAATAAATTATCTAGATTGGTGCGATGGATAATCTTATAGCTTTCTCTCTATCTGTATTTACCGGCTTTTTTGCGATCATGAATCCGATTGCCAATATCCCGATTTTTGCCTCCCTTACTGAAGATGCAGATAAGCAAACTAAAGCCAGTATTAGCAAAAGAGCTACTTTTACAGCTTTTGCCATTGTCGTTGTTTTTGTGGTATTGGGAAAGTTTATCTTTGAACTTTTTGGAATAACAATTCCAGCTTTCAAAATCACTGGGGGAATTCTAATTTTTTATGTGGGATTTGAAATGCTTCAATCCAAAAAATCCAGTGTAAAGCACATCAAAGCTCCTGAAACGGATGAGAATATTGCGATTTCGCCTTTAGCTATTCCAATACTTGCAGGACCAGGGACTATTGTAACAGCAATGAATTTCGCGTCTAAGGGAAATTACCTCAATATCCTAATAGTGATTGGAGTGTTTGCAGTGATGTGTTTGTTGACCCACATTGCATTTGGCCTAGGAGATAAAATAGTCAAAAGATTGGGCAAAAACCTGATCGTGGTAATAGGTAAAATAATGGGATTAATCATTGCGATAATTGGCACCAATATGATCATTACAGGTATAAAGGGCGCTTTTTTAGAATAGGATTTAGATCTCCGCAGCAGGCAATTTTCAAAAACTTAGTCGTCAGAATAGAAGTATGAACAGTCAGGTATAGTGATACAGAAAATCAGTTTTGCTTCTCTTTATGATCTTTCTTCTCTGCCCGTTTTTCCTGCCTAATTTCTTTTTTAGTTTTTTCAGGTTTACCGTTCAATCCCTGTAATGCATCCTGATAGGTAATGTCTTCATCCACTGCTTGGGAAAAAGCCTTAATCCAGCCATTCTTCAGCACATTGGTGATCGTAGTCCAAATAGAGGTATCTAAATTATTCAAATCTCCTTCAATTGGTACTTTGGAGGCTAATGTATCAGTTCCTTGATTTTTCAATGCAAATTTGAAAAATCCCACAAAACCTTCCCATAGCTTTTCTACAAATTTATCTTCCTTGCCTATAAGTTTAGATTCAATCAACATTGGCTTGACATATCCTGTCAAAAACCCATTTGCTATTGCCACTTCTGAGAAAAGTTCGAACTTCCCTTTCTCGAAATCTAAGTCAGCGTAATATCTGCTAAAATCATTTAATGCGGTGATGTCCACATTTTCTAACGAAAAAGCTACATCTGCATCAGGGATTTCTTTAATAAGATTGAGCTTCCCTTCAATTTTCAATTGGCCGCCACCCACAGTTGAACCGGTAACTTTCATTAGAGAGGGAAGTGTGTTGGCCTCTGCTTCTACGTTTCGAAGATTATCAGCGATAAGTTCGAGTTTGTTAATTTCTAGAATGATATCAGGATCCGAGCCCACTACGATATAGCTCAACTTTCCATCATGCATTTCAAGATGGTTGATTTCAATTGGCACCAAATCCGTCAACGCTTTACTCCAATCTTCTCCACTTGACGTTTCCTCCCCTTCCTGATCTTCAGACACATAATTTATAGTTGGATTGTAGAGCAATAGTTCACTCACAACTTTACCTTTGAGAAGTGACTTCCACTCTATAGATATGTCAGTTTTGGGAATGTTGATAAAAGGAATCTCAGTCTCAGCTTTTACTTTATTCAAATACAAATCATTGATCACATAGGCACCACGAATCAATGCGATGTCTATCTTTTCAACATGACCATAATATCCCGGAATATCGGCCAGCACCTTATTGACATAGTTTTTGACAAGAGTTGGAAGGTATAGTCTGAAAGCAACTAGAATAACTACAATTCCAATAAGAATTTGGTACTTAGCTTTTCTGGAAAATGGGAAGGCAGAGTCGGGCATAATGGAGTAGTAGGTTTGCTAAAAAAACACTAGTTAATTAATACTCTTTATTGAGCAAAAAGTTAGGAGCTAAATAAATAATATGACTCTACGGAATCCTGCACGTAGCCAAATATTATGTGACAGCCTATGTCAATTATTTTCATAGTTTATATAAATGCCTTTTCTTGGTTAAAAATACACAAAGTCATGAATATCATTGAATTTATCCATCATTTTCCAAATGAGGAAAGCTGTGAGATCTACCTAAAAAGCTATCGAGAAAAGAGTGGAATTTACTGC
>Ga0307486_1001258_pt1 | contig 20002 bp, 13 predicted proteins | sample CBIW02metaG_FD_203663 | JGI IMG/M metagenome (GOLD analysis project Ga0307486, IMG submission 203663) | Sea-ice brine microbial communities from Beaufort Sea near Barrow, Alaska, United States - CBIW 0.2 | ecosystem: Environmental > Aquatic > Marine > Coastal | place: USA: Alaska | collected...
GAAAGAGGCTAAGATTTATCCGAAATGGGAGGTGATTTTATTTATGGTTTCGCTGGTATCGAATTGTATAATAATCTCATACCTGTTTCTTAAAGAAAGCTAGACCAGAACACCGAAATTTCATTCTGTGATTCCTATTTTGAATTCGGTTAAGATCTCCTCAGCATAGGCAAGAGGTTGGATGTATTCATCATAAATTTTTTGAGCGGTTTCTCTGCAGCGTTTATCTTCTTTTAGAATTAGATCGACGTAAACTAATATTGGGGGCACAATGGGACCTGTATCTCCACTCCAAAATTTTTCGAAAACTAAAAGCTCTCCATTATTATTTGGTTTTAGGTTGTAGTTTTTCATTAAGTTGATCGGAGACTCGTTGCTATAAAGGGTAAACTCTTCGGGCCTTAGATATCCGGTTAACAGATCTCCAGCTGGCTCTCCTCCCCAATGGGTTTGCCCTAAATTTAACTCTAGTTTTTGCCAATCTTCCCGTAATTCATAACGGGCCCTAAAAAGTTTTGGTTTTAAAATATTTTCGTAATCATTAATCCAACGGGTTAAAAGATCTTTTCGGTTTTGCCAGAGGTAGTTTTTTTTATGAGTGATTACAAAGCCGGCTTCTTTCAGGGTTTTTATCACTTTGGGAACTGTACCTAGACTAACTCCACTCTTTTCGGCTATGGTTCTTTGATTAGCATTTACAAGATCGGGATCTAATAAAAAGCTGAAGACCAGTTTCAATCCTGTTTTTGTAAAGGCCTTTTTAGCAGAATTGCTTTTGTTTTTTAAAGGCTTATTGGTGTCAATTAAAATTAATGTACCCTCTGTTTTAATAAATATATTTCCGTTTTCCTCCAGGTATGCTATTTCTTCTTCCTGTAATTGTTTTTTAATTGCGGGATGCAGCCTTTCGGCTACCAGAATAAAATTGCCATATTCCTGTTTTCTTTGAATAAGTTGAGGGAGTTGATGTTGCCGCAATTCCTTTTTTATTTCAACGACCATTCTAAGCGATGGCCTGTATGGAAAATGTAAAACTATATTCCCATCTAACACGCCTGTCGGCTCAAACTTCCCATATATATGTGCAGGATCTTCAAGGTTTTCTAATGCTTTATGTAGGATCTCAGTTTCCATCTGTTCACATTTTTTCTTTGTTCACGATTCGTGAACAGTGTAAATTTATGAACAAATATACCACTTTCACTCCGGAGGATGCACTATTATAGAAATATTCTTTGCGCAATCATCTATAGCATAAATTCACTCCGATTATGAAAAACAATTCCATGATCAACAAGTCTATTGATTCCATAAGCTAGGCTTAAATCAACATTGACTTGATCTATCCGAAATAAGGTTAATTATTCTTAAACCTTCCATAATATTGAATGAGGTTTTCATTTTTGTATTTATTCCTTCGATTTTACCCTAGAATTGCAAGATCCTATTTCCTATTCATTATCAACAACTGGAAAAGGCCTTCTCATAGATTTTCATTTTGAAAATATGCATTAAAGATTGAACCAAATTTTTGCAGGCAAATACCAAGATATCGATCTTTTCCGGACTACATAAACCATCCCTGTTTTAATAAATCTCATTCCTAGGTCACAAAATTTAAAAAAGATCTGAATTCTTGTATACAGCAAAACATTCGAAATAAATAACTACCATTCTATTAGCAAAATTATAGTTTAAAATTTTACAACCTGTTCATTACTTTTTCATAATTAAATTCCAAATTTTATCGATAGACAACAAAATTTTTGGAAATTAACACTTTTTAAGATTAATGCGACATGGAAACTACGGATCAAAATATATCTAACATATTGAAAAATTACTTTCAACCCCTGACGCCACAGGTGGTAGAAGATGATGAAAAGATAACAGAATATCTGAAAGCCTTAAATTACGCCATTGATCAGGCCAACATTAAAAATATAGCCTTAACCGGATCTTACGGCTCAGGTAAGAGCAGTATTCTTAAAACTTTGGAGTACAGGCACCCCGAACACTATTACCTTCGCATTTCGTTGGCCTCCTTTAACGATCCCGAATTTCCGGATCCGAAGAGTTCAGATACAGCAAAGACTCAATCGGAGACATCACCCCAAATCGAGGAACCAGTAACGAAACTTGGTCCACACACACCAAGGCCAACTGGTATTGATGCTATGGAAAACCTGGAAAGACTTCTGGAACTAAGTATTCTTCAACAAATCTTCTACCATGTTGAACATGACAAAATCCCCGACTCTCGCTTTAAAAGAATTATTAGTTTAGGATCTGATACTATACTCAATTTTCAGATCACAGCCATCATCTGGATCCTGAGTGGTTGGTATTTGTTCTTTCCAAACAGTCTCGATTTCCAGTTAGTTACATATTTTAATTCGGATCTTATTAAGATCATAGCACTAATACTGTTTCTGGTCGGGTTGGCAAAATTACTCAGCCATTTTCGACGGGTCTACAATAATTCCAAAGTAAACAAGCTTAATATTCAAAGCGGGGAAGTGGAGGTCGATCGGGAAATCGATCAGTCGATTCTAAACAAACACATCGATGAAATTATTTATTTCTTCGAAGTCACTCCTTATAATGTCGTGTTTATTGAAGATCTCGACAGGTTTAACAATACTGCAATATTTAGTAAACTTCGGGAAATCAATCTACTGATTAACAATTCCAAGCAAATCAACCGAACCATAAATTTCATCTATGCAGTACGGGATGATATATTTGAAGACAGTCATCGTATCAAATTCTTCGATTTCTTTATCCCTGTCATTCCGGTTTCCGACCCTTCGAATGCTACCGATTTACTCACAAAAAGTTTCAAAAAACTTCAGCCTCCTGTTCCTAATGATGATTTCTTAAGTGATGTCGCCAGCTTCATTCCAGATATGCGTTTTTTGAATAATGTATTCAATGAATATCTTCTCTACCAGAAAAATATTGAAGCCCCTCTACTTCCTGAAAAACGTTTTGCTATTATTTTATATAAAAACCTGTACCCCAAAGATTTTATCCAGCTTCAGAAGGGGAAAGGAAATCTTTCTTCAATTTTGAGAACCAGAAATAGTCTGGTGCAAAAATTAACCTTAAAATTATCCGGCGAAATAACTGCAACAGAAAATAAATTAACCGCTGTTAAGAAAGATCTGGTACTCCAGGAAAATGAATTACGAGCTGTCTATATCAATTCTATTCAGAATAGTGTAGGCAATTCCGTCGCTGTAAAAATTTCCGGCGGATTTAAATCGTTCCAGGCTTTAAAAGATGAGAAGTTTTTTGACCAAATCCGTAAAGAGAATGCGATTGTTCATCGTGGTGCCACCAATCTTAACAGCTATAACACCTCTTTTACAGAACATGAAGGAAAATCTTTTAAAAGTATCGAACAGGAAGTGAATCCGGATCTCACATACGAAGAGCGCGTAAATCAGATCAGGAATAAGACAACCGAAAACACACTATTAAGACAATTAAGTCAACTAAAAAAAGAGCTGAACAGGCTCCGGCATCTAAATCTGGGACAGTTGCTATCGCAGGTGAATGATCTGGAAGATTTTGGAGAATTTAAAGGGGATAAGCTTATTATTTATCTATTGAAAAAGGGTTACATTGATGAGAATTATGTCAGTTATATCTCCTATTTCTACGAAGGCCAGATTACAATAACCGATCATGAGTTTTATCAGAATGTCATGGCGGGAATTTCCAACCCTTTTGATTACCAGTTGATGAGGACTTCCAATCTAATCCGGAAATTAGCCCCCAGATTTTTTACCAAGGAAGCTATTTTCAATCTGAATTTGGTGGATCAACTCATCCAGAATAAAAACAAATTCCAGACTAAGTACGAATTGTTTTTTCAGAAAGTGAGCGATCAGTCGCCGCAGAGTAATGATTTTATTCTTCATTATGCTGACAAAGGGAAATATCCGGGAATATTCCTAGCCGAAGTTTACCGTTTATGGCCAATGCTTTGGGAGTTTTTTTCCCAACAGGTAGATTTTGAAAAAAAACAGTTAGACCAGTACCTTTTCTTGCTCCTGAAACAGGTGGAAACGGAAACCCTCCTCGAAAGCATTGAAAAAAATGGAATTGTAACCTACCTCAAAGAAGATCCTCAGATTTTAAATTTACTACAAAAGCTTCCGAAGAAAAAGGTACAACAACTCATTTCCGATACACCGATCGAATTTTCGAATCTCGTCTATTCCGAAAAGAATGAAATCCAGGCATTACTCCGTTATATTATCAAAAATGGTTACTGGCAATTTACTGATGCGTTAGCATTGACCATCTGCCAATTGTATAAAGATCCTTCTATAACAACAGCAAATGTTCAGGCACAGCCTTTCACCCTGTTAAGTAGCATTGAGGAGATATCAGATTTAATTGATAAAGACATTCATCATTTTACAAAAGAACTGTTATTAGATAAACAAATATTAAAAGAATCGCAGGGTGCGCTGGTGGACCTTCTGAATCATTCAGATGTACTAAAAGAATATAAAGAAAGAATCATCGAATTACAGGATCGTAGCCTGAAAATTAACCGACTAAAAGGTATCACTGATTCTAAGGTCCAACAACTATTATTAACCCATGGCATGGTTAAAGCAACCTGGAATAATGTGCTGGAATATTTTAAAGAACAGGTAAAAATCGATGAAGCCCTGGGATCCTTTCTGAACGATTTTGCTGAATTACTCATTCTGGATGAGGCAGAATTATCAAATGTCCAAGCTTTTAAAGAGCAATTAATTGTTTATAACGATCTAAAACTTGAATCTTATAAGGAACTGATTCGGTTTTTCTTTAAAAAACCTTATCGGCCAGAAAATTTTGAGTCCTTATCCCGTAAGAAGGTATCTTTTCTTATTGAAAATGAAACTCTTATTTTTGATCCCGAAGTGTTTAAATACCTACGTGAACATTTTGATGGACTGCAGATACAGCTTGTAGAAAATCATCCCAAAAAATTTCTACAGAAGCTTCAGGAATTGATTTTAAACACCGAAGATTTGAATCAGCTGACGCTTTCTGAGAATTTAAATGATGATTTAAAATACCAGGTTATTTCTAATTATTCAGAAAAAATACCGGAAATGAATAAAGAAGCCTCTCAGTGCCTTGTTAAAATATTTTTGAAACATCCCACTTTGGGGTTACAGGCTACACCTATTCATCATCTAATTCAGGCAACTCTTGATGATCATGAAGCCATCAGATTGCTCGTGAAATACGAAGAGGAGTTATCTGATGATAATATCAGGAAAGCGATTCAAATGCTCCCTTATCGTTTTCACAAGATATTAAAGAAACGAAAGCGATTAGAACTTAACCGTATCAATACTTACATTGAATTAGGAGAGTTACTTGAGCGGCATCAAATTGCAACTTTAAAAATAAAGTCCGACACTATAATAATAACTGGAAGTTATAAATAAATATTTTTTAACGTTTCGAATTGGGAGGACGGAATCAGGAACTGGAATAAACTTTTTTAGGTATATTAAGATTAGGCTATTCAGACAATGTATTCGTTTCTCCCATATGAGAGAGATCATTGCATATACAGTTTTTTGCTCAAAAGCTGTTTTTACTTTTTAAACAAAATGAAGGAATCCCAATTAAGATTCCTTAGGAGTTTTCATGTAAGCTCTTATACTTCTGTTTCAATAAAAACATGGTATAATCTATATCGGTTTTTATATCAAACTTGATTACATAAACATTGCCTTTTACTCCGCTTTTCCATTCCCAAGAGCGCTCCTCGGCTAAATTCTTCGGGTCATCAAGGTGGAAAAAGTTTTTAGAAGTAGTACCGTCAGTATTTAAATTTCCTCTTTGTATATCAATTGTAATACTGGATTTTCTAAAATTCAAAAAGGCTACAGATTTATTGTTAACCTTGGCATTGATGTACATTTTTTTAGGATCCATTTCTAAATCGTCCAGTTCTAGAAGTTGTTCTTTGAATTGCTCCCATTTCTCTTTAAATGGTCCTTCTAATTTAGATGTATGATATTCTTCATCAAAAACTTTTACCTCTTTACTTACTTCATTAATGACTGATCCTGTTTTAGTATTGGACAGTGAATCGATACCTTCTTTAGAAGAAGTCTCATGTTTATTCAAAATAAAACTTTCATTTTGAAAACGTTTAATTTCAAAAAGTTCAAAAGGGATATTTTTAAAATTGACGCTATCCTTTTGGTAAGAATTAAAGGACGGCGAAATAAAGATTATGCGCGATTGGCTCCAATCTATATCCTCTGTACGATAGATCTTGTTCCTTTTCTGAGATAAGGTTAATATAAAATCTGATTTGTTATTTAACAACAATTGAAGGTAGGTGTAGCCCTGATCTATTACAGAGTAGCTATTTCCTTTTTTGTATTCTATAATAACAAAAGCATTGGTTTCCGGATCATAGCACAAAGTGTCTATGCGATATTTCCCCACGGTAAATTCTGAACGCACAAATTCCAGTTGAAACAGCTCCAGGGTATTTCCCTCAACAAGATTTTGAATATCTCTTTCTAATTTAAAAGGCTTAAGTTCAACTGTTTCAATTTTATTATTTCTTATTTTAAATAATTCCATAATATCTTTATAATATCCACTAAACTAATTCCAAATTACCTTCTACATTGTATTTCAACATATCCTTGTAAAAATTATCACATTCAACGAATAATTTTTCGACTGCACTCGTATCCGCAGCATTCTTATCTATACTTTGCAAAAATCCAAATGGAATTTTTATTCCCACTTGATAACCTAAAGATATATTGTAAAAGCTTTTTCCAGATTGAAGAATTAAGTCATAATTACATTTCTTTCTCCAATCATAAGTATCTAGAAAATGATCATCTAGAAATTTCTCAAATCTTTTCCAATTTGTACGATCATGCTTACCAGCATATTTTTCAAAATTCTTAGTTGTATTAATTTCCTTTTTCAAATCCTGAGTTGAAAAATTCAATGATGTAATATAATTGCCTTGAATGTGGGAAAACTTAACTTCATAAATTATATCCATTTCAAATTCATTACCTAGCAAGTTAGCCCTTTCAAGTTTTAACCAATCCCAATTTTCATTATAAAACAAAGACCAGCCTTGGCCTTTGGTATTAGCCGGCCATATATAAAGCTTTAAAAATAATTGATCCTTTTCACGTACCCATCTTGGTAAAATTTCATCCGCCCAATTCTCTTTAAATTTAAATCCGAATCGATCAGTCTTATCTAATAAGTCTAATTTATCGCCACTCGCTATTACACAAGATTCTAATCTTATATTCCTTAAGTCATCATCTTTCAAATCCATAGACAAAGCCGAAAAAGGAGTAACAGGAAGCCAATGAGGCTTAAATCTTCTTATCAAACTAATAAAGTCATTTGTAAAAATATTCTTATTTTCAGATAAAAGATTAAAGTTATTAGTCAATGTCGCCAAACCCATAACTTTAAGCCAATCAAAATTCACAGGTACCGTGATGCTTTTATCTATTGATTTGGATGCTGCATAATAAACTTGTTCAAAGAGTTGTTGTTTACAATCTATTTTTGCCCGCTTTACTTCAATAACAAATATTATATCTCCCACTGTAATTAAGATATCAGTAAGAGGTTTATAGTTTTCGTCCTGAGGTACTGTAAGATTAAAAAAGTCTGATAATTCAAGTTCTATCTCCGATAAAGCTATGGCATAAATTCTTTTAAAATCTGTTTGGTCTAAATCTCGAGTGCTTTTTTGGATATCAATCTCAATTCTTGAACCTCTTTCGGGATTTGAAAATAAGTACTTAAAGTCTTCCCTAAACGCACCATACCTAATTACTGATTCCAAAAATTTATGTAGAAATAAATTATCATTTTGTAGACATAAAACTAGGGCTCTACTAAGATTATTTTCAATATGTTCTACTGAAAGTTTTTCGTTAAAAAATTTAAATAAGTTTAAATGTTTATCCATAATTTTAATTTATAAATGTCCTATTTTAATATTTTCGTTAATCATTCCTGCAAAAGGTTGTTTCTCTTTTTGAGATATCCTTATTTTTTCTTTTAAGTTTAGAAAATCAGCTTTACACAACTCAATCTCTCCCTTTTCTGCAGCATCAACTATAAACTTAGCATAAGAGAAAATATAATAACGATCTTTACGAATAGCAGCCAAATCATTTCTATTCTTTAGGTCTAGGAGATCAATGGTCTGCCTGCCCCTATCATTTTTGGAAATTGGATCGCTTTTATAGTAAGATATTGATTGAGTAGGTTCTTCTTCATATGGATTAATAAGAATTGCATTTTCAATGTTCAGATTACATGCAGGACTAAATGCACGAGGACCATCTATGGGAAACAAATTACCTTTTGTTTTAGTTTCATTACATTCTTTACAAGCTAAAAGTATATTTTTCCACCTATATGCCAGCCAGTAATAACCAGGCCGTTCAACTGGATCTCCCTTAAATTGTTGCCAAGCTTTCTTAGGTCTATAATGTTCTAAATCACCTGTATTAATAGGCTTTTCACAGTAACAACATTTTCTACCCTGAATTTTTATAAGTTCATTTTTCCATTTTTCGGAAGAGGGATTTTTATTAAAAATAATTTTCCCTGTCCTAAAATTCGTGTCATCATGATTAAATTCTTTTAAAACCGAATTTTCTGCAATTCTCCATTTTTGTCTACCCTTATTTGGACCATTAATATAAGGATCATTAGGGGGAAATGAATCTCTATGAATTTTATTCATCCTTATTCATTTTGACTATTTTATATAGTGTATTCAAAGTTTCAAAATCATTTAAAGTTTCCCCAGAAGGTAATTGCCCCATCTTCTCATCTAACCCTTTTAAATAATTTAGATCTTCAAGTGATACTTCAGTTTTATTTAAAATTTCCTCTCTCCTATTCATAAATTCATCTAAATGTGCTGGTCGAGTACTCTCGAAATCAAAGTAATCGCTTTGAAGCACCTGATCAATTCTCCAGTTATGCAGTTGGTGGGGAGCGGAATCAATAACAATACTATTTTCAACCTTTTTGAATAAAAACACATCTGAATTTTCAGAGGACTGAACAATTAAAGGGCTATGTGTAGCGACAATGATTTGGCTTTTTTCTCCATTAAGATTAAATTCGCTAAGTAAACTAACATAATCCCTTTGCCATCTTGGGTTAATATGAGTATCAGGTTCATCAAACAAAAAAAGTGATTCATCTTGCCCTGTAATTAATAGCATTCCTATTACGGATAAAATTTGCTGTTGCCCTTCACTTAAATTGTTAAACATTATTTTTTCTTCGAGCCCCTCTAATTTTACAGACACAGAAATTTCCGATAGAATTTCAAGGTTATAAGTGGATTCTAGAGCATCAAAAAAGTCCATTGGATGTGGGAATTTTTCATAAATTTCAGATTGAATTCTATTAATAGAGGTGTTTTTTAGTTCTAGAAATTCTTTTACAAACCTGCGCTTATCTTCCCCATCATTTTCATAAATTAAATAAGAAGCATTTTCCAAGTGATGATTAAATAGAATTGATAGAAGATCATGAACTTTACCCTTTAAATTCCAGAATGGATATTTTATTTCGCTTTTGGAATTGATAAAGTTCTCCTCAAAATAATCTGCTCCAGCATTAATTTCCTTATAAAATCCAGACCTTGGGTTATTAAATCTTATATCAAATGAGGTGATTTCTTCAATATTCAAATACTTTTTAAAAAGAAGATCAATCAAATCCTTAAATAAATAATTCTCTCGATAAATAGCCAACGTAATTAATATTAACTGACTATGTTTATTTTCAGCAAAAAACAATCTCCGCAAACTTCTTTCCGAAAGTGTTTTACGACGGTGCCAATTTTTCTGAAGTCGCTGTTCTAATTCAGCATGTGGAGATATTATTTGGTTAATACGTTTATTTTCTCCAGAATAATATCCAATTATATATTTAGGTAAATAAAGATTTTTTGTGTTCTTCCACTCTTTAAAGCTTAATAAGGTATGGTCGTTTGAATTTAATTCCCAATTCTCGATTTTATACTCACCCTTCTTGACTGTAATTTGAATATCTTTATTAAAACATTCATACTTGATAATGAATTCGAAATGACCACGATCGTCGTAATATGCCCAAGACATTAATTCCTTTTCACTTTTAATTAGATCTAATTCACGAAAAATCAGTGCCAAAATTTCAATTAGGTTTGATTTACCTAATCCATTTCTGCCAACCAAAAGAGTTACTAAATTCGAATTAAATTGAAGATCAATATTTTCAAGGTTTTTATATTTGGAAACCCACAAATATTTTACTTTCATTTTGTTAATATATTTAGATAATTATTAAATTTTCTTTAACTCTTTAATCTCTTTCAACAACTCACGCGCATCTCCATCACTCTCCAATTGCGCTACCAGCTCCCTTTTAAAGGCTTTATGTAAAATTGCCTGGGGAAGTTTATCTATTTTCTCTGTCAGTGAATGGTATTGGTCTTCTATTTTATCAGCTTTTAGCAAAAGCTGCTGTATTCGATTAACAATTAATTTTTGATCATATAAATTTGGCAGGAGGACTTTTAAATCCTTAATCTCATTACTGTTAATGTTATTTATTCCACTTGTAGAACGTGAGGTATCAACAATTTGACATCGCATAAAATTGCTTTGTAAAGAGTAATTCAAAAATTCAGGATCTAAAAGATTATTACACCTCAAACGGATAAGATAGCCTGCATAAGAAAAATTTATATGTTTTTCTCTAACAATAGCAGATTTACCAACTAATGAAACACTTCCATTAGACCTGATAATTAAAACATCTCCCTTAAGCAGCTTTACCTTCTCAAATTCCTTTTCATCCATTTTGGAAAACTTTAAGTCTTCATCAGAGATTTCCCCAAATTGAATATTTGGTATCCTTAAAACAGGAATACCATCAATGCCAAGCAATGATTTTTTGGAGGTGCCGTATTTTACATCAATCAATAATGAGCCTAATCTTGTTTCCTTTACTTTTGTTCTAGTCAATTTCCCGGTTACCGCCTGTGTAAGCACCTGCTGCCGGAAATTTTTAAGTAGCATAGGGATTTTCTCTAAACTGGCTTTGATGATTTCCTGTTGTCCAAAAAGCTTACCCAGCTTAGCCACTATTCGATTTTGTTCCAGTAGAGGAGGAAGAGGTATGTTTATAGTTTCATATTCTTTAAATTTCAAATTTCGAAGATTATTGCTACCTCCCTGGTATTGTATAACTTCACCTGAGTGGTGGAAGTATTGCAAATAGTGATTTAAAAATTGCTTATTTAAATTTTCATGAAATCTGACTAATCTGAAAAAATTTGTACAAACCTTTGGAAAGTCACCATTCTCGTTTAGTGCTGCATCATCAATTATAACTGTCCGACCCACAGGTTGATCTGGACCACCTCCAGATATCTCAAGAAGGACATCCCCCTTCTTAAGTTGCCTCTTTACTAAACTTGTTTTTTTGATTTTCCGAATTGAAGCTGTTTTACCTTTTTCCTTACCCCAGTTTTTAAATTCGCTCCCTCTTATACAAAATACTTCTTCAAATTCTTCGCCATTTTCTAGTAGAGGATCTTTTCCCCAATCTCCACCAATTACAAATGAGGTTAATTCTTTTAATTGAGGATAAATCCAACCTTTCTTCATATTATTCTCCATTAACTCAACTCCTTTAACATTGCATTTAACTGCTCAGTAATTTCCTTAATTTCAGAAAGTGCTTTCTTTGCGATATCTATGGGTTCTCCCAAATCTTCTCCATTGCTAACTTTGCTGTCGGCAATCAGGCCTAAATCAAGACTGTCATTCTTTTTGGCAATAGTTTCCCGGGAAATTTTATTCCAGCGTTCATCTTTTATCGCAGCACGTTTCTCATCGCTCACCTGCCCATCAAATTTTTCTTCTACTTCCTCAAAACCAATTCCCCCTGTATATGCTTTTATAAAATCTTCAAAAGCTTTTTCGGTAAAGGGGGTTCTTTTCCCATATTTGGAAACATTGGTACGCATGTCATAAAACCACACGTTTTTGGTGTTTCCGGTTTCTGTGGTTCCCCTTGTAAAGAAAAGCACATTTGTTTTTACGCCAGCCGCGTAAAAAATTCCGGTTGGTAAACGTAAAATGGTATGAACGTTACATTTGTCCATTAAATCCCGGCGAATACGCTGTCCGTCGTTATCTTCAAACAATACGTTATCTGGCAATACAACGGCTGCCCGGGCTTTGCCGTTTTTCTTTAAGCTCCTGTATATGTGTTGTAAAAAGTTAAGCTGCTTGTTGCTGGTTGGAAAGGTGAAATCATCCCGCGAAGGCCTCTCCCCTCCCTTTTTAGTTCCAAATGGGGGATTTGCTAGTACCCCGTCAAAATTTTTCAGACTTTTTCCAAATTCGGTCAGGCTATCCGCCCGGTAAATTTTGCTTTCCATTCCGTGCAGGCGGGCATTCATCAATGCCAAACGGTGCGCATCACCTACCAGTTCTACACCGCTAAATGCTTCTTCTTCCTGGAATTTTCTTTCTTTTTCCGAAAGCTTGTAATAGTCGTCATTCTTTGATCTTAAGTAATGATCTGCAGAGATCATAAATCCAAATGTCCCGGCTGCGGGATCGTTCCAACGCTCGCCCAAGGATGGCACTATTAAATCTACCATTACGTTAATTAAAGGCCTTGGCGTAAAATATTGTCCCGCTCCACTTTTCTTTTCCCCGGCATTTTTCTCCAACAGGCTTTCATAAATATCACCCATCACATCCCGATCATTCTCTTCATACCAGTCAATTTTATCAATTGCCTGTACAAGAGTGTCAAAATTCACCGGTTTACGCAAACTGGTGGAAGCATCGGTATAAATTTCTTTAATGCTGTCACTGGTTGACTTATTGCTTATTTCTGCCAGGAATTTCCGGTAACGAACAAAAGCTTCATTATTATCGGTTTCCTCTACAAAACCTCTCCACCTGTATTCCTCAGGAATATGGTTTTCAAAGCCTTTAACTTCAGATAATTTTAAAAAGAGGATATAGGTAAGTTCATTTAAATATTGGTGATAGGTAACCCCATCGTCCCGTAAAATATTACAAAGACTCCAGAGTTTATTGGCAATTTCTTGTGCGCTCATTTTTTAGATTTGAGAAATTAGATTTTTATGATTATGATTATGATATTATTTGGTTTGCTATGGATCTGCAATTGGCTTTATCAAATTTTAGTTCTTGTAATTTTTTGGGATTATGTGAATCATTCAGTAATGGCGAATACTTTATAATGAAAGTTTTTTCCACCATGAAATTTCCTGAGTATGAGGCCCAATTTACTTCCAGATTCTCATTGATCCAGTCAACAATTTCAATCTTATCATTTAAAGAAAATTTATAATTTTTTTTATTCAGGTAAGCAGTTAAGGAACCTTTTTCTGGGATATACCCCAAAACAGCACCTATACTTCTAAAAAAAGTACCGTGCCCTTTTGCTCTCAACTCCTGTCCCAGAAACCTTTTCCTTAAAGTTTGGCCTTCAGCCTTGCCTATGTAAATAATCCTATGATTTCTTGTGTCCAGGTGGTTTTGGTAACGATCTGAAAATTTAGATCCTTCCTTTAATTTGATACAATAAAAACCTGTACAATCTAATTTCGCATTTCCGTCTAGGTCTTTAGCAGAAATAAATTTTCCGTGAACAAGGTTATTTTCAATTTTTATAAGATTTCCTACAATACTTTTACTGACATTTAAAAATGAAACTTTTACCTGTGGTTTTTGTGTGAAAATCATTCCATTTTCAGTTTTCTGAATTTTTCCCGATTGCAGCAAAGCTTCAAATTGAGACATATCTATATTCTGAATGCCAAAATCTGAAACATAAAATTGAAGTTTCCTGAACCTGGTTCGAATGCTTTTTCGTTCTATGGCCTCATTCGCCTTGCTGAATTTCTTCACCAATATTCTTAGCTCTTCAATTTCCTCCCGGGTAAATTTATTTTTTCCTGTCATCACTTATGCGGAATATAGATTTTCATTTAATTCCGCTAAAATTTCATCAAGGTTATTTTCAAATATTTTATCCAGTCTTTTATAGCCGCCATCTTTTTTAAATGGTTCCTGATCCAGATCCTCTTTAGTTAAAACTGTTTCTTTTATAAGTTGTAATTCAAACCGGTTTATCCATTTTAACTGAATTTTATTCCAGTTTTTTAATGATCTTATTTTTCCAACTGCGTTTATAATTCTTTGTTCATGACTCACAAGATCTTTATCCAAAGCCATTGTTCTTATAAAAGATATAATATCGGCCGCGATATCTTCATTTTTTGTGGTTTTCCACGCAGTGCTCAATGTTCTCGCATTATAACCTTCCTGGTCTAAGGCCAGTTTTAGTTCTTTGAGCGATCTGCGGTCAAGTTCTGCCGGTTTTGTGCAAATAATTTCCAAGGCAGAGAGCTTATTCCTGTTTTCCTGAATAAAACTTCTGAAATCTTCTATATAATCTTCCGGCTTTTTGGCTTTTCCATAACCCCTTTCAATACCCAAAATTTCATCTTTATGATCGGAAACCAACTGTAACTTTGGATGAAAAATTTTGGTGTCCAGGAATTGCCACAGTTCGGAATATTGGGTTACTATTTTTTTGATCTGTTCCCCTTCAATATTCTTTAAGGTTTGAATTAATTCATCTGGATTTTCACCATTTGCGAAATATGTAAATTCCTCCAGATTGTGATCTTCAATCTTCTTTTTCTTTCTCTGGATTTTAGCGATGATTTGTTGGAGTTGTTTTTCGGCACGCTCCGGACTTTCAATAAATTCCAGTTCATCCACCAATTTTCGAAAAGAATTTTTAGGATTGGAAACAGTTTGCATTTGAGTATAACCTTCCAAAGCTTCATAGACTCTAACCGCATCATATATTCTGAAAAATTGTTTGTCAATATCTGTACATAATCTGGTGGCACGGCCAAGCATTTGCTCAAATAAAATTCGAGATCGCACCCGCCTGATGAATACCAGGTTGGTGATTTGGGGTACATCGATTCCTGTGGTCAGTAAATCTACTGTTACACCTATATTTGGATATTTTTCGTTTTTAAACCGTTTGGTTAAATCTTCAGGATCGTAAGTATTACCGGTTATTTTTTTAATTGCTGCATCAGGCACATCAACACCAATAGCCGCGAATTCTTCAAATAAAAGTCGAACGATTAAATCGGCGTGACTATCCCTAACAGCAAAAATCAAGGTTTTTTCATCCCCTTCAGGATCCAAATCCTGTACCAACTGACTTATTACTTTTCTGTTGAAAGGTTCTGTAATAACTAATTTATTGAACTGTTCAATTTCTATATGTAGTTCGTCTTCTAAAGCTGCCAGCTCTTCAATTTTATTTGTTTCAGGATTATACGCTTTTGGCTTCTCTCCCTTTTTCCAGAGAATCCCTTCTTCGCTCAATTTTGTTTTAATTAAGTAAGGTGGCTCGTGATCTACCAAATAACCATCAATAACAGCTTCCCTGTATGAATAACTATAAACCGGATCCCCAAAAATTTGTTTTGTGTGAAGTGCCGGCGTAGCGGTTAACCCAATAATATAAGCATTGAAATATTCTATAACACGTTTGTACTGGCCTACATAATCCTGCTCATCTTTAAAATACAAATCATCTTCGTCAATTTCTTTGTCCAGATTATAACCCCGGTGGGCTTCATCAATAATTATACAATCATAGGTATCTATTGGTAAGGGATCATTTCCATTAAAAAAAAGCCGCTTTACCATACTTTGCACCGTTGCAAAATGCAAACGTGTATCACCTTCCGGATTACTCGTTTTCAACTCTTCCATCTGATAAACCTCTGCAAAGGTATTGAGGTTTTCAATTTTGTTATCTTTAAACCCGTCTGATGCCTGTGTAGAAAGCAAGCGTCTATCGGTAAGGAATAAAATCCGTTTAAACCTATTTGACTTAATAAATCTGTATGCAAGCCCGAGAACAGTTCTCGTTTTCCCGGTTCCGGTAGCCATTACCAAAAAAGACCTTTTATCTTCAGGATTATTAATTATCTTTTTTTCTATTTCCTTAATCGCATCAATTTGATAATCTCTAAGACCCAGGCCATTCTTGGTTTGCAAATAATCATATTCACTTTCCTGTAATTTTTTGTTAGCCTTTTCAACATCCCTTTTGTATAAATCTTCTAAACCTTCCGGTGAAAACCAGCCTCTTAGAGCATCTGCATGATTTCTTTCTTTACGTACATCCAGAAACCAAATTCCGCTTTTTGTTTTAAGTTGCTCCAAATAACTGCGCCCATTCGTCGAGAAGAGAAATGGCACTTTATGTTTATTCCAGGAACCCAGAATTTCAATATTTGGGTGAATTTCAATACATTCAGCATAAATTTTAGACTGGCGCAAATCTGTAGAAATATCAGAAGCATATTTTTTTGCTTCCACGATTCCGTAAAGTTTTGTACCCACAAACAATGCGTAATCTGCCCATTTGCTGCCACAAGGCCATTCTGCTATGGCCATGTTTTTTCCTTTTTCAGGAAGAGTCTTATTCTTTTTAAAATTCAGGTTTTCAGTATCGCAGATCCAACAAGCCTCCCGTAATTTTTCATCTATAATTTCCCGGGTTTCAGCTTCAGATTTGAGGATATTGTTTGCAGTACGGATGGAACGTTCCTTTCTCTCCTCAATTATTTCCGGAGAAGCATTAATAGCTTCAATTTTTTCTTTATAACTAAATACTTCCTTGGTTAATCTCTCCAATTCAGCTTCCAGGTTCTCTACATTTTTTTGGTCTTTCCGTGCCGGTAATGAATATTCATCCTGTTCTACATAATCATTTTCATAGGTTTCATAAAACCATTTGGCGAGCTGGAAACATTTTTTTAAAATGAAAAAAGCTTCCTTTTCCGAACCATTTCCCTGATGAGCTGCTTTATTCCCGGATATACGTATAGTGTGAAGCAAATCTTTTATTATTTCAGGAATACAATTTCTGTAGAATAATTGATTGATTCTTTCTACCTGATTGCCTTCAAAAGCATCCAATTTTTCAAATTGCCAGATAATACCTGCTACCTTTTCAGAAAAAAGGCGGGACTTGGAAAGAGATGAACTGGAATCTATATTAATTAAATTCTCTGATAACTCACTGACTTTAAACAATTCAGGATAAGCACTTTGAAGAAAATTAAATTTTGAAGTCATAGGCTCTTAAAAAGAAGTTAAATATAGTTAAAATTGAATGGGAACTTCTGATACAATCGGCTTAATGCCAGATATTTTAAATCTCACCATCCCAATAATTTATACACCTTCAAAAAACTGAACTGCGAATTGGCAAAAATCAATTATCACATCTTTGTCCAAATCGAACTCTTTTCTTTTTCCCAGCCAATTCTGGGATTTTGCGGTAATTTCTTTACCATCGTTGAGTTCATCAACTGTTATACACTTTATATGAGATTTGGAAACTAGAACTATATAAGCATTTTGATAGGGGTAATTTTTAGGAAGATCTTTTAATTTAAATTCACCACTCGCTCTAAATTTTACTTCTATAAAGTAAACCTTATTATCTCGTGGATTTTGGACTACAAAATCGGGCATTCTTCTAATATCCTGTGCAACATCAGTACGAACATTCTTCAGAAGATCCATTATTCCGGGAATAGTATTTTCCATTCCATATCTAAACACATTATAGCCCAAACTAAGAAATAATTCCTGGATGAGAGTTTCGGCAATTCTGCCTTTAATCATGTTATATCGAAAGTTCCTTTCTTTATCGTCTAATCCCGATATTGTAACTTTTTTCTCTTCGATGATTTCTTCTACTTCAATTTCAGTTGAATCTCCAGTTTTATAACAAGAATAACACAAGCCACCGTTAAACTTGGTATAAGAACCACATTCTATGCATTTAGCCATTAAATGTTTTGATTTATAGATTTATGAATAGTTGAAACACAAATTTTTGAAATGCCATATTATTATGGTAGGGACACATTTCTTGATATTTCATTAGCGAAAGTAAATATAGAAAAATCTTAGAGGAATGTTAAAATAAGAATGATAATAAACCCGATAATGTCTTAAGACCCAAATAGAATAACTTGGAATTCCGTTTAAATATATATTACCCAACGTTATTTATTTGGTTAAAGCATCTATAATTTTCAATTTTAATTCTTCATTAAAATCATCTTCAATTAATATTGAGCTAATTATCTCTTGTAATAATTCCTTGTCAATTTTATTGTCTGCAACATATACTGCTATATTTTCCATTTCTATAATGAATTTATCGATACAGTATTCTATTCCATTTACTTCCAATAAATATGCACCTAGTGCAATTGATGTTCTTTTATTTCCATCACTAAATGCGTGAAATTTATTTACGGCAAAAACAAGATGAGTTAATTTTTCTTCGAATTCAGGATAATAAAGGTCGTTTTGGATATGTTCTAAAACACTCTCAATTTTCCCAATTTCTATAATTCCTGAATTCCCTCCAGAATTTTCTATAATAAAGTCGTGAGTTCGAATTGCGTGTTCAATATCGAAATAAATATATGTCTCCATTATCTATTTTTTAATCTTTTGAATACGTCAATATTGTTTATAATTCGGTCTTCTAAATCCAAACTTTTTTCTCCTAGAAATTTGTCAAATTCCTCGGGCGTGAGGTGTGTGATGTAGTTTTTTAGTTTTTCGTGTAAGGCATCTCTAAAAGCCATATCTCTACTAGCCATAAGTCCTCTTACTTTCTCTCTTAATGGCTCGTAGATAGAATTTGTTAGACTTTCAAATTGGTCAAATAAGGTATTTGTTTCAGATAATCGTAATTTTCTATTTGCTTTATCGGAGTGTTTTTTCAAAAAATCAGAAAAACCATTTTCATAGCTCGATACAAGGTCTAACACTTCTGAATACATTGTAGACCGAACACTTTCTTTGTCCTTTAATTTAAGTATTTGACTGTATTCTTTTGCATCTTCTTTGAAGATACTTTTGTAAACTTTATTTGTTAATTGGGCGTATTTAAACTTATTTGGCTCAACATAATTATCCAATGCATTAGTAAATTCTTGTCTATAATTATGTTCTTTTATTGCACTTGATAAAAATTCTTCTTCTCTTTGATTTATGTATTTTGTATTACCTCCAAGTTTCTGATTTATAGCATCAATTACAATATCTAAAATAAAAGCCCTTAATAATTTAGCTTTCTCACTTTCGGTTAATAACATTCCAATATTTAAAAAAGATCGGAATGTAAAAACCCCAAGTGAAGGTGCTTTTTGAAGCGATTCATCTATGTTAGCGACATTCGTGTCGTTGACATAAGCTACCTTAAACTCTTTCAGTCGGTTATACTTTAATACTTCATAACCAGATTCTTCAAATTCAGACTTGTTTCTTTCTATATATCTTTCTACAGTTCTCTCGTCAATTTCGAAGAATTCTGCTACTTGTTTTTTAGTAAATCGATACTTCCTTTCGAACATTATTCCTGGAAAAGAAATCTCATTATAAATAATTTCTAAAGCGTAATTATTATTGAGAATATTCTTTCTATGTAAATCAGATGTCGTTAAATCTTTGTTCATTTTGTAAAGTTACGATTTTTTGTTTTTTCGTAATGTTGGGTAACGACAGTCTGTCTAAGAACCTAAGTTCACCTGTCAATTAGGGACTAAAATAAGCTTTTTAAACTTGGCATTAGGGCGGAAATTAAGGTTTGCCGGATCAGTTGGGTATAATGCCATTAAAATGGCTTTGTAAGCCTGGATTAAGACACATAAACAAAGAATCAACTGACCATAGTGTGCCGAGCAAGCAATGACTGCAATAAATAGTCATTGTGAACTGTAATTAAGATGGTAGAACCGACCTACCAGTGTCGACTTATAGGAGAAGGCATTAAA
>Ga0307486_1001259_pt1 | contig 19983 bp, 17 predicted proteins | sample CBIW02metaG_FD_203663 | JGI IMG/M metagenome (GOLD analysis project Ga0307486, IMG submission 203663) | Sea-ice brine microbial communities from Beaufort Sea near Barrow, Alaska, United States - CBIW 0.2 | ecosystem: Environmental > Aquatic > Marine > Coastal | place: USA: Alaska | collected...
TTGATTAATACAGCTGTTGAAAACAATCCTGAGTTACAGGCTTCAAAATATGAAACCCAGCAAGCAATAGCATTAAAAGGCACAAGTTGGGATCTTCCCAACACCGAATTTAATGCGGAATATGGGCAAACAAATAGTATTTATGATGATGATTTACGCTTTAGTGTAAGTCAGAGGTTTGCTTTTCCAACCGTTTACATCGGGAGAAATAAACTTAATAAAGCCCAGGTAGAGAGCAGCGGGTTTTTGGAAGCACAAACTAAAAATGAATTAATTGCCAGGGTAAAATCTGTGTATTTTAATTTATTGTTTGAAAAAAGCAGGCAGAAAATATTTTTGTTGCAGGACAGTATTTATAAGAATTTTAATCGTGCGGCAGAGATCCGCTTTAAAACCGGGGAAAGTAATTTGCTGGAAAGAGCTACGGCAGGTTCAAGGGTTGCGGAAATAAAAGTGCAACAGGATGAAAACAAAACGACCATCAGAAGGTATCAAAATCAATTAATGGAACTGCTTAATGTTGAAGAAAGCGTCAACGTTAAAGTTTTGGATTTGAAAGTTTTAGTTGAGGATAATGTATTAATGGCTAAAAGTGAAAGTCTGCAGAATCCAACTTTGCAATGGTACAGGCAACAAATTGAAATTTCCCGCCTGGAAAATTCGGTAGAAAAATCAAAATTATTGCCAGATTTAAGCCTCGGCTATTTTAATCAGTCATTTAATGGTCCCGGTCAAAATTTAGCCGGAGATCCGGTGGTTTTTGATTCTTCCGATAGGTTTTCAGGAGTGATGCTTGGATTATCCATTCCTGTTTGGGCAAAACCGCAATTTTCAAGAATCAAAGCCGGGAAATTAAAAATGAAAGAAAATGCCGCCAGGTATGAGGCAATGAGCAATAAAATGAACACACAATTTCAAATATTGTTGGATCGCCTTGAGCAACTTCAAAAAAGCATGGTGTATTATTCTGAAAATGCCATCCCTCAGGCAGAGTTAATATTTAAACAGGCACAAAGAGGTTTCAAAGAAGGTGAAGTTGGCTACGTGGAATATATTCAAGGTATGGACAGGGCAGCTAAAATAGAACTGGATTATTTGGAAATAATCAATCAATACAATCAAACAAAAACAGAATTGGAATTCACTACCGGAATTCTGAATAAAAAATACTAAAATGAAAAATATTCTTTCAAAAACAGCAATATTACTTCTGTTGGCAACTGTTTTAGGTTGTGGCAATTCATCAGAAAAAGAAGACAATAAAGCAAATCAAACCCAAGATTCCGAAGAAAATGAAAACATCATAGAACTTTCTGACGCGCAACTTAAAAACACCCAGATAGAAGTTGGCCAGGCAGAATTAAGGACTTTAGGAAGCGAGATAAGCGTAAATGGGATTATAGATGTGCCGCCCCAGGGAAATATTTCTATAACTATTCCTTATGGGGGATTTCTGAAATTCACTGAAATGTTGCCGGGCAGCCGGGTTGAAAAAGGGCAATTGCTGGCTGTGATTGAAAATCCTGAATTTGTGGATATTCAACAGGAATATCTGGAAAGCCTTTCGGAAGGGGATTATCTAAAAGCTGAATTCGAACGGCAGGAAGTCTTGTATAAAGAACAGGTGTCCTCTGCAAAAGTTTTCCAACAGGCAAAAAGTAAATACAATTCCAATCGCGCGCGCATTAGTGCTTTGGAGGAAAAATTGCGAATGATTGGTGTCAACTTAAAATCCCTTAGAACCGGTAAAATAAGTTCGGCAGTTAATATTTATTCCCCGGTAAATGGGCAGGTACGCGAGGTTTTCAGCAATATTGGCAAATACGTGGGCCCCGAGGATAAAATCATGGACCTCACCGATGCAAAAGATCTTCATGTAGAACTTACGGTGTATGAGAGTGATATAAATAAGGTGAAAAATGGTCAAAAAATTCGTTTTACCTTAGCAAATAAACCTGATAGCTGGAGGGAAGCGGAAGTGTATTTAATTGGAAGTGGTGTCAGGGAAGATCGAAGCATAACTGTTCATGGACATCTAAAAGAGGAATATGATGACCTTTGGCCGGGAATGTTCGTGAATGCAAGAATTGAAACCGATACGTCAAAAAGTTTTACTTTGCCTGAAGATGCGGTGGTTAGGTTTAATTCTAAAAACTACATTTTTATTGATAAGGGTACTTCTGAAGAAGAAGGGGTGGTAAAAAATAATTATGAAATGGTAGAGGTTACAACCGGCAAATCTGAAGCTGGAATTATCCAGGTAAATGCCATTGAAAAGGGCGTGGATTTTGAGACTGCCAGGATCGTGATAAAAGATGCCAATACACTTTTGGCTACGGCCAAAAACAGTGAAGATGGAGGTGGACACGGGCATTGAGTTGAAATTGATGAAAAAATTCCATTATGAAAAAGATTGAAGGATTTTTAATACAAAAAAACGTAAGACCCACCGCTATGCGTTTGCTGGTCTATGAATTCCTGGAAAAACAAGTGGTGGCTACCAGTTTAACCGATATAGAAAATACTTTTGACAAATCGGAAAGGACAACACTTTACCGGACTCTTAAAACCTTTGAAAAAAACGGGTTAGTTCATAAAATTGACGATGGTTCCGGAACTGCCAAATTCGCCTTGTGCGAGGAGCAATGCAATTGCGAACTGGAAACCGACCTTCACCTGCATTTTCATTGTACAACCTGCAACGAAACCCAATGTTTAACCGAACAAAAAATTCCTCACATAAATTTGCCTCCCGGTTTTAAAGCAATAGACGCAAATCTTGTGGTGAAAGGGATTTGCAACAAATGTAACCTGGTTTAATGCACTTCCGTTGCACGAATTTTCACCTTAATTTTGTGATAATTAGTGTGAAAGTTTATGAAAAAGAGTAAAATCGATTTAAGGGATTTACAAAAAAACAAAACTCAGAAAAATAATAATACTGCTTCCATAACCAATTTAAAAATATACCTGCCTGCCATCTTCAGCTTTTTGATGCTGGTGGCAGGATTGGCGGCAGATAATTTTTTTAGTCTTGCTCTTTTTTCAGGATGGGTTCGTATAATTTGGTATGGCATTGCTTACCTGCCGGTTGGTGCGCCCGTGGTTTTAAAAGGATTGAAAAACATTTGGCAGGGACAGTTTTTTACGGAATTCTTCCTGATGTCCATCGCGACCATTGGCGCTTTTGCCATCGGGGAATATCCTGAAGGTGTTGCGGTGATGTTGTTTTATTCCATTGGGGAACTCTTTCAGGATGCCGCCGTGAGTCGTGCAAAAAGCAATATTAAGGCCTTGTTGGATGTTCGTCCAAATATTGCTTCGGTTTGGAGGAAAAACAAATATAAAACCGTTCATCCGGAAGAAGTTGAGGTAGGAGAAAAAATACAGGTGAAGGTTGGGGAGAAAATTCCGCTTGACGGAAAACTTATTTCTGAAAAAGCCAGGTTGAATACCTCGGCATTAACCGGCGAAAGCAAACCAAAACTCATCAAAAAAGGGGAAACTGTATTAAGTGGCTCCATCAATCAGGAAGCGGTCATAGAAATAGAAACCACCAAAATTTTTAGCGAAAGTTCGGTTTCCAGGATCATAGAATTGGTGCAAAACGCAAGTTCCCGAAAATCCAAAACAGAATTGTTTATCCGGAAATTTGCCAAAGTCTACACCCCAATTGTCGTTTTTTCGGCAATAGCGCTCACTTTTCTTCCTTATTTTTTTGTTGAAGATTATGCGTTTGAAACCTGGCTTTACAGGGCATTAATATTTCTGGTAGTTTCTTGTCCGTGTGCGTTGGTAATTTCCATTCCGCTGGGTTATTTTGGGGGCTTGGGCGCTGCTTCCAAAAACGGGATCCTGTTTAAAGGCGCTTCCTTTTTGGACGAGATCACCAAAATAAATACCCTGGTCATGGATAAAACAGGAACCCTGACCAAAGGCGTTTTTAAAGTGACCGAAATTGTAACTGCCCAAATTGATAAAGCCGAATTTTTGAAGTATTTGGTGTCCCTTGAACAAAAATCCAATCATCCAATCGCAACTGCTATCGTTGAATTTGCTTCCTTAACTGATGTTTTCAAGGTTGATAAAACCGAAGAGATCTCTGGAAAAGGATTGGTTGGGATTGTGAACGGGAAACAGGTTTTAGTTGGAAATCCAGGACTTATGGATGAGTATAAGGTGAAATTTCCGAAAGGAATAAGTGAAATTTCAGATTCCATAGTTATAGTTGCGGTAGACAATGAGTATAAAGGATATGTGATAATTTCCGATGAATTGAAGGAAAACGCCAGGGAAACGGTTGACCAACTAAAAAAAATGGGGATAACCCAAATTATGATGCTTTCCGGGGATAATGATTCCATCACCCAAAAAGTCGCACGGGATTTGGGAATAGACAATGCAAAAGGAGATTTGTTGCCTGAAGATAAATTAAATGAAGTTGAGAAATTAAAAAATGATCCCGGCAATAAAGTTGCTTTTGTGGGCGATGGGATCAACGATGCGCCGGTATTGGCATTAAGCGATATTGGGATCGCTATGGGCGCGATGGGCAGCGATGTCGCCATAGAGACCGCAGATGTTGTCTTACAATCTGATGAACCTTCAAAAATAATCCGGGGAATTCTCATTGGAAGGTCAACCCGTAAAATTGTCTGGCAAAACATCGTCCTGGCACTTGGGGTTAAAATTGCGGTTTTAATTTTGGGAGCCTGGGGCTTGGCATCCTTATGGGGCGCCGTTTTCGCCGATGTTGGAGTTGCCTTTCTGGCTATCCTAAATGCCATCCGTTTGCAGAAAATGAAATGGGATTAATAGGGTCATAAAAAATTCAGCTTGTTTATATTAATTTGACGCTCAAAAATTCCGAAACCAATGCTTTCTTAGTTTTAAAGCTTCTTTAAGAAAATTTTGCATTAAAAAAGCGATATTTGTTTTAAGCTTTTATAAATTTCAGCTTTAAGAAAAATGAAATTTTATTCTGAAGTTTTAATCTAATACTCAAATCTCATGCCTTTTTACCACAAATTAGGGAGGATTCCGCATAAACGACATACGATCTTCAAAAAACCTGATGGCAGTTTATACTACGAGCAACTTTTTGGAACCATAGGTTTTGAGGGAATGTATTCAAACCTATATCACGAACATCGCCCTACGCAAGTCAAGGAAATTAAAGGAAGTTATAGTGTAAAACCAAAAATAGCTTCCGAAAACAATATAAAATCATACCGTTTCAGGGGATTTGATGTGAAACCGCAGCCGGATTACCTGGAAAGCCGAAAAGTGGTCCTTACCAACAGCGATGTTGATATTGCATTGGCGAGCCCGCAGCAATCCACAAAAGATTATTTTTATAAGAATGCCGATTCAGATGAATTGTTGTTTATCCATAAAGGAAGCGGAAAGTTGCGCACCCACCTTGGAAACCTGGATTTTAAATACGGCGATTATTTGGTGATCCCGCGTGGGACTATTTACAAATTGGATTTTGACGATGCAGACAACCGTTTGTTTATTGTTGAATCCAGAAAACCCATTTATACTCCCAAAAGATACAGAAATTGGTTTGGCCAGTTGCTGGAGCATTCTCCGTTTTGCGAGCGGGACTTAAGACGGCCGTATGAACTGGAAACCAATGACGAAAAAGGCGATTTTCTGATAAAAATAAAGAAAAAAGGGGAAATATTTGATATGATCTATGCTACTCATCCCTTTGATGTTGTGGGCTACGACGGGTACAATTATCCTTACGCTTTTTCAATTCACGATTTTGAACCAATTACCGGGAGGATACATCAACCGCCCCCGGTGCATCAAACTTTTGAATCTGATGGCTTTGTGGTATGCAGCTTTGTTCCCAGAAAATACGATTACCATCCTGAAAGTATTCCTGCGCCCTATAATCATAGCAATATAGACAGTGATGAGGTTTTGTATTATGTTGCCGGGGATTTTATGAGCAGAAATGATGTTGAACAAGGACAAATCTCCCTACATCCGGCAGGAATCCCGCATGGGCCGCACCCGGGAGCTGCAGAACGAAGTATCGGAAAGACAGAAACCGAAGAACTCGCTGTAATGGTAGATACTTTCAAGCCTTTGATGCTTACTGAAGAAGCCATGAAAATAGCGGATGAATATTATTATAAATTCTGGCTGGATCATTAAATTGATTTGAAGATTTGAAGATTTTTTGATTTGAAAATGGCAATACAAATAAATTTTTAAAGAGCAGAGAAATTGAATCGTTTAACGATGAGTTAAAATCATCTTTCAATAAAACAAAAAAACTATGAGCACAGATAAATCATCTTTAAAATTAAAAAAAGAAAACCCACAAGCAGAGGATTTCCTGCCGTTACTGGGCACAGATTTCGTAGAGCTTTATGTGGGAAATGCCAAGCAGGCGGCCTATTACTATCAGCAAGCCTGGGGTTTTGAACCGGTGGCATATTCAGGGTTGGAAACAGGCAGAAAAGACAGTGTTTCCTATGTGATGCAACAGGATAAAATCCGTTTGGTATTAACCTCACCTTTGCAACCCGGTGGCGACATCAATGCGCATATCAATAAACATGGAGATGGAGTTAAGATAGTGGCACTTTGGGTAGACGACGCCAGAAAAAGCTACATAGAAACCACCAATCGCGGCGCAAAATCTTACGTAGAACCTTATGTTCTGGAAGATGGCAATGGCTCTGTAGTGATCTCCGGGATCCATACCTATGGAGAGACCGTGCATTTGTTTATTGAAAGAAAAGATTATAGCGGTTCCTTTTTACCCGGATATATAGCCTATACGCCAAAATTTAAAGTTGAACCTACCGGCCTGAAATTTATTGATCATATGGTAGGAAATGTGGGTTGGAATGAAATGAACAAATGGTGTGAGTTTTATGCAAACGTGATGGGTTTTGCACAATTGGTTTCTTTTGACGATAAAGACATTTCCACAGATTTTACTGCATTGATGAGCAAGGTGATGAGCAATGGCAACGGCAGGATAAAATTCCCGATCAATGAACCCGCAAAAGGAAAAAAGAAGTCCCAGATTGAAGAATATATAGATTTTTATAACGGTGCCGGGGTGCAGCACATTGCCCTTGCCACCGATAATATTATTGAAACCGTCACTAAATTAAAAGATCGCGGGGTGGAATTTTTATATGTTCCTGAAAGTTATTACGATACAGTATTGGAAAGGGTTGGTGAAATTGATGAAGAATTGGCTCCACTTAAAGCACTTGGAGTTTTAATTGACAAGGATGACGAAGGTTACTTATTACAAATTTTCACCAAACCTGTTTTGGACCGTCCAACCATGTTTTTTGAGATAATTCAGCGAAAAGGAGCCAAATCTTTCGGGAAAGGGAACTTTAAAGCGCTTTTTGAAGCTATTGAACGAGAACAGGAAATGCGCGGAACATTGTAATTTGTATTAAATCATCTCCGATTAACAATTTATGTCAATCTATTTATAACGATTCTATCGGCTTTGAGTTAAAGTCATATTTATTGTTGTGAAAGTTGAAAAATAACAGGATTTTTGTATCACATTTTGGAGTGGTTACCAGAGTGTTTTAATTTTTTATAATTTAAGTTTTTAGTTGGTTAATAAGTTAAAAACCCCTTCATTAATTTGTTGGGGTTTTTTGTTTTTATACATTTGGAATAGTAATTGTAATTCTAGCAAATAACATTTGAAATGTCAGGTGTCCATTAAATCTTTTACAAATGAAAAATAGAATTACAACCATAATCCTGTTCCTGTTATTGGCTCCTCTCAGTATATTTTCCCAAAAAGCTTTCCAGGATGGAGAATGGTTAAAATTCCGGGTTTACTATGGAATATTCAATGCGAGTTATGCAACTTTAGAGGTGAATGATGCCAATTTAAATAATAAGGAGGTTTTACACGTTATAGGAAGGGGCAAATCTACAGGATTGCTGCATTTGTTCTTTAAAGTAGACGATAATTACGAAACTTATATAGACAAAGATAGCAGTCTTCCTTATCGTTTCATACGTAAAATTGATGAAGGTGGGCATACAAAAGATTTGCAAATTGATTTTAACCAGAAACTCAATAAGGCGTACGTTTATGACAGAAAACATAATGAAAATAAAACCTTTACCACCCAGGAAAACGTGCATGACATGTTATCGTCATTTTACTATATCCGCAATACCCTGAACGGCACTAAACTGGTGGCTGGTCAGGAATTTAATATGAATATGTTTTTTGATGATGAAAATCACAACTTTAAATTAAAATTTCTGGGAAGGGAGGTTTTAAACACAAAATTTGGTAAAATTGCAACATTAAAATTCAGGCCCTATGTTATGGCAGGAAGAGTATTTAAAGAAGAGGAAGCCCTTACCCTTTGGATAACCGACGATAAAAATAAAATGCCAATCAGGATTAAAGCTGAGCTGACGGTAGGTTCTCTTAATGCCGATTTGGAAGAATTTAAAGGATTAAAACATCCATTTGTAATAATAACCGAATAGTTCTATGGCACAAATAAAGCCCGAGATTGCAGAGCGCATCCTGAAACTTGAGGAAAAGTTTAAAAATTCCGGACAGGATATGGGCTCTTATCTGGACGGACTTTTGTATGACAGGTACATTACATATTGGGATTACATCAACCTGGATACCTTATTGAGTTTGCAGGTTCCCAAAACATATTTCCCTGATGAGGAAATATTTATCACCTATCATCAAATTACCGAGTTGTATTTTAAACTCATTCTGCATGAGCAGCAGCAAATTATTGCTTCAAAAAACCTCACCGCATCATTTTTTACCGAAAAATTAACAAGGCTCAACCGCTATGTCAGGATATTGATCAATTCTTTTGATGTAATGATCAAGGGAATGGAGCGGGAACAATTTTTAAAATTCAGAATGGCGCTTCTGCCCGCCAGCGGATTCCAATCGGCACAGTTCAGGATGATCGAATTAAATTCTACCCCTTTGGAACATTTGGTCCCGTTTGGTATGAGGAAAAATTTTTCTTCAGAAAACAGCATCGAGGAATTGTATGAAAATTTATATTGGAAAAAGGGAGGAATTGATCTGGCTACAGGTGAAAAGACACTAACCCTCAAACAATTTGAATTGCGCTATACGCCCCGGTTTTTGTGGATCGCAAATCAGGTCAGGGGAGAAACCCTGTATCACAAATATCTTAAACTTCCGGAAAAAGAAAAAAACGATCAAATTTTAATTGATGCGTTGCGTACCTTTGACACCAATTTAAACATTAATTGGCTGTTAATGCATATGGGCGCGGCCCACAGGTATTTGAATAAGGATAAAAAGGCACTTGCTGCTACAGGTGGTACAAACTGGAAGGAATTTTTACCTCCAAGCTTCCAGAAAAACAGTTTTTTTCCGAACCTTTGGTCAAAAGAAGAATTCAATAATTGGGGTAAAGAATGGGTAACCCATTCTTTAAATACAGAAAAATAAAATTGAAATTGAGAAAATTAAGTTTATACCTATTGTTGTCGATGGCATTTGTTGCCTGTAATGAAAAAATTGAGCAGAAGGATATTGCAGAAGTAAAAGTTGTGGAGGAGCCACCCATACTTAAGGAATATGGATTTGTGCTGAATGATTTTGAAGTAGTGCGCGACACCATAAAATCCGGTGATATTTTTGGAGAAATTCTTGGTGTACAGGGTGTTAGCGGGGCAAAAGTTTATGAAATCATGCAGCAGGTCCGGGGAACTTTTGATCCAACCATGTTGAGAATCGGAAAACCTTACGTGATCTTAAAAGCCCGGGATTCAGCTAAAACCCCTCAATTCTTTATTTATGAAAACGATAAGATTGAATATACGGTAGTGAATGTTGCCGATAATATAGCCGCTTACAAAGCGCGAAAACCGGTAAGCATTAAAAAAAGGACCGTTTCAGGAGTCATTGTAAGCAACCTTTCTGAATCTATGGAAAGTCAGGGCTTAAGTGTACTCTTATCTTACAGGTTAAGCAGTATTTACCAATGGAGCATCGATTTTTGGAAACTTCAAAAAGGCGATCAGTTTAAAATGGTATATACCGAGAAATATATTGACGATACCATTTATGCCGGAATTGAAAGTATTGAAGGCGCTGTTTTTGTCCATCAGAAAAAACCCTACTACGCCTTTAATTATATGGTAGATCCAGAATCCGGTGATCTCAGTTTTTATGATGAAAAAGCAAGGCCATTGGAGAGTTTCTTTTTAAAAGCACCTTTAAATTTTAGTCGTATTTCTTCCAGATATTCAAAGAACAGATATCATCCGGTGCAAAAGCGATGGAAAGCCCACAAAGGAACAGATTACGCAGCGCCCCGGGGAACCCCCATCTGGTCTACCGCAAACGGGACGGTAATAGCGTCCAGGTATACTGGTGGAAACGGGAATTATGTAAAAATAAAGCACAATGATACTTATACTACCCAATATTTGCATATGTCCAAAAGAAATGTTCGGGTTGGGCAGCGTGTAAAACAAGGAGATGTGATTGGATTTGTTGGGAGTACAGGCCTTGCAACCGGGCCCCATGTGTGTTACAGGTTTTGGGTTCACGGAAAACAGGTGGATCCATTCAAACAAAATCTTCCTGCCGCAGAACCGATTGCCGAAAAATTAAAAGATAATTATTTTGCAACAATCGAACCTGTGAAACTGGAACTGGACAAAATTCCGTTCAAAAAAATATAAAGGCATAGTTCTTTCTGAAGCAGGTGTAATTAAATGGGAATTCTTAAAAATCAAAGAAATAATTTAAGAACAAGAAACAACGATTTTAGATTTTAGAACCTTCCTATAAAATAAGTTTGTCCACAAGCTAACAGGAAATCAAAAAATACAATAATATTATAAAGATGAAAAACATAAATCCTACCAAAACCAAAGCCTGGGAGAAATTAAATAAGCATTTCGAGGAGGTCAAGGATCTGGAAATGAAGCAGCTTTTTGCTAAAAACCCTGCAAGAGCTAATGAATTTACGCTTCAATGGGAGGATTTTTATCTGGATTTGAGCAAAAACAGGATCACCGAAGAAACCCAAAAAATTCTGATCGAATTGGCAGAAGAATGTGGTCTTTCAGAGGCAATTCAATCCTATTATAAAGGGGAAGCCATCAATCAAACAGAAAACAGGCCCGTGCTGCATACAGCTTTAAGAACAGTTGAAGATGAAGAGGTTTTGGTAGATGGGAAAAACGTTATGCCTGAAGTTTACCAGGCAAAAGAGAAAATCAAAAAGTTTTCAGATTCGGTAATTGAAGGGACAAAATTGGGATATACCGGCCTGCCTTTTACCGATGTGGTAAATATAGGAATAGGAGGATCAGATCTTGGTCCGGCCATGGTCACCGAAGCATTAAAATTTTATAAATACCACTTAAACCTGCATTATATTTCAAATGTGGACGGAGATCACGTACATGAAATCCTGAAGGACCTGAATCCCGAAACCACCTTGTTCGTAATTGTTTCAAAAACCTTCACAACGCAAGAAACCCTTACCAATTCCAATACTTCCAGAGCCTGGTTTAAAAAGAAAGCGCCGGCTGAGGCCGTGTCCAAGCATTTTGTGGCGGTTTCCAGCAATATTGCCAATGTTCAGGAATTTGGAATTGACCCCGATAATATTTTCCCTATGTGGGACTGGGTTGGGGGTAGATTTTCACTTTGGAGCGCGGTTGGTTTGTCCATTAGCCTGTCAATTGGCTACAACCAGTTTGACGAATTATTGGAAGGCGCTCACCAAATGGACCTTCATTTTAAAAATGAAACCTTCAGCCAGAATATTCCTGTGCAACTTGCCTTATTGAGCATTTGGTACAACAATTTTTTCAAGGCTGAAAGCGAAGCGGTAATCCCTTATACCCAATATTTACAGAAACTGCCTTCCTACCTGCAACAGGCAATTATGGAAAGCAACGGTAAAAGTGCAGACAGGAACGGGGAAGCTGTTTCCTATCAAACCGGAAATATCATCTGGGGTGAACCCGGCACCAATTCACAGCATGCTTTTTTCCAGTTGATCCATCAGGGCACTAAATTAATCCCCGCAGATTTTATTGGTTTTAAAGAATCCTTATATGGGGACAAGGATCATCACGATAAATTGATGGCCAATTATTTTGCGCAAACAGAAGCTTTCCTGATGGGTAAAACTTCAGAAGATGTTCAAAAGGAACTGGAGGATAAAAACCTGTCAAAAGATGAAATTAAAAAACTGAAACCCTTCAAAATCTTCGAAGGGAACAAACCCACCACGTCCATTCTAATTAACAAACTTACACCTGCAAGTTTGGGAAAATTGATCGCGATGTACGAGCATAAGATCTTTGTTCAGGGCGTGATCTGGAATATATTCAGTTATGATCAGTGGGGAGTGGAATTAGGAAAGCAATTAGCTTCGCAAATCCTTTCAGAAATTCAAAGCTCAGAAATCCGGGAACATGACAGTTCTACCAAAAATCTCTTAAAATCCTTTTTGAGATAGATGTCCACTTTTTGTTAATAAAACTACAATACCTTTAATTTTCTAATCTTTAGGCGACTAGTTTTTTTTAGTAATTTTGAACGGAAAAAGAAACTTAAAAAACCAAAATCTTAACCTTAGGTTAAAATTTGTTATCGGCTAATTAGCTTCTTTTGCCTTGAATTATTAATAAAAAACAAACAATTTAAAGCATGAGAAAATTTTTACTTCTTGGGTTGTTGTTGACAACAGCAACAATTTTTGCTCAGGGTACAATTACCGGTACGGTGGTTGGTTCTGAGATGAATGCGCCATTGCCCGGTGCAAACGTGATGGTAGTTGGAACTAACAATGGAACCATTACAGATTTTGATGGGAAATTCTCGTTAAATCTGAAAAGGGTAACTGGAACAATTGAAATCAGTTTTATTGGTTTTGAAAAAAGAGTTATCAAATTTAACCTCAAATCTGGGGAAACAAAAAACATCGAAAATATTGCTTTAAACCCTGATGCCGCTGTTCTTGCTGAAATCCTGATCTCCGGAGTTGCAGATTTGGCGAAAGACCGCCAAACTCCGGTTGCGGTTTCAACAATACGCGCTGCTGAGATCCAGGAAAAATTGGGTTCTCAGGAACTTCCTGAAATTTTAAATAATACACCTTCTATTTATGCAACCAAACAAGGTGGGGGGTTTGGAGATTCACGTATCAATATTCGTGGATTTGACACGAGAAACTCTGCCATAATGATTAACGGAATTCCTATTAATGATATGGAAAACGGACAGGTGTATTGGAGCAATTGGGCTGGTTTAAGCGATGTTGCTTCTGCTATTCAGGTTCAACGTGGTCTTGGGTCTTCTAAACTTACGGTTTCTTCTGTGGGTGGTACAATAAACATAGTTACCCGATCAGCCGATAAGCCTGAAGGAGGAATGGTGAAGGCTTCTGTTGGAAACGATGGTTATATAAAAACGGTTGCTTCCTATAATACCGGATCAGGTGACAATGGGTTATCTGCATCTTTCCTTTTTAGCCGAACTTCCGGAAACGGTTATGTAGACGGTACTGAATTTGAAGGCTATAATTATTATATAGGTGTTGGTTATAAAGCAAACGAGAATCATGAATTTAATTTCATGTTGACCGGTGCTCCTCAACAGCACAATCAACGCGGTTTTGCACCACCTTTATCAGATTATATAAAATATGGTAATGGTGTAGATCCAGCTATCAAATATAACAGTGATTATGGTTATAGAAATGGTGAGGAATTTACTTTTGGAGGGAATTTCTATCATAAACCAATTGCTTCATTAAACTGGGAGTGGGATATTTCAAGCCTTTCCAAATTAACAACATCTGCGTATGCTTCTTTCGGCCGTGGAGGTTCTATTGGTTCAATAGGCCGTATCAACCGTGCGCAATCTTATGCTTTGCCAAAAGTTGATAACGGATTAATTCCTATTGATGATATTTTCACCTATAACTCTGGCGGTAGTGCATTTGGAGCTGTGCGTGAAGGATATACCGGAGGCGGAGGTGAATACCAGGGTGCTTTCGTAAATGGAAACAACTCTGCTTCAATGTATGCTGATGACAGAGATTTTGTGAACGGATCCCAAAACGGTATTTCACAACGATCTTCTGTAAACTCTCATAACTGGTTTGGAATGATCTCCAACTTTGAAACTAAATTAAACGATTACTTCACTTTGGATGTTGGGGTAGATCTTAGACAATATAAAGGTTTTCACTATAGAAGATTAGTTGATCTTATGGGTGCAGACGTATATGTTGACAGCGATAACATCAACGATCCATATAGATTTCTAACCGAAACTTATGCGCCTACCATTTCCAATACTCTAAATGTTTTCAAAAGTATTGATGATGAAGAAAAAATTGATTATTACAATATTGGAAAAGTTAGCTGGGCCGGGGTATTTGGTCAATTGGAATATTCAAAAGATGCAATTTCTGCTTTTGTTCAGGGATCTTTCTCAAATCAGGGTTTTAGCAGAATAGATTATTTTAACTACCTGGATTCAGATCCGGAACAGGAGTCGGATGTTGAGAATATTATTGGTGGAAACATTAAAGGTGGAATTAACTGGAACATCGATGAATCCCACAATGTATTCGCAAACGGTGGGTACTACTCAAAACAACCTTTGTTTGATGCAGTTTTTCCAAGTTTTATTTCCAATGATGTGAATCCTGATCTTCAGAACGAAAAAGTTATTGGTACTGAAGTTGGTTATGGTTTCCGTTCTGCTGGTTTCCGTTTAAATGCCAACTTATACAGAACAGTTTGGAAAGATCGTTTCCAGAGTACATCTGCTACATTTGATATGGGTACAGAAGATAGAACCGATGATATAAGAGGTACTGCAAACCTTCAGGGAATTAAACAGGTCCACATGGGATTTGAATTAGATGCTTCCGCCAGAATTACTGATAAGTTAAACTTAAAAGGTATGTTATCTGTTGGAGACTGGAGATATAAGGACAATATAACCGCAACTTACTTTGACGAAAGCAACCAGCAAATCATAATTGATGGTCAGGCTCAGGAAAAAACCTTATTGCTTGATGATATTCACGTTGGTGATGCTGCTCAATTCACTGCCAGCTTAGGATTGGATTATAAGATCATTGAAGGATTAAGCGTTGATGGTAACTATCGTTTTGCCGATAATCTTTATGCAGATTTTGATCCGCTGGGTGCTGCGGAACTTAAATTACCTTCTTTTGGATTAGTAGATCTAGGAGCTTCCTATAAGCTTCCAATTGGAGATAATAGCATAGGATTTAGAGTCAATGTGAACAATGTTTTTGATGAAACCTATATTTCAGAGGCTGATACAAACTATCTTCCCAGAGAAGGAGATGCAACTTATAAAGGTATTGCAACCGGAAACCGTGTGTATTTTGGTTACGGTATTACCTGGAATGCCGGCGTGCGTTATACCTTCTAGAAATTTTTAAAATTATCATTTATAAAACCGTCCCGTTATTTCGGGACGGTTTTTTGTTTGAAAAAAACTATATTTACCCAAAATTATTATAATGTACGAAACAGTTCAATTTATTCACTCTTACTGGGCATACCTGGTAGTTCTAGTTTTAATTACAGCATCTGTAAATGCCATTGCCGGATTTGTTGGGAATAAGGAATACGGTGCCACCAATTTTAGAATAGCGCTTTTCACCCTTATTGTTGCTCATATCCAATTGCTTATTGGCCTGGTGCTTTATTTTACAACACCCTATTTCAGGGCGTTTAGTGAAGTTGGTATGGGCGGGGTAATGAAGGACCCTACCTTGAGATTATACAATATTGAACATCCACTGGTGATGATCATCGCAATTGCGTTGATTACCATTGGCTATTCAAAACACAAAAAGAAATTGACCTCTAAGCCAAAATTCAAGATCCTGGCTATTTTCTATACTATAGCGCTTATTTTGGTGCTTTCCAGAATTCCATGGAACATGTGGTTCTAAAAACCGGATTTAAGATTCAGGATTCAAGGTTCAAAATTCAAGATTTGAAATTCATCTTCAAAAATTGAAGTTTCAGGACCAAAAGTAAATTAACCCTCACTTTCTCTCCATTTTTTGGGCAGCCGGAGAGGGTTTTTTATAATTCCCCGTTCCATTCCTTCTTGAACTGAATTAGGTATTCTTCCATATATTTATGCCTGTCTGCAGCTAATTGTCGGCCGGTTTGGGTATTCATCCTGTCTTTTAACAAGAGCAGTTTTTCATAAAAATGATTGATCGTTGGCGCCGAAGAAGCTTTATATGCTGCTTTGCTCATGCCCAGGTCCGGCCTGATCTCAGGATCATAGAGTGCCCTTCCTTTAAATCCCCCATAATTGAATGTTCTGGCTATTCCAATGGCTCCAAGCGCGTCTAAACGATCGGCATCCTGAATTACATCCAGTTCAGGCGAACGGAATTTCTGTTCTTCGTTTCCTCCCTTAAAAGAGATGTTTTCAATTATGCTTACAACGTGTTCTGTAATTTCTTCTGAAACGCCTTGCTCTTTTAAAAACATCCGGGCTTTGTCAGGGCCAATAGCTTCATCGCCATTATGGAATTTTGAATCGGCAATATCGTGCAGCAATGCGCCCAGGGTGACAATAAAATGATCGACATTTTCATTTTTAGCGATATGTTGGGCGTTATTGAAGACCCTTTGAATATGAAACCAGTCGTGCCCGCCTTCGGCATGTTGAAGCGTTTGTTTTACAAATTTTCTGGTGTTTTCTATGATTTCAGCCTGGGTCATAAGAATGTTTTTTTTTCAACTTCACCCTTAAAAATAAGATTGAAGTCCAGACCTAACAGGTTTTTAGAAACCTGTTAGGTCTTATTGGAAAATTGAAGTTTAAATTTGTGCTATTGGATATCCGCAATAATGGTTTGTTCCACACGGGCTATAAGTCCTTCCACATCATCTGTAGCCGCGGGCATTGGTTTGTGGACCTTTAATTTTATATGAACTCCTATGCCCAAAGGAAATTTCCCATATTCAAAGAGTTTCCAGGAATTGTTGATGGTAATTGGCACCACAACGGCTTCCGGCATTTTTTTGATCAGGATCTGAAGTCCTTTAACTGCAAATCTTTTGGGCTTCCCGTCCCTGCTTCGGGTTCCTTCGGGAAATATTACTGCAGAGTGTTTTGTTTTATTCAAAGCTTCTGAAAATCGTGAGAGCGCGACTATGGCTTGCCTGGAATCCTTTCTGTCTATTAAAACAGAACCCCCGTGCCTCAGGTTAAAAGAAATACTCGGAACTCCTTTCCCCAGTTCTTTTTTACTGACAAATTTGGGATGGTGTTTTCTGAAAAACCAGATAATTGGGGGAATGTCATACAAACCCTGATGGTTGGCCACAAAAATACAAGGCCGGTCCACTGGGATTTCATACGGGTTATCCACACTGAAACGCGTGCCTAAAATATTTAAACTCCGCATTAAAAAAAGGTTAAAAATATCTACCGAAATTTTATGCGCCTTATAACCTCCCAGTTTCAGGGAAATCCACTGAATTGGATGAAAGATCAGTAAATTTAGAAAGAAAAAAAAATAACATAAAATGGAAAGGGGATAAGCGAGTAATTTCTTCATCATAGAATAGATCTTCTGCAAAAATACATGTTTTAAAGAATATTAGTCGGCAGAAGCTATTATTCAACCTGGACACATTTTCCATTTACACATTCAAGTTTTCCGGGTGGAGTAACAACCATACAGTCACTAATCACGCCGAATTTTTTATTGTAGGCAGCTTCAGCTTTGGTGTAATCTTCAACCATTTTGGCAAGGACTTCAAAATCAACCTGGTTTGAAAACAGGAGATAACCCTGCGGCCCTCCGCAGGCTTTGCTTCCGTAGGCCAAAAAACGGCACTCACCGGTTTCTGAGCAACTTCCGGCATTTATAAAAGCATGGATCCCGGCCAGTTGTTTTTCCAAATTATTTGCTGTAATTTCCTGGCTATCTTCAGCCTGTTCACAACCTGAAACACTTCCGATAAATAAAAAAAGCCCTAGGAGCAATTTCATAAAAAAGATGTTTTGATGAGAGAAGAAAGGTACTAAAAATGCTGAATTTCAACAATAAAAAAAACCGATCTCAGGAGAGACCGGTTTTTAATTTATTTTAAAATCGATACGGGATTAACAAAATTCGTTAAAAGCGCCGGTTAAATTTGCTGCGATCATTTCTGCAGGACGTCCTTCAATGTGATGACGTTCTAACATGTGCACCAATTCGCCATCTTTAAACAAGGCAATGGAAGGTGATGAAGGAGGGAACGGGATCATATAGCCACGTGCTTTATCGGTCGCTTCCTTATCAACTCCGGCAAAAACCGTTACCAAATTGTCAGGTCTCTTGTCATTTTGTACTGAAATACGGGCTCCCGGACGTGCATTTGCTGCCGCGCATCCACAAACCGAATTTACAACGACAAGGGTAGTTCCCTTTTTTTGCATCGCCGCATCTACTTCTGCTGCTGTATGTAATTCTTGAAAACCTGCTTTTGTAAGGTCTTCTCTCATCGGTTTTACTAAATCTGCTGGATACATATATATGGAATTTTTAATAAACATTTCTAAAGAACAAATATACAGAATTATCTTTACTTAGACTCATCTCAAATAACTATGTATTAATAGGTTGAATTTATTGAAAAGGTTCCATAACTTTTTTTGGGCACATTCCTATAAACCTCTTCAAAATACTATCTTTGGCACTCAAAAGAAGATATTTCATGTTTAAATGGGTTTTAGCCGTTTTGGGCTTTATGTTTTTTAGGTATCCGGGCGCTGTTTTAGGGTTTATTGTGGGAACTTTAATAGATAACTGGAATAGGTCTTCGGGAGGATTCAACACGGTTTTTTCAGGTGAAGGCCAACGGGTTTCCCCCGGCGATTTTGAATTGAACCTCCTGTCGCTGGCTTCACTTGTCATTAAGGCCGATGGAAAAGTTTCCCAATCAGAAATGGACTATGTGCAGGCTTATTTTGTGCAGGCCTACGGGAAGGAACGCGCCAATGCGACCTTCAGGACCTTTAACGAGGTGATTAAAAACCGGGAAATTTCGCCTCAACGCATCGGGCTATACCTGCAACAGCGAACCAGATATGAGGTACGACTTCAGATCCTCCATTTTTTATTCAGCATTGCCCAGGCCGATGGACGTGTTTCTGACGCAGAGTTGAACCAGCTTTTGGAAATTTCCGAATGTTTGAAATTAAGCCGAAGGGATTTTGAGAGCATAAAGGCCATGTTCTTTAAAAGTGCCGATAATGCCTATAAGATCCTGGAAATTGAAAAATCTGCCACCGATGTCGAAGTGAAATCCGCTTTCCGCACAATGGCCAAAAAATACCATCCGGATAAACTCCAGCACATGGACGAAGCCTATCAAAAAGGTGCCCAGGAAAAATTCACCAAGGTCCAGGAAGCTTACGAGACAATTCAAAAGGAACGGGGGTTGTAATAAATTTCTTTATCCAGGATATTTAAAAATTCCTGTTGCTGCTTGAATTTTAAAACAATTTATTTCCGAATTTCAACCCGATAAAAACGGTTCTTGGGCGGGATGGTCCATAAACATAAGTGGCATCCCGGTTTGCCCCAATATCAAAATCGTCCTGGTATGCGTTGAAAATGTTTTGAATTCCTCCATTTAACTCCAACTGAAAATTGGTTGATATTTCAAAGGTGTAAGCCGATTTTAGGTTTAATTCGAAAAATCCGACGGTTTTTTCAAGTACATCTTTTTCAATATAACCGGCTAAATGTGGAACATACATGTTCCCGGTATATACTCCTGACAACCTGAGTTCGATGTAAGAATGTCAATTATTACTGTGTTTTTTAAGCAATAGAAAAGCGGGAATTTAGTATATTTAAGTATCTAAAAACCAAATATTTAACTAAAATTCCCGCCATGATTTCTAAT
>Ga0307486_1001261_pt1 | contig 19977 bp, 14 predicted proteins | sample CBIW02metaG_FD_203663 | JGI IMG/M metagenome (GOLD analysis project Ga0307486, IMG submission 203663) | Sea-ice brine microbial communities from Beaufort Sea near Barrow, Alaska, United States - CBIW 0.2 | ecosystem: Environmental > Aquatic > Marine > Coastal | place: USA: Alaska | collected...
CCTGAGATGATGGAAATGATGAAGAAAAAAATGAAGGAACATCAATTAAAAATGGAAAAACAGTAAAGAATTTCTTCAAACTTCCTGCAATTGCAGGAAGTTTTTATTTTAGTTCTTGCAGGGAAACCCACAAACTGATCCCAACACCTCATATGCAAAATGATATGAAGGGCATGAGCATGTGGCTGTTAACAATATGAATTGGATTTAAATGTAAGATTTCAGGAGATGAAACCACATCTTTGATTGGTCTGTATTTTGTTGCACGAAAAAAGCTTTTAAAGGGTAGTGGTTTCTAAGACAAAAAAGGATAATGTAAAAGGGAAATTACCAGGCATCGTAAAAACAAGCAGGATTTTAACAAATAAAAATTTCACAAAAATTCGATCTTCTTCCTGGAACTGTTGAAATATTTCAAATAAAGTAACAATGAGCAATCTCACACAAATCATCCAACAATACAAAACTGATACCGAAAGCGTTTACAATACTTGGTTTGTCAATGTAGATAATGACCAAAGGTTAAAAGCATTTCGCACCATTCGAAGAGGTGTTTTACAAGTCATTGCCGATATTAAAAACAAGAATTTTCCAAATGATTTTAAAGGCAGTAGTTTAGAATTGGTATTGAGTTGTATCGCAGAACAAAAACAAGTTTTTGTAGGTGTTGCCCATCCCTTTTATTGGAAACCAAAATTGAGAATCCCCGATATTTACGAAAATCAAAACAATAAAATTGCATTTGGGCAATTTCTCGAAAACTGTATTAATGCCAAAACGGATGAACATGTTATAAAAGAAATCGTAAAATTAGATGAATTAAAAATAAAAGGCTTAGGTCCTGCAGTTGCCAGCATTTTATATTTTTTGCATCCAACTTGGTTTCCACCATTCAATACATCCATACTCAACGGATTTAATTTCCTATTCAAAGACAAAAAGAAGTTAGGAAGCTGGACAGAGTACTTAAAAATTAGGGAAACTTTAATTGAAACCAACGGCAAGTATAAGGCATTATTATCCAATGATTTAGGCGCAATTGCAGGATTATTTTTTGAAATTGGAAGTCAAAAAATGTTAATTGGCAACGACGAATATTTAAGTGAAGAGGAGCGCGCAAGGTTTGAAAAGAAAATACTAAAACGCCAAAAAGAAATTCAAGATGAAAAACTGGAAGAAAATCTACATAACGAAATGCAGTATCATTTATTAAAAATTGGATCTTCCTTAGGTTATGATGTTACTCCTGCCAGTAATGATAAAAGCAAATCCTTCAATGGCCAAAATTTTTCTTTTATTTCAATTTCTAAATTTCCGGACTTACCAACAGACAAGGACACTCAAAAAACAATTCAACTCATTGACGTGGTTTGGTTTGAACATGGTACTAATAGAATTATTGGGGCATTTGAAGTAGAAAAAAGTACCAGTATTTATTCCGGTATTTTGCGAATGTCAGATTTGTATTTTAGCATTTCAAATGGCAATGAGGTTTTTTACATCATTATTCCGGATAGCAGGGAAAAAGATGTAATACTCCAGTTAAACAGGCCAGTCATAAAAAATTCAAAAATGAACATCAAATACATCCTGTTTTCAGAATTGCGAAGTAAATGTGATGCGATATGCAAATTTGGTTCAGACTGTTCAATAATGGAGAAAATTGCAAAATCAATTTAATATCAATTCACTATTTAATTATCAACCTGCTAGTTATTATCTAATAAAACCTCTAAAGCATTGTAATAGGTTATCCTTCCTGGGAGTGGAACCTGAATATAATCACGATCTAACTTCCCAGTTTGAGTGGAAGTATACTTCTGACAAGTAATGACGAGGATTTTATAAAAAAAAGTAGAAAAAAATTGAAAAATGATTTAGTTAAAATTTAAGCAAAGCCTTGTGAAAGATTAACAAAAGTTTATATTTGGCTTCCATGAAAAACTTTTTTCAGAAAGCAGGATCTTTTATTTTGTCACTTTTAGTGCTGTTTTCTACTATGTCTTTTTCTGTCGATAAACATTTCTGCGGCACTCAATTAGTCGATTTTTCTCTCTTTTCTAAAGCGACAACCTGCACATCTGAAGCAAAGACCTGTGGAGTAAAAATGGAGCATAAGATGGAGCATAAAATGGGAGCTGATGACAAGGATTCCTGCTGCACCAATAAAAAAACCGCTTTAAAGGGACAGGAAGAATTAAGCATTTCCTATCACTCCCTGAATTTTGACCAACAAATTTTTCTAGGTGTATTCACATATACTTTTATATATAAATTTGACAGTTCCGCTTTATCTGCTATTCCATTTAGATATTATACGCCTCCATTACTGGTCGCCGATATACAGGTTCTCGATCAGGTATTCCTTATTTGATTTTATATTTTCTTCCGGTTTATCAAATCAGTTTGAGTTGATACAACCTCTGTTTGATTAGGTTTTACCTTAAGTATTACCGATAAAACACTTAAGCAACTCTCATTTGCTTTAGACATCTAGCTAATTCAAATTTATTATCACAATTAAATTAAACACAATTATGAAAAATCCCTACAACGGAATTCTAATGTTCCTCATGGCATTAGTAGTGCAGTTAACCTTTGCACAAGAAAAAATCCTGACCGGAACCGTTACTGATGAGAACGGCATATCCATTCCAGGAGTAAATGTTATTATCAAAGGTGGTTCCACAGGAACCCAAACTGATTTTGATGGTAAATACACTTTGAAAGCGAGTCCTGGTGATAAAATTAACTTTAGTTTCATTGGCAGGAAGCCAGTGAATAGGACAGTTGGCTCATTAAATACAATTGATGTTACTATGCAGGAAAACGCGGAATCATTGGATGAAGTGATGGTTACGGCGTATGGAACCTCAACTAAAAGAAGTTTTACCGGGTCTGCACAAACTGTGTCTTCAGAATCTATTACCCGGGGATCTACGGCAAGTTTTGAAACTGCTCTACAAGGAAACTTGTCCGGTGTAAATATCTCAACTTCGGGACAACCCGGAGGAAAATCCAATGTCCAGATAAGAGGAATAGGATCTATAAATGGTTCTACCCAACCCTTATATGTTTTGGATGGTGTCCCCATGAATACCGATGCTACTTTAAGAGCTGGGGATGATATGGTAGGAGCAGTTGCTTACAATCCATTAACAACTATTAATTCTGAAGATATTCAAAGTATTACAGTACTTAAAGATGCTGCGGCTGCATCATTATATGGTTCCAGGGCTGCCAATGGCGTAATATTAATTACTACTAAAAAAGGAAAAAATGGAGAAACAGATATCACTTTTGGTGCACAAACCGGCTGGAGTCAGAATTTAACTGAAGAAAAGCTGATCAATAATCAACAGTTTAAAGAATTATGGAAAGAAGGCCAAGTCAATCAATATATTCAGAATGGCGAAAATGGTGAATTCACAAGAGTATATAATGATAACGCTTTATACTCCAATTATCAAAATTCAGCAAATAGTGATTATGAAGGGATTTATGGTCCAACCGATGCTAATTCGGATTGGCTGGATGCTATTTATCAAACAGGTGTTCTTCAAAAGTATAATATATCTGCCAGAGGTGGAAATGATAAAACATCCTTTTATATCTCCGGAGATTATTTTGATCAAAAAGGTGTAATAATTGAAACTGGCGTAAAACGATATTCAGGACGTATAAATTTAGAAAACCAGGCAAAAGATTGGCTTAAATTAGGAGTGAATCTTTCAGTAGCGAAAACCGAAAGAAATGCTGCCCTTATTGACGGATCCTATGCCGGTGGATTAAACCCGCTTTATATGGCTCGCGTTTTGCCACCTGCTGCTCCAATTTATGATCCAGAAGGTTATGGCGGATATGCCAATTTACCAAATCAAATTGAAAAAAATGCCAATCCAATCGGAGTATTGGATGTGGGAGAATATTTAAATAAAGAGTTTAGGGTAAGAGGAGATGTATCGGCAGAATTTAAGATCCTTGAACCACTCACTTTTAAAACAACCTTTGGAATCGATCAACAGGCCATTGATGAAACTTTATATGACAATAAAGAATTTGGTGCCGGTGGAGGAATATGGAATGGAGTATTAAACAGGGTAAAAAGTGAAGTATTACAGTATACTTCCTCTAATATTCTAAACTATAACAAGAATGTAGATTCTCATAATTTTCATTTATTATTGGGGCAGGAAGTTCAGGTTTCTAAGATGAATTCTATCAATGTTTATGGATATGATATTTTAGACAGTGAATTATTATCATCGAGTTCTATCGGGAGTTTGTGGTCACATTCAGGATATTCTGAAAGTTATTCATTGCTTTCTTATTTATCGCAGGCCAACTATAATTACGCACAGAAATATTACGTATCTGGAAGTTTAAGAAGGGACGGATCTTCAAGATTTGGAAAAAATTCTCGCTGGGGTAACTTTTGGTCAGTTTCGGGAGCTTGGGTTGTTTCAGGTGAAGATTTCTTTGATATCGATAAGGTTGATTACTTAAAACTGAGAGGAAGTTATGGAACCAATGGTAATTTACCTCCTCAATACTATGCTTCATTGGCATTTTTCGAAACTGATGGAAAAGGATATGGAGGCAATTCTGGTCTTTCTTATGGACAGTTACAAAACAGGGATCTATCTTGGGAGTTGAGTAAAAGCACCAATATTGGGTTTGATGCAAGTCTATTTGAAAAACTAGATTTAACGGTTGAATATTTCACTAAAAAGACGGAGGATTTATTGTTGAACGTTCCTGTTTCAGGAACCACAGGTTTTGATGTTCAGCTCCAAAATTTTGGGGAAATGAAAAATTCCGGATGGGAGTTTGAATTAGGCTATAAACCTATTTCCACTGTAGATTTTTCCTGGAATACAAGAGCTAATGTCACTTTGTTAACAAATGAGATAACCAACCTTAAAAGTGACATTATTCCAACCTACAGTTCCAGATACGGGCAAGATCCAGTAATTCTTAAAGAAGGTGAAAGCATATATTCATTTTACCTTAGGGATTATGCCGGTGTAGATAAAACAAACGGAAAAGCTCAATATTATGTATTGGAAAATGGGCAAAGGACCGGTGAAATAACAAGCGATGCAGAAAATGCAGGCTTTGGAATTTTTGGAAACGCGCTTCAAGATCTACAAGGTGGTTTGTTCAACCAGTTCTTGTATAAAAATTTCACTTTAGACTTCTTGTTCACTTTTGGAGTGGGAGGTAAAGTGTATGACAAGACTGCTTTTAAACGCGATGATGATGGTTTTTCTCCTCAATATACAAACACGACTGCTCAATTAAACCCTTGGAATCCTAATAATTCCGATTCTAATGTACCAATTAGGATTAATGGGAATACCAGCTTTTCTAATGATGTTTCAACCAGACATTTATATGACGGAGATTATCTAAAGTTCAAAAACATCAAATTGAGTTATAATCTGCCAACTTTATGGAATGCCGTTCACGATGGAACAGTTTATATTCAAGGAGATAATTTATTGCTGTTAACAGAATTGGATGGGTATGACCCGGAAGCTGTTTTGAACGGGGTCAATTTCTTCCAGGTGCCTACTGCACAAAGTATCATTTTGGGAATGCAATTAAAATTTTAAAATCAAGAAGATGAAAAATATAAAAAGATTTATAGTATTTATAGGGGCACTAAGCGTTCTTGGTTGCAGTGAAGATATTCTCACTCAAACTCCAGATCATGTAATCTCTGAAGTGTTGGTTTTGAAATCTGCTGATAAATTGCAGAATCTATTAACGGGATCTTACAATGAGATATCCCGGAACCAATATTTAGGAAGGGTTCTATATAAAAGGGCCGCGGTAAAAGGCACAGATTTTCGCTTTGTGAAAACCACATTTAATCCCAGGGATTATGAACAAATCGAATATAAGTATGAAGAAAGCAGCAACAGTAGTGGAAGTGGAGAAGCGTTATGGAGACAATCCTATAAAGTAATTGGGAATCTCAATTTGATTATTGATAATATAGAAGCTGCGGAAGGTGATCCAGATCAAAAAGATCAAATCAAAGCAGAAGCCTTGGCACTTCGCGGAATGACCTATTTTGACCTTGCAAGGACATATGCTTATCCTTGGATTAAAGAAGGAGCCTCTGCACAGGGTTTACCTTTAAATGTATCATCTTCTGAGGTAGTTATTAAAAGAAGTGATTTGGGTGAAACCTATAATCAAATAATACTAGATATGACCACCGCCCTGAGTTTAATTGAAGATAACAGCTGGGTGCCAGGAAGCACGAAATACCTGACGAAAACGGGTGTCAAGGCATTATTATCGAGAGTATATCTTTATAAGCAGGACTGGGAAAATGCACTAAGATATGCAGAAGAGGTAATAGCGGTTAGAGGAGAATCCTATTTAATGTCTGCGTCATCCTATGCATTTACAGATTACACTTCTGAATCTCTTTTTGAATTAAGTATTACAAGCCAAAATTCTTTGGGAAGTAATGGGCTTGGAGCTCAGTTTGACTTCAATCAAGGTGGTCAGGGAGATGTTATTGCAACCCAGACTTTTGTAGATCTTTTAAAAACCTATCAGGATGATCCAAGGGCAAAATTTCTTGAAATGGATAAAGAAGGTGGTAATAATGCCTTTGTAAAATATGTCAACAGAAGTGATGGAGGTGGATTAAGTGATCATAACATTCCAGTTATCAGACTTTCTGAAGTTTATCTGATAGCTGCAGAGGCTGCTGCAAATGGAGCTGGCGGAGAAGATCAGGCACTGACCTATCTAAATACTATTATAAAGAACCGAACTGAAGATTTTCAGAACGATAAAGCCAATGAATCTGGTGAAGCATTAAAACGACGAATCGCAGAAGAAAGAAGAAGAGAATTGGCGCTGGAAGGCCATGGAGTATATGATTATATCCGCAGGGGAGTAGATATAGCCCGTCCCGTAGAGGAACATGTAAATACTGGAGTGGAAATAAGTAATCTGAATATTCAGGCTACAGATTTTAGAACCATTTATCCTATTCCTTCAAGTGAAATTGAAGCCTCAGGAATGGAACAAACCCAGGGTTACTAGATTAAATTGAAGAGGCCTTATGCCCTAAGGCTTCTTCAAATTTTATGTAGTAAATGTCAATGTTTACTCCATTCAATAAGCAATATTAAAACCGATTTTTATTATGCTGGGAAAATTCATCCCGAATTTAGCTTGTCATAATAAATAGGTTAAAGGAAAAATAGAAATAAAGAATAAAGATATTCTTTATTTCTATTTAAAAATATTTATAAAATAGATTGAGCAAAATCAATTCGTAGATACGCTCTTCTTCATTATTAAAATAAATTATGGTAACAAGACAAACAGCTTTAAAGATTAGAAAAACCCATCGTTATTTGGGGATTTTTCTTGGGATACAATTTTTGATGTGGACCATTAGCGGACTATATTTTAGTTGGACCGATATAGATGAGATTCATGGAGATCAATTCCGAAAAGAAAACGTGCAGCAGGCAGACTTTAAAAACTTAAAAAGTCCTGGGGATCTTGGGAGTGAAATGGCCATTTCTTCATTGGAATTAAAAGAAATAGCAAATAAACCATTTTACTGGGTTAATCATACAATCCTAATGGATGCCACAACGGGAGAAATAAAAGATGGTTTAACTCCAGAGGAAGGCTTAATGGTTGCTAAAAAATATATGAGGGAGGACCTCGAAATAACAGGGATTGAAAAAATCACCTCCACGGGAAATCATCATGAGTATAGAGGGAGACCATTACCTGCTTATGTTGTTTCTTACGACACTCCTGGAAATGTAAAAGCCTATATCGCTTTAAAAGATGGCACATTTGAAACCTTAAGACATAGAGATTGGAGATGGTTTGACTTTTTATGGATGACTCACACGATGGATTACGGAGGAAGGGACAATTTTAATAATTGGATTTTAAGGGGATTTTCCCTGTTGGGACTAATTACAGTATTCAGTGGGTTCCTTTTGTGGTATACCTCTTCTCCAACAGTTCGAAAAATTTCAAAGAGAACCAAAAAAAAACAATCTAATAAATCGAACATTAAAGCATAAATAAAATAAGCTTAAATTTGTAATAATTAAAATTCTATAGATGATAATTCAAGTAAAAAATATATTTGTTTTGGTGGCAATCGCTGGAACGCTAAGTCTTTATTCATGTAAAGAAAACAAAGAAAAAGTTGAGAATCAGGAACCTATGCAGCAGGAATCGCACGAAGGAGAAATGGGTTCTCAAATGAAGGACGAATTGGAAATGGATAAAACTACAGCAGAATTTAAAGATCTCGCCACAGCAAAACTATACAATCATTATATTGCAATTAAAACAGCCTTGGTTCAAACCGATGCAGAAGCAGCCCAGGTTCAGGCTAAAAAATTGATAGCTGAATTGGAAAATACCGAGTTCAACATAGAAATTGCAACTGCCGCCAGAAACATTTCGACAAGTACCAATGTAAATGAACAACGCGAAGCATTCTCTGAACTCACTAAATCTATGGGTCCAGTTTTGGAAGGAGCGTTAAATTCCGGAGAAATATACAAGCAATATTGCCCGATGGCATTTGAGGGAAAAGGTGATTTTTGGTTTTCCAATTCAAAAGCAATAAGAAATCCATATTTCGGAGATAAGATGTTGAAATGTGGGAGGATAGAATCAACAATCAACTAGCAAAGCAGGCCACCCTGGCAAGATTCTAATATTCTGCCAGGGTTAAATTAATAGGTTATAATAACTTAGAAAAATCAGAAGTGAAAAACAATATTTTTCATATTAAAAACATGGTCTGTCCACGCTGTATATCAGCAGTAAGTGAGATATTGGCTCAACAGGAAATTTCCTTCCTTAAAGTGACATTGGGTGAAATAACTTTGGAAAAACCACTTGGTTCGGAAGAATTTATAAATCTACAGTTTGAGTTAAAAAAAGTAGGTTTCGAAATCATATCAGAAAAAAATGAACGCATCGTAAAGCAAATTAAAGCTATCATTTTAAAAGAAATTTTTGAAGCAGACTCAGATACACATCAGAATTTATCTGTTACTTTAAGTGAAAAATTACATTTTGATTACAGTCATTTGAGTTCTATTTTCTCCAGAAAAGAAGGCAAAAGCATTCAGACATTTCAAAACGAACTTAAAGTAGAGCGCATTAAGGAGTTATTGGAATACGATGAGCTTAGTATTTCAGAGATTGCTCATAATTTAGGCTTTGGAAGTGCAGCTTATCTTTCCACACAATTCAAGAAAATAACGGGCATGACTCCCTCAAAATACAAGGCAAATAAACAAAACGATCGGAACTTTTTGGATATATACTAATAAGAATTGATTTAGTACCTCCAAAATCCCATTAATTCATAAAATCTTACCATAATTTTAAAAGTTTTTAAGAGGGCTATTTATTAACTTAGTAAATATACCAATAAAACTTAAAGTTATGAGAAATGAAAGAATGATCCAAGCATTAGGTAACTGTATAAACAATTGTAATTATTGTGCAGACGCTTGCCTGGATGAAGAAAATGTTAAAATGATGTTGGACTGTATTAGGACAGATCGCGCTTGTGCCGAAGCCTGTTCAGCCTTAAGTCAGATTTTATTGACTAGTTACAAAGATGTTCAAGGTCTTGTGGAATACTGCAAAGAAGTTTGCACCGCCTGTGCCGAAGAATGTGAGAAGCATGATCACCAACATTGTAAAGATTGTGCACAAGCTTGCCGGGAATGTGTTGAGGCATGTGAATCATTTGCATATGCTGAGCATTAAAATCTATTAGTAATAATAAGTTTAAAACCTGGATTCGTCTAGGTTTTTTTATGAATTCTGAAGAAATGAAAAATACGTATACAATATCTGGGATGACCTGCAATGGTTGTCGTTCCCATGTGGAAAAAACATTGAATGAAGTTGATGGAGTAAGTAAAGCCTCGGTAGATTTAGAGAAATCGGAAGCGGTTATTGGGATGGATAAGCATATGGAAATAGATAAATTTGAAAAGGCTTTAAAAGAGGGAAAAGGAAACTATCAAATTTTTCTTCCTGAACAAGCACAAGTTGAAAATAAAATGAGTCACACGTATAAAATCTTGGGAATGACCTGCAATGGTTGCCGTTCCCATGTGGAAAAAACCTTGAATGAAGTTGAAGGCGTGGACAAAGCCTCTGTAGATTTAGAAAAATCGGAAGCGGTTATCGAAATGGATAAGCATATCGAAATTGAAAAATTTCAGAAGGCAATGAAAGATTCTGGTGGAAACTATCAGATTTTTCTCCCGGACGAAGCACCTGTTGAAAAGAAAATGAGCCATACCTATAAGATTACTGGAATGACTTGTAATGGTTGCCGTTCCCATGTGGAAAAAACATTGAATGAAGTTGAGGGAGTGAGCAAAGCCTCTGTAGATTTAGAGAAATCGGAAGCGGTTATTGAAATGGATAAGCATATCGAAATTGAAAAACTTCGGAAGGCTTTGGAAGATGCCGGAGGGAATTATCAAATTTTGATGCAAGATGAAATATCTCCAAAAGAAAAGACCTCTAAAGAAAAAGACTCTGTTAAACCTGACAAGCCTAAGGGAGGTCACAAGCACAGTTCAGGAACAGGAACATTTTATTGCCCAATGCATTGTGAAGATGAAAAGACTTATGATAAACCCGGAGATTGTCCAGTTTGTGGAATGGATCTGGTAGAGGAAGCGAGTGTAACTGCCGGTGGAGAGCAATTTACTTGCCCAATGCACCCGGAAATTATTAGGGATGAACCGGGAGCTTGCCCTATTTGCGGTATGGATCTCGTACCTATGGAAGCAGATACTTCTGCGGAAAACAAGACCTATGATAAATTATTGAAAAAGTTTAAAATAGCAGTGGTTTTCACGCTTCCTATTTTTCTGTTCACAATGACGGAAATGATCCCGAATAATCCCCTGTTCGATTTATTAGAGATGAAGTATTGGAACTGGATTCAGTTCGGGCTTTCCATTCCCGTAGTTTTTTATGCTTGCTGGATGTTCTTTGAACGAGCTTACAAATCAGTAATTACCTGGAACCTCAATATGTTCACCCTTATTGGGATTGGTGCCGGAGTGGCCTGGACATTTAGTGTTTTTGGTTTGCTGTTTCCCAATCTATTTCCGGCCCAATTTAAATCCGAAATGGGCACGGTACATGTGTATTTTGAAGCAGCTACAGTTATTTTGACTTTGGTATTGTTAGGTCAATTGCTTGAAGCTCGTGCCCATAGCAGGACAAATTCTGCGATCAAGGAATTGTTGAAATTAGCTCCCAATAAAGCAATTCGTGTTGTAAATGGGAAAGATGAAGTTATTGCGACAGATAAAATTGAAGTCGGTGATATATTACGCGTAAAACCTGGGGATAAAATTCCTGTGGACGGAATTATTGAAAAAGGCAGCTCAAATATTGATGAATCCATGATCACTGGAGAACCTATTCCCGTGGATAAGTCGGAAGGAGAGAAGATCACTTCAGGGACAATCAACGGGAACCAAAGTTTTACCATGAAAGCCGAAAGAGTGGGAAATGAAACCCTTCTTGCACAAATAATAAAAATGGTGAACGATGCCAGCCGATCGCAGGCTCCAATTCAAAAAATAGCTGATAGAATTTCAGGTTATTTTGTGCCTATCGTAGTTCTTATTTCTATAATAACCTTTGCAGTTTGGGCAATCTACGGTCCTGAACCTTCATATGCATACGCCTTGATAAATGCCATTGCGGTATTGATCATCGCCTGTCCATGCGCACTTGGATTAGCTACTCCAATGTCGGTTATGGTAGGTGTTGGAAAAGGAGCAAAAAATGGAGTACTTATTAAGAATGCCCAGGCTTTGGAACAAATGGACGATATTGATACGCTTATTATCGATAAAACCGGAACAATCACTGAAGGTAAACCATCGGTAGAAAAAGTAGTTTCTTTGGATGCCGCTTTCAGTGAAGATGAGGTTTTAAAACTAATTGCTTCGATTAATGCACTAAGTGAACATCCACTGGCAGAGGCTACCGTAAAATTCGCCAAGGAAAAGAATGTTGATTTAATGGATGCTTCCGATTTCGATTCCATTACCGGAAAAGGTGTGATTGGTAAAGCAGATGCTAAAGAAATCTCGATTGGAAACGATAAGTTGATGGAACAAGTTGGCGCTGAAATCTCATCAGAAGTAAATAAAAAAGTCATAGCCGAGCAGGAACTAGGAAAAACCGTTTCCTATTTGGCAGTTGGAAATAAAGTGGTTGGTTATACAACGATTACCGACCCGATCAAAAAAACTAGTAGAGAAGCAATCAAGTCTTTGATGGATGAAGGCATTGATGTATATATGCTGACTGGCGATAACGAAAATACAGCCAAGGCTGTCGCCGACGAATTGCATCTTTCCGGATTCAAGGCTGGAATGATGCCCGAGGATAAATTGAATGAAGTAAAGCGTTTGCAGGCTGAGGGTAAGAAAGTGGCAATGGCAGGAGATGGAATCAATGATGCTCCAGCTTTGGCGCAATCCAATATTGGCATCGCGATGGGTACCGGAACCGATGTGGCGATTGAAAGTGCGAAGATCACTTTGGTGAAAGGTGACCTGCAAGGGGTTTTAAAGGCAAAAGAGCTAAGCAAGAAAGTAATGAGTAATATTAAACAGAATCTCTTCTTTGCCTTGTTTTATAATACTATAGGAATACCTATTGCTGCCGGGGTATTGTATCCATTTTTTGGACTTTTACTCTCCCCAATGATAGCTGCACTCGCAATGAGTTTTAGTTCGGTTTCGGTAATTGCAAATGCACTGAGGTTGCGAAATGCGAAAATTGGTTAAGAATTTAAAAACCAGCCCAGTGATATCAGGAGTTCCCGGGCTAGGGTCCAAAAAACCTTAATTCATTCAATAAATTTTTAAAAAATTAATCGTGCATTCGTGGCTCAAAAAACCTATTGTTAAGGTTTAGCCACCAATGCACGAATTTTTTAAATGAAATCTGTCCGATGAAAAATTAAACAAATTTTACTTATTGCTTCTTCTGTCTTTATGATTAGAATTTCGCATTTTGGATCTTGAGTCTTGCCATTTTTTAAACTGTTCTTCGTTTAAAATTTTCTTCATTTTTTCCTGATATTCCAACTGTTTGTCAAGACCACCATTCATTCTTTCAAAACGCTTCTCTTTTGATTTTTCAGAATCCTCTGCCATCATTTTTTTGTGTTCAGCCATCATTGCTTTGCGCGCCTCAGCTTTTTCCTGATAGAGTTTTTTAACTTCCAGCTGTTGGGCCTGGTCAAGATCCAACAATAGTGTTAATTTTTTTGTCTGTAGTGTTGCCATTTCTTCAGCAGACATATTTTTCATATCAGCTCTTTGATGCTGATCTTTTTGTTGTGAAAATGCCGATATTGAAATCAACATAATCAAGAATAAACTTAACTTTTTCATAATGTTTTTTTTAAGTGATATAAGCTTTAGACTAATCTTTTTATAAAAGGTTTAATAGAATAATCTACAACTTCTTATAAAAAAAAATCTGCCGTTTGGTACCAGCAGATTTTAAAAATTAAAACAAGATTCTGTTTTAGCTTTTTGCATTAGGATTTAAAATGAGTTCTATACGCTTGATTGCATCTAATAAATGGTACTTTGTTAATTGGTCATTTGTCCTTTTTAAGGCCTTTTTTATATTTACTTCCAATGTTAAAAGTTCTCCGCGAACGATTGGGCGGATATCACTTTGGGATACGTTAATGTTACTTCTGGAAGAATAGCTTCTTGATTTTGATGACATTTTTTCCTGCTCCTGTGTCATCAGGTATTCCATTCGTTCAATATAAGCCCGTTGAAGGTTCCTTCTATAGCGATCAATTTTGCCTCCACCCTCTAATTCACTCCAGATTCCTTTTCTAAGATCGGTCATCATATCGATTAAGGAATATGCCTTTTCCCCATTAATTTCTTTATTTTCCATGAGGCGTGACATTCTTCCAAAATTTAGTAAATTTTTAAGTGTAGTTTCCTGAAAATTTCTGACCCTCTCGAGATTTCCGTCAAATTCAACTTTGTTAAAAATGTCCTGATCTATCAACCATTGCGGGGTCGTAAAAAGCTCTGTTTGTAAAAATTCCATTGCCTTTTTTTGATGATCTGCATTGACATGAGTGTAAACCGGACCTTCCTGATCGTAGGTTTTGTAGTTCTGATAAACTCCACCTATATTAGCTGCTACGTGTCCCATATACCGATTATATTGCCCCAGAACCTGATCGTAAAGAGTTTTTAGATCATCATAATCTTTACCGTCTTCAGCAGTCCATTCAATAAGGTTGGGAACGATTCTCTTTAAGTTTGCAATTCCATATTGGCTTGCAAGTACTGCATCGTCACCCAAATCCTCTGTTTGTGAACTAGGGTCTATAATCACCCCACTTTGCTGACTTCCAAAACGATACATTGGATCCCCCTCGTGTTTTAATATCCATTGATCCAGGGTTTGTTTTTCACCTGTGACAGTTTTATCAAGGATTGGTCTGTATCCCCAGGAAATTGCATATTTGTCATAAATCCCAATTTCAGGCATTAGAGCCACATCTCCATCTCCGGGTTGTGCTATATAATTAAACCGGGCATAATCCATAATAGAAGGAGCTGTTCCGTATACTTTTGTGAAATCAGGATCTCTCAGCTTTTCCACCGGATATGCGCTACTGCTTCCCATATTATGTGGCAATCCTAAAGTGTGGCCAACTTCGTGGGAAGAAACAAAACGAATTAATCTCCCCATAACTTCGTTCTTAAATGCCACGCCGCGGGCGTTTTCATTAATTGCAGCGGTTTGAACAAAAAACCAGTTACGTAACAAAGTCATTACATTGTGGTACCAGTTAATATCAGACTCCAAAATTTCACCTGAACGCGGGTCACTTACGTGAGGCCCGTTTGCGTTCTCAATTGGTGAGGCCAGGTATCGCACTACTGAGTAACGAGCATCCTCAGGGCTCCAATCAGGATCTTCCGCTTTTGTTGGAGGATCTTTGGCAATAATGGCATTTTTAAATCCTGCCGCTTCAAAAGCAACCTGCCAATCTTCAATTCCCTGCTTAATAAAAGGAACCCATTCTTGTGGAGTGGCCCTATCTATGTAGTATACAATCTGTTTTTTTGGTTCTACCAGTTCACCATTTTTAAATTTCTCGAGATCTTCATCCTTTACTTCCAATCTCCAACGGTCAAGATATCTCAGCGTTTTTGATTCCTGAGCATCCAATCCGTAATCCGTCTGGCCCCTTGCAAACCATCCAACTCGCTGATCAAAATAACGACGTTTCATAGGTACTTTAGGAAGTAAGATCATAGAATTGCTGAATTTCATAGAAATAGAACCTGTGCTTACATTTGAAGGTGGTTCCCCGGCATTATATGTTTTTATGTGTCGCACCTCAATATTTTCAGGATAACTGCGAATGGTATCTATGTAGGATCTATTCTCGTCCAATTTGGAAACTTTGTATTGTTTTCTTGTAATATCTGGCAAACCAAGAGACATTACATCCTTTGTATAGAGATCTGTAACATCAATTACATAACTTTTACTTAGGGAATCCTTGCCAATGGCCTTAATCGGAAAACTCTGCAGTATAGGCTCAAAATTGGAGTTGGCAACCGCTTCATGCACGGGAAGGGAATCCTGAGCAAAAATCTCGTGAGAAACCAACCGAAGCAAGATTTGGTTGTTTTTCCTCTCCCAGCGGTGAACCTGAGTATCTTGTTTACCACCTCCAAAACCAATTCCGCTCGCTGTTTCGGCAATACGTGTAACAGTAAGCATTTCGCGGTTTAAAAGGCTGTCTGGAATTTCGTAGAAATAAGAATCCTTAATTTTATGTACGGTAAATAAACCTTTGTCTGTTTTGGCATTTTTGGTGATTATCTTATCATAAGCTTTGATGACTTCTTTAGCTTTGGAATTTGATTTTCCTGAATTTTGCACTGTGCTATCCTTGTTCTGCGGTTGGAAAATGGCACAACTTGAAATAGAAAGGCAGAAGGTTGCAATTAATAGCTTGAGGGGAAGCTGATTAGTCATGAACTTGGTTTTAGAAGATAATGTTTTTGAATAGAGTTGAGGAATGAAAAATATACCTTCAGCTTATTGTTAGATTAAAAAAATGTACTAGGTTTTTAAATATAAGGTTTGAATTTTTTTTGACTTATTTTATTTTTGAAACTGCATAGGATTTATTTTCTCAAAGATACATAGAAATGCTTTTCAAAAAATAGTAGGGGAATTTATTGTAAAAATTAAAAATGCATGTAATGGTTAATGGATTTTGAATCTTTGGTAATTCTAAAACCTTAACAGCTAGTAGTTTTACAGGAAAATATTATTTAGTTGCTGTATTTAATTCTGTTGTCAGGGAATCCTCTTCCTAAATATAATAGAAAATTCTAGGTGTATTCCCCAGTTTTAAATTGGTAATTTTTTTAAAAATTAAGGGAATTTTCGCATTTTAGGACTTGTTCATAATGCGGAAGTTCCCTTTTTACTGATTTTCTTTTAAAGAAGTTACGATGAATTCCGTTTCTCAGATTATATAGTTAAAACCACTTTTCGACATCTTCCAGTTGAAGTGCTGCTATGGGTAATTTGTTTTTCTTTCTCAACCCGTTCAGTTTTTGATGAACCTGGGTAGATTTGCTTTCTTTTAATTTTGAAACACTTAAATATTCGTGCATTACTACATCAATCCATTCCGGTGGAACTCCAATTTTAATGAAATCTTCCGGTTTCGGGGTTGCAGTCTTTTTCTCTGGTCGCATCTGAGGGAAGAACAAAACTTCCTGGATTGATTGGTTATTTGTGAGAAACATAATCAACCTGTCCATTCCAATTCCCAATCCCGATGTTGGCGGCATACCATATTCCAAAGCTCGTAAAAAGTCATTGTCAATAAACATGGCTTCGTGATCCCCTTTTTCCGAAAGTTTTAATTGTTCCTCAAAACGTGCTCGTTGCTCAAGTGGATCATTTAATTCGGTATAAGCATTAGCGATTTCTTTTCCGCAAACCATCAGCTCAAAACGCTCTGTAAGTTCAGGGTTATCGCGATGTTCCTTGCACAAAGGGCTCATTTCTTTGGGATAATCGATTATAAATGTGGGTTGAATATAATTCCCCTCGCATTTCTCTCCGAAAATTTCATCGATGAGTTTACCCTTCCCCATAGTTTCATCTACATCAACGCCCATTTCCTTGGCAGCTATGTAGAGTTCTTTCTCAGATTTCCCGGTGATGTCAAAACCTGTAAATTCCTTGATGGCATCGGTCATAGTTACCCGTTTATAAGGCGCTTTAAAATCGATGTTGTGTTTTCCAAAAGGAGCTTCGGTTTTCCCGTTGACAGCATTGGCACAATGTTCCAGAAGATTTTCAGTGAATTCCATCATCCAGTTGTAGTCTTTATAAGCTACATAAATTTCCATTGCGGTAAATTCCGGGTTATGGGTTCTGTCCATTCCTTCATTTCTGAAATTTTTCGAGAATTCATAAACCCCATCAAATCCACCAACTATAAGGCGTTTGAGGTATAGTTCATTTGCGATCCTCAAATAAAGTGGAATGTCAAGCGCATTGTGATGCGTGATAAACGGTCTTGCTGCAGCTCCGCCGGGAATAGATTGAAGGATTGGAGTTTCCACTTCAAAATATCCTTTTTCATTAAAGAAATTCCGCATTGCATTGAATAGCTTGGTGCGCTTTACAAAAATCTCTTTCACTTTTGGGTTTACCACCAAATCGGCATAACGCTGGCGGTAGCGTTGTTCGGGATCGTTAAATTCGTCGAAAGTTTTACCTTCTTTATCTGTTTTAGGCAATGGAAGTGGACGCACGGATTTGCTCAAAAGCGTAAAATCCTTTACCATTATGGTTTTTTCACCAACCTGGGTGGTAAATAATTCTCCTTCAATCCCTATAAAATCGCCAATATCCAGCAATTTCTTATATACATCGTTATACTTGGATTTATGTTCACCAGTGCAAATTTCGTCACGGTTGAGATAGATCTGGATTTGTCCCTTGGAATCCTGAATTTCGGCAAAAGAGGCTTTTCCCTGGATGCGGCGCGACATAAGCCTGCCTGCAACAACTACTTTCTGGCCTTCTTCAAAATTTGATTTGATTTGGGAAGTGGTATGGCTCACCGGAAATAAAGCACCCGGATAAGGATTGATACCTAATTGTTTCAATGCGGAAAGTTTATCCCTTCGTACAATTTCCTGTTCAGATAGATGCATGATATTGTTTATGTTTAGTTACTTATCTTCAAGGATAAGCAGAGGCAAATATACTGACAATCATTTAATCAACCAATCCCATTTCAAATGGATTTTTCTTCCCGGATTTCAAAGCTTTTCAAACAATTTTTAATTGGTATCTTTGCGTGATTATTCAATAAAAGGTGATTAAAATGAGTGTTTGGAGGGTCGTGTTATCAATTTTATTTCCACCATTAGCAGTATATGACAGAGGTTGTGGTTCCATTTTAATTGTATTGATCCTCACCTTGCTTGGCTGGATTCCCGGTGTTCTTGCAGCACTTATAATTTTGAACAAGTCGAAATAGGGAACGACGAAATAGAGAAGAGAGCCAAGAAACAAGAGCCAAGAGCCAAGAGTCAAGAGTCAAGAGGAAAGAAAATAGATAAAAGAGAAGAGAGGAAAGAGTTCACATTCTAAGTTTTGTCTGCGGAAATCTGCGAGATCTGCGGGAAAAAAAATGAGTTTGAGGTAAAATATTTAAAAACGGTCAACATTAATTAGGTAAGTTCAAAGAGGAAAGAAAATAGAAAAAAGAGAAAGAATGATTCGTGCATTCGTGGCTAAAAAAGAGAGAATGCTTTTCTGTGAGAACAGAAGGATATAAAAACATTAGATTAAAATTTGAAATTAGATCAAGATTTGAACAAAAAGATACAACTTCAACATTTAGGTTTAAAAGACTACAAAGAGACCTGGGACTACCAGGAGCAACTTTTTAAATCGGTTTTAGATCTGAAAATAAAGAATCGCAAGGAAAACCTGGAACTTGAAACGCCCAATTATTTGCTATTGGTAGAACATCCTCATGTATACACTCTTGGAAAAAGCGGAAAAGCCTCGAATTTGTTGCTATCCGAATCTCAATTAGAGGAAAAAAATGCCAGTTTTTATAAGATAAACCGCGGCGGGGACATCACCTATCACGGTCCGGGGCAATTGGTGGGATATCCCATAATAGACCTTGACAATTTTTTTACCGACATTCATAAATATCTGAGATATCTGGAAGAATGTATTATTCTAACGCTGCGCGAATACGGAATAAAACCTGAAAGGAGCAAGGGAGAAACAGGTGTTTGGCTGGATGTGGGCACTCCTTTTGCCCGCAAGATTTGCGCCTTGGGCGTTCGTGCCAGCCGTTGGGTGACCATGCACGGATTTGCTTTAAATGTAAATGCAGATTTGGGATATTTTAACCATATTATTCCCTGCGGTATCCGTGGGAAAGCAGTAACATCTTTGAATGTTGAATTGGGGCGTAGAGAAGTCCCTATGAAAGAGATAGAAGCGAAATTGTTAAAACACTTTGCAGAGGTTTTTGAAGCTGGAATTACTAGTTGAAGACTGAAATAAGAAGTACGATGTACGAAGTTAGAGGTTTTTATTCCCAATATTAATTTTTTGGGATTTTAAATTTTGATAAAGATTTTATTGAATCACTAGTGCATTCCAGGTATTACAAAACGCGTTGGTAAAGTATAGATATAAATCACTAATTGTAAAGTTTCACCACATTGTTAATGGCATTTCATCCCCTTCGGGGTTTTCTTTGAAGGCGTAGCCGAAAAAGAAAACCCCGAAGGGGATAGATAAAAATGTTGATTATTTTTGTTTTACCAC
>Ga0307486_1001262_pt1 | contig 19963 bp, 14 predicted proteins | sample CBIW02metaG_FD_203663 | JGI IMG/M metagenome (GOLD analysis project Ga0307486, IMG submission 203663) | Sea-ice brine microbial communities from Beaufort Sea near Barrow, Alaska, United States - CBIW 0.2 | ecosystem: Environmental > Aquatic > Marine > Coastal | place: USA: Alaska | collected...
CAATACCAAAAGAAGGCATACCGAAATAGGAAAAATACCCCCTGATCAAATTTATAACACTAAAAAAATAGCATCATAAGTAATAATAAATATCTTTAAACTGTCTTACAGATGGGGAGTAGTATAAGAATATGGTTAAAACGAATATTTTAAAAATGGAACTCCTGTATAGAAATAGGGGGCGGGATCGAAATGTTTTTGAAATGGTTTATTTAGCCATTTTTGAATGTCAATTTTCACAAAAGATTTTAACGAATAGAAGCAACTAAATTTGACAGACACCACTATTATTATTGTATTCTATTTTGAATTTTCACAATATTTTTTGTTTTACCTTAACATTGCAGATGGCATAGTCCGATGCATTATAATCCGCGGGCACATTTTCAATGAAGCGGAATGTAAAAATATGTTGTTTTTCGCGGAGCATCCTTTTGTAAAAAGTGTAGGGTTCTCATATTTAGACAGGGGTTCCTTTAAAAAAGCATTCTCATTTTCAAAGGTTTCAACTTTTTTCTCCAAAGCTCCAAGACGTCTTATAAGGACTTCGATATGCACACCATGAAAATACAAAAGCAAAAGGCATTGAACTAATATACTTGCCGCCTTTATGATATGAAGACAATATTTTTCAAAGCCTTTTTGTCATGCTTTAAAAACAACTATATTAATTACCTAACTTTTTATAAATCCATAATTATCTTTATTGTTCATCTTTCACTTCTGGAACGTTCAACTTTATTCTTTCGTCAGGCTGCATTTCAAAAATTAAGTTTTTTCCATCTAAAGTGTATTTCTTTCCCGATTTAAATTTCTGGGCTTTAAAAGGGTTTTCCAGTATCAGCCTACCGTCCTTTTCGGCTATAATTTCTATTTCTTTTACAATTCCGTTTTCCAAGCGGGCAGAGACCAGAAAAGCACCTCGGGCCCTTAATTTTTCAAACCTGACATTTTTCCATTCTCCGGGGATTGCCGGAAAAAGCTTGATAGCTGGGGTATGACTTTGTAGCAACATTTCTTGAATAGCCGACGCAAAAGCAAAATTCCCTTCTAGGGTAAAAGGCCGGTACGTAAAGCCTGAATGTCCCGCTTTGCACTGGTCACCATTTACATGAAATGAATTTTTAAGGCAAAAGCATTGGGCAAATGTGCGGAGCGCTTTGGCTGCTTTATCCCCTTTAAATGCCCGGGCGTAAAGGTTCCCCAACCAGCTGAAAGAATAACCGGTCCAAGCTTGACTGCCTTTTGCTTCTAAATTTTTAAGCGTGTTTTCGATGATATTTTTTTCGGCTTCCCCATTGGAAAAATCGATTAACCCCAGGGGATGGTACCCCATAAGATGTGAAAAATGGCGATGGGACTCCTTATAGGGAAACCCCGGCGCAAGCATAAATCCAGTTTCCTCATCTACGGCAAGTTCTGGCCATTCTGATAAGATTTTGGACCATTTAGTGGCTTCCTGTTTTTTTTCCAGTTCCAATGCCATTTCAGCAGCTTTTTCATAACTCCAGCGGATAAGGGCTAAATCAAAATTAGTGGTTTGGGCAAACCAGGCCTCACGTGAATTATTATAAATCTCAGGGCTGGAGCTTATCATTAACTTTCGCTTTCCATCATCGCTTTTTACGGCAATTTCATCCAAAAAAACTACAACATCCCTAATCCAGGGATAGGCTTTTTGTTCTAAGAATTCCTTGTCCATCGAATACCGCCAATGCAAGTAAAAGTGATGGGCCAGCCAGGCCGAAACCGTCTGTCCCATGGAATACTGGATCCATCCCCCCATTGGCTTGCCTTCTAGGGTCGTCACCCCCGGTACGTTCATTCCTTCAACTTCAAAATAATCACGGGTATATTCCTTAAAGTTGGACCTGTATTTCCATAACCAGTTCAGAAAGCCTTCTTCCAAATCCAAATGATTACCGGTATAGGCCGGCCAATAACTGAGTTGGGTGTTCAGGTCGTGATGGAAATCGCCTTTCCAAGGTGGTAACTTCCCATTGTCTGCCGTCCAAACCGATTGTAATGCAATGGGGGGCGCGTCGCTCCGGGCAGCCGCCCCAAATTTGTACATTTCGAGGTAATACTGCCGTTCGAGCATCAGATCGGGAATTTCTATACCAGACCGCCCCCAATACTTGTCCCACCAGGTTACATGTTCCTGGTAAGATGAATCAATTCCACGACCCATTTCAGTGGACACCACTTCGGAAGCTTTGGGCCTGTCTTCCGGATCTTCTTTGTGAGATGATATCGACCAGGAACCCAATATACCATTGTTGGTTTTCTTCCATTGGGTATGGATCTGATAGGAAAAACCGCCCCAACCTTTTTGATTGTAGGTATAAGAATTCCCGTTTTTTTCTACTGTTCCCCGTTCATAACCTAATTGATCCAGATCGCCCATCGACTGATCCATTGCCTTTCGGTCACCTCTGGTCTGGTAGGCCGGGGGTACTAGGGTGACATTTAAGGTTTTCGGGATATTTTCAAATCGATACCAACCTATAGGTTTTTGGGCGTGGATAAAAGTGGTTAATTTCGCCCCGTTTTCCCATTCCACAATGCAGGTAGCCGTCTCCACATCCAAGACCACAGATTTAACTACCCCAAGGGCTTCGATATCAAACTCGAGCGCGCCGGCAGGTATTTTGGAAGGAGCGGGGGATATATCGTATGGTGCATCAAAGGCTTTTTGAACCCCCTCATAAGTATCCTTCTTCCAATGTTCATAAACATCCTTGAATTTCCATTGATCGAAGTTTATGTTCACCATGGGCCGTAAATCCCAAAGATCTGCCCGATCCAGGGAGAAGCGAAGCTTACCGTTGTTTTTCCACACCAAATTCCCTATCATCCCGTTTCCTAGTGGAATAGCTTCGTCCCAAGTATCCGCTAATTCCTTAAAATTAAGGTTGTGTTCATCGGCAGGTAAAATTTGTGCTTTCACAATCCCCCCTAAAGAAATAATGGTCCAAATGGTAAAAAAGATTTTTTTCATTTTTCCTTTTTATTATGTTTTAAAATAGTTATATCTCTGACCTGTCACACCTTAATATCTCATTCCTTTTCCAAGACGATTTCACGGATCATTAAACTCCCGCCTTTCTGTGCTTTGGTTTCTAAAATTAATTTACCGTCGTTACTGTCTTCCCGCATCACGTTGAATTTAAGCCTGACCCGTCCTAAAATAAGGCTACATAATTCTAAACAGTTATGTATAAAAATGACAGAGTAACCAGACGTTACAGCGAACCTTTCAAATTAAAAATTTTATCCGAACAGACTTTATGGGTTCCATGTGGATCGGCCAAATCACCAGCAGCATAAATTTGATGCGGCTTAATTTTTTCAATAAGGTTCATTGTTAATTGGACATCTTCTTCTCCTAAAGGTTTTTTCTCGATGGTTCCTGTTTCGTAAAACGGCAATTCCATAAAATGGATTTGAGCGTCTGGTAATCCACAAAATGAGAAGTTGATCTTGCCTCGCCTTTACGGATCAGTCCTTTGATATAGCGAACTTCAGCAATATCAATTTCACTATCTTTTTTATTCTCTAAAAACTTTATTGCTTTTTTATGAATGTTTTCTGCCTCGATATTTTTTATACCAAATTTCTCATTGTAATCGCACACAAAACTTCCAAATCGAAGCGCTTCACTATCTGCAACTGCAATATTTCCGGAAGTTTGATACGCTACATGAACTTCGTGCCCTTGTTGTTGTAATCTAATAAAAGTGCCACCCATACTTATGATGTCATCATCTGGGTGTGGGCTAAAAATTAAGACTCTCTTTTTTACTGGGACTGCTCTTTCAGGCCTTTTACCATCCTCTGCATTTGGCTTTCCTCCCGGCCAACCGGTAATGGTATTTTGTAATTTATTAAATATTAGTATGTTGATATCGTATGCTGGTCCAGAATCAGCCAATAAATCACTCATGCCGTTCTCAATATAATCTGCATCAGTAAGCATCAAAATTGGTTTCTTTAAATCTTGTGCCAAACCTAAAACGGCTTTTCTTATCATTTTATCCGTCCACTCAATCTGTTCTACTAACCAAGGGGTATTGATTCTCGTTAATTCTGAAGAGGCTTCTTTGTCTAAAATAAAAACAGCATTATCGTGTTCTTGTAAAAAAGAAGCCGGCACTTGATTGGTCACTTGCCCTTCAACTGATGTTCTAATAATATTTGATTTTCCTTCACCCCAAGCCATTAAAACAACACGTTTCGCTTCCATTATCTTTCTAATACCTAAGGTAATAGCTGTTCTGGGTGTCTTCTCCAATCCTGAAAAATCCTTGCTTGCAGCAACTCTTGTGATATGATCTAAAGCCACCAATCTTGTTTTGGAATTTTGCAGGGAACCCGATTCATTAAATCCTATATGTCCATTTCCCCCAATACCTAATATCTGTAAATCGATACCGCCCATTGCTTCAATTTTAGCTTCATAAGCATCACAATAATCTGCTATGTCTTTTTTGGACAATAAACCATCTGGGATGTGATAGTTTTCCGGCAATATATCCACATGATTAAACAATTGTTCTTTCATAAAACGAACATAACTATTTACGGAATCTGGTTCCATTGGATAATATTCATCTAGATTGAATGATATCACATTTTTAAAACTTAAGCCTTCTTCTTTATGCAAACGCACTAATTCTGCATACAATCCTTTAGGTGAAGAGCCTGTTGCCAACCCCAATATGCAAGGCTGTTTTTGTGCTTGTTTAACCCTGATAAGATCTGCTAATTCTTTAGCTACAGCTTTTGAAGCTGTTGATGAATTTTCAAAAACCACAGTCCCTATATTTTCAAACCTCTTTTCAAATCCTGTCGCTTTGTCTATTCCGCTCTTTAACATATCTTTGCTTTTTTAATTATTTTGAATTTTATTTGTTCTTACCAAGAATTTTATCTAACACCCAGCTCGTATGTGCTGCAGTCATGCCTGTTGACGGATGTATGGCATTTTCAAACAAATGATTTTGCATATTTTGAACATGAAAAAATTGAATGTTTTCAGGATGTTCAATAATGATGCTTTCTTTATCAGGACCATGTTCTAATACAATAGGAACTTCATTAAATACCGAGAAACTTATTTTTCCTTTATCCCCATAAATCCGGACACTATCTTCTCTTTTTTCTGTTCCAAAATTCCAACTTCCGGAACCTGTTACTCCAGATTTATGGATCCAATTCCCAGTAACCGAGTCCATGGATGTATATAAACCTTGTTGGTTTACAGCTATTCCATTGGCATTTTCAATGAGACCTAGCAAATGAATGAATAAATCAATTCCGTGGGATGCCAAATCATCAAAATAACCACCATGGGCAATTTTAATATCGGTACGCCAATTGTATGTTTTGGATAAATCAATATCATTTGCAGGTTTGCTTAGATGCCAATCGATGTGTCTTATTTCCCCTATTTTATGTTGCGCAAGCCAAGTTTTAATTTGTTGAAACCTAGGAAGCGATCGTCTGTAATAGGCAACAAACAACGGTATTTTCATTTCTTCAAATGCGTTGTTAATACTTACACATTCTTCATAAGTGGGTGCCATTGGTTTTTCAATACAACAAATTTTACCAGCTGCCGCCACTTTTAAGGCGTAATACCCATGTGAATCTGGTGGAGTAGCTATATAAACTGCATCGACTTCAGGATCATTTATCAATTCATCTGCATCTCCATAAAATTTGGGAACACCATGTCTTAAAGCATAGTCTTCCGCTTTTTCAATATCGCGACGCATAACAGCATGTAACTGGAAACCTTCTACTTTTTGATATGCGGGACCACTTTTAAGTTCCGTAACACTGCCACATCCTATAATTCCCCATTTGTACATTTTACTCATTATTTTAAGACACTATCTATTATAATATTCTCAATTTTATTTTAATGGCATGATGTTTTTCTAGTTCCTATATTTTCATCCAACTTTTATACTTATGACCCCAAACAGCAAAAAAGAGGATGATCGTGTAGCAGGGAATTAAAATCCAATAACTCCCTGTTGCAGCCGTTGCCAATGCATCAGCTTCTTGTACTCCACTTGTAATCAATTCGTGTTTTGTTGCATCTACCATTCGTCCATATAAGGGTGGAATGATTGCTCCTCCGGAAATTGCCATAATTAATAAGGCAGAACCTGTTTTGGTGAATTTTCCCAATCCTTGCAAGGTTAATGGCCATATTGCCGGCCAAACCAATGCATTGGCAATACCCAATGCCGCTACAAATAAAATGGAGGTAAAACCAGAGGTCATTAATATGCAAATACTAAAAATAATTCCTAAAATCGCACTAATTTTAAGAGCGGCACCTTGTTTTAAATACTTTGGAATTAAAAATACACCCAGCGAATACGTGGCTACCATTGCTAATAGGGTTAGTGTTGTGAAGAATTTTGCATCGACAGCAGGAAAGCCTAAAGAAATTCCATAAGCAATAATAGTATCTCCAGCAATTACTTCGGCTCCCACATAAACAAATAAGGTCAATACTCCCAACCATAAATGTGGAAACTGAAAGATATTGGTCTTGGCTGTTTTACCGTCATTCTTTTCTACTACGGGCGCTGCTTCTACATGTGGAAGTGGTGCTTTCCTGATTAATATAGCCAATACAAACAAGACAATGGCCATAATTAAATAAGGTAAAAACACACTGTCTGCCATGGTATCCAGCAATTTTCCTTTTTCTTCTATGGATACCGTTCCTAACTTTTCTTTTACTTCATCTATACCCGATAGTAATATGGCCCCAAAAATCAAGGATCCCAAAGCGCCTGCTGTTTTATTGGCAATTCCCATGATGGCAATACGTTTGGCGCCACTTTCAATTGGTCCTAAAATAGTAATATATGGATTGGCAGCTGTTTGCAATAAGGTCATTCCTACACCTTGTATAAATATTCCTGTTAAAAATACCCAATAGGTCCTGGCTTCTGCTGCTGGGATAAAAACCAATGCACCAATAGCCATAATAGCCAATCCTAAAGACATCCCACTTCGATAGCCAATTTTATTCAAGATGTAAGAAGCCGGTAAGGCCATCACAACAAATGATATATATGATGCTGATGCTACAAAATAAGACTGTGCATCGGTCAATTCATTAATGGTTTTCATAAATGGAATTAAAGCTCCATTTATCCAAGTAACAAACCCGAATATGAAAAATAAACCTGCGATTATTGCTATGGGGATTAAATTGTTTTTTGAACTCTGGGACCCTGTACCTGGTGTATGTGACATTTGATTCTAGTTTATTTTAGTTGATTTTATTTTTTAATTCCCGATGATAAAATTCAATGGTTTCTTCTAAAGCTTCCTCAATAGAATATTGGGGTTTAAAACCTAACTGATTAAATTTTGATGGGTCTGCTTTTGAATGTTTTATATCGCCCTGACGTTCCTCCAAAAATTGAATTTCGGATTTGGAATTCGTAATTTTGATAATTTTTTCTGCCAATTCTAAAACCGAAGTGCTATGCCCCAAAGCAACATTGTAGGTTTCACTCCCAACTTGTGAAGCGAACATGTTTGCTTTCACAACATCTTTTACATATATAAAATCCCGTGTCTGCAAACCATCTCCATAAATGGTTATTGGCTGATTTTGAAGGGCTTTGTTTATAAAAATTGGCACCGCGGCCGCATAGGCAGATTTTGGATTTTGACGAGGGCCAAATACATTGAAATATCGTAATGAAGCTGTTGGAACATTGTACTGGTCCTGGTACATTTTTAAATAATATTCTCCATCTAATTTTGTAATTGCATACGGCGTCATAGGCTCCGGAAGCATAGTTTCTACTTTTGGTAAAATAGGATTATCACCATAATTGGCGGCTGATGTTGAAAGCACTACTTTACAACCTGGATTGTTTTTTGCAGCTTCTAAAATATTTATAGTTCCAATTGTATTGATATCTATACATTCTTTTATTTTAAGTAAAGATTCTGGAACGCTTACAAGAGCGGCCAAATGAAAAATACCACTAGCTCCTTGTACCAATCCATTCACAAGGTTTTCATCCCTGATATCTCCTTCTTTAAAGTGTACATTTAACCCTTTTAAATTCTCTTCAAAGCCTGTTCGTAAACTATCTAAAATAGTTACTTGATGTCCTTCAGAAGCTAAATATTCGGCTATATGGCTTCCAATAAAACCAGCGCCTCCAGTGATTACATATTTCTTCATTTCTATTCTATTTTATTGGCTAACCCCACTTAAAATGCGATTTTACTTATTTCCATTTCTTCGAATTGCTCAGAGAGGCTTTCTATCAATTTAAATTGATTTTTTGCACGATCTAAATTATGATTGGGATAAGCCTTTTTATAATAAATATCCCCGTTTAAAAAATCGGTCAAAAAACGCAATGCCATTATAAATATCATTGTTTTGGCACCTAGCGGTAGGAATTTTAATTCTATTGGTGAAAGTGATAAACTCATTTCTTTTAAAAATCCTTTCACATAAGCCTTATAGTATGCTAAATTAAAATTCACAAGCTCTAGATTCTTTTCATCTTCCGCAGCTGTATTGCAAATAGTTCTAATAGCATCTCCAAAATCGTAATGAACAATACCTGGCATAACCGTATCAGTATCAATTACACAAAGACCTTTATTTCTTTTATCAAAAAGGATGTTTGATATTTTCGTATCATTGTGTGTTACTCTTAATTTTATTTCTCCAGATTCTTTTAATCGCTGAAGAATATGCATCTCATCTTTTAAACTCCATACCAAATCAATGTAAGCTTTTGCCTGCTTTAACCTTTCTTTTGAAGTTACTTTTAAAGAATCTTCAAATTGTGAAAAACGAAAAGACATATCATGAAATTTTGGAATCACTTCAGTTAGTTGGTTTGCATTAAAATCGCTTGTAAGGTTTAAAAAATCTCCAATTAATTTTCCGCCTTCAAAAGCAATTTCTTCGTTTTTAACAGTTTCATAAGTTACACTATCGGGTATATAAACCATCATATTCCAATAACCTTCACTTTTTTCAAAATAAAATGGTTCTCCCTTTTTTGTTGTTACAAACGTCAAAACTTCACGTTTCCCTTTACCTTTTGGTAAATGTGAAAGCTTTCCCTGGATGTGTTTGCTAATAGCTACTTTGTTGTTGATTAATCCCGGAACATCTTTAAAAACACCTTGATTGATACGTTGTAATACATAGTTCTTTTTATTGGAAGTCCCTATTAAGTACGTATCATTAATATGTCCGGAAGCCAATTCTTCATAAGACACAATCTCGGTTGAATCATCAAACTGACTGAATACATGTTTCAATTGATCAATTATCATTTTTCCCAAAGTTTAGATGGATATACTTTTTTCTTCCTTAAGGCTGCTAATTCCTTTTGCACAATTTCTTTATCTTCCTTATAAGTGACCCCGAACCATTTGGCATTTGATTTGAGCACCTTAACAGAAGCTGTTCCTGAATTTAAAATTTCATTTACTATCGAAGGAATAAAAAATTCAGCTTTTAAGTTATCTATATTATTTTCAAGGAATTCTTCAAAAAGTGCTCCCCCAAATTCAAAACATTTTGGTGTAAAACCCCAAAAATTCATGGAAACTATGGTGTTTTCATCAATGGGCACAAAATCACCATTTTCATCCTTACGTATCAAACCGCCATTTGTTTTTTCTATATGGGTGCGTTCGTTAACATCAGTTAGGTAACCATTTTTGTTTACTTTACATTCACCTCTTGAAACAAAACCATGGTCTGAAACCGTGTTTTTCAACAAATAAGCCATCGTACAAAAATCATAGGATTCTTTATCCGTTTTAGTTAATTCTTTGGCCATAATTTCAAAAGCTTCTTTACCGTAAAAATCATCCGCATTTATAATTGCAAAATTTTCTTTTACAACATATTTTGCCATCATCATTGCATGACCTGTTCCCCAAGGTTTTGTTCGATCAGGATTTTGATATTTTGTTGGCACGTATTCCAATTCTTGAAAAACGTAGTCCACTTCTGCTTTTCCAGCCAATTTCTTATTAAAAACTTCCTTAAATTCTTCTTCGAGATGTTTACGAATGATAAACACGAATTTTCCGAATCCTGCCTGTAGGGCATCATAAATCGAAAAATCCATGATAGTATCTCCTTCTGGAGTAAATGTATCTAACTGCTTTAATCCTCCGTAACGACTTCCAATTCCTGCTGCCAATATTACAAGTGTTGATTTTTCCATTTTTATATTTTCCTAATTAAAGACCATTTTTTTATTTATACCTAAAAATCCAACTATCTAAGAATAAAGACCCAAATTTAACTTGCAATTAAATGTTCACGGTGGTTTTTATAACAACCTTATCAAGGATAAAGCCTTTATTCATACATAAAATATATAAATTATTATTGATTTATAAGCACGTTGGTAGTTCCCCCTCCATCCAATGTTATATTTACAGGAGCATTAGTCTTCCAAGAGCCATTTGTAAAGTCCGGAATATCCACAGATTTTGCCCTATTCTTTACAGATTCTTCTGATAATGGTGCAATTGAACTCCATAATGCAGCATCGTAAACATCCTGATCAAGAGGTAAACCGTTTCTTAAACAGTCTATTAAACGCCAACGCATAATAAAGTCCATCCCTCCATGACCTCCTATTTTTTTGGCCATATCTCCAACTTTTTTTACGATTTCAGGGGTGTATTCTTCTTCAAGAGCTTTTATCTCTGCCTCATTTAACCATTTTTCACCCTTTGCTATTCTTGCAGGTGAAGGGTATTTTCTTGCAAAAGCCTTTGTACCACTTACCAAGTGTATCCTAGAATAAATTCTGGGAGAGGATACATCGTGTTGAATCATAATACTCCTTCCGTTTTTAGTCTTGATCGTGGTAGTATTCATATTCCCCCTGTATGTTTTTCCAACAAATGGATCATAGAAATCATCAGAAGAGTCTAATTCCTTTGCTTTATCTGCCATGGAAAAGTCATTGCTGGACAATGAAGTTAGATAGTCCATTTGGTCGCCTCTATTAATATTCATTATTTGACAAATTGGACCCAGACCGTGTGTAGGATAAATATTTCCATTCCTTGTGTAATTTTCTCTTAACCTCCACATATCTTGATAGCCATCCTTACTGAAATTAAGATTTATTAAATTATGAATATACGCTCCTTCCCCGTGAATAATTTCACCAAAATATCCGTTACGTGACATGTTAAGAGTTAATAGTTCAAAGAAATCATAACAACAATTTTCCAACATCATACAATGTTTTCTAGTCCTTTCCGAAGTTTCCACCAATTCCCAGCACTCATCGATAGTTTTCGCTGCTGGAACTTCTACTGCAACGTGTTTGCCCGCTTCCATTGAATAAACAGCCATAGGAACGTGCCAAGCCCAAGGTGTTGCAATGTAAATAAGGTCAATATCATCTCTATCAACCATTTCTTTCCAGGCATTATCGCTCCCAGTATAAGAATCAGGATTATGTGGGGTTCCTTCCAGCATTTTCTGAACCTTTTCAACTTCTTTTGGCCTAAGATCACAAAGACCTTTAATTTCAACGCCTTCAATTTTACTCATTGCCTCTACACCTCCCGGGCCTCTTTGTCCCAATCCAATAAAACCTATTCTTACAGTTTCCAATTTAGGTGCAGAGTAACCACTCATGTTAAAACGTTGGTTCCTTATATAAGAAGTAGAAGCTTTAAATTCTTCTTTTCCTTTGAAACTTGTTAATCCACCGCTTATAAGGCCCAGTCCTCCCAAACCTGATAAACGGAGAAAATCTCTTCTATTATTTTTCATGATTTTTAATTAAAAATATTTATTTCTCAATAAGTTGTTTGCTTGTTTGTATAAAAAATTCCTTTTCACCCTTTTCAAACGGAATTAAAAAATAAGAATACGTATGTTCAATCTCTCCTTTTATCAGGTATTTCTCTTCTGGCGTTGCTCCCCAACTATTATTTCCAGCTACGCCTCGTTGTACCAAATCAATATTCAATTGAACTAAATCTTGTTCTTTAATATCTATAGTGTGTTTACTTTCATCTATCACTGGAATTCCATCCATACGGTATTCCAAATCTACTTTAGCAGCATCTCCATAATCCAACCCTTCAGTTGTATCAAAATCTTCGTTTGGCATATGCAATGCACTTATACCTAAATTTATTTTATTATTTCCTGATACAATTAAAAGTCCATTTCCTTCATTATTTGCTAAAGCTACCCATCTTACATCTGTTTTATAGCCATTTTCTTGTGGTCGTATATAGGGATAGTATTGGTCTTTTACATTCGATTCATATAAATCTACAAAAGCAGCAGTGTTTCTATCTTGGTAATTTTCCCAAGGACCTCTTCCAAAATAGGTCATGATATTGTATTCATAAGGCAATTGCATACGCATTCCGATTCTTGGAATATCTGCTTTATACGTTGTTTTATCCAGTACGTTTTCAACTTGTACTTCACCATTTCCATTGATACGATACAAGCTGTGAAATTGGGTGTCAACACCTGGTAATTCATAAGTAACTTTCAATTCCACCAAATTATCAGCAACTATATTTGAGGTTAGATTTATAACCTTTGAAAATAAAGATGCTTTTTTCCACTCAATATTTCTATTATACATTTTATTCCCTGCATCATTATCTGTAATGGGTCTCCAAAAGTTTGGTTTTGGTCCTTTTCCGTCTTTTAATAATTCTTTCCCTTTATAACTAAATGAGGTTAACCGACCTTCATTTTTACTAAATACTACTTGCACTGTTTCATTAGAAACAACTATACTTTCAAATGTTTTTTTAATTTTTAAAGCAGCTCCATTATCAAAATATACTGACTCAAAAATGTATTTAGAATCTAATTTTATTTGTTCGTGAGCTACTTCAAATCCTTTTGGTAAAATTCCCCAGACATCTTTAGTTTTTGCTGAGATTTCGACAAAATATTCTGTATTTTTTTGGTAGTCAACACCGTCTAATTTTATACGTATTAATTTCCCTGTATGTGATTCAACTGAAATATTTTCAACTAGAATTGTTTTTAACAATACACCATCAGCTTTTATCACAGCAACAATATCAAATTGATTTAAGTTGGTAAAATCATATAAATTTTCAACTAAAATGCGTAATTCGTTCTGTTTATTAATTCCTTTTACTTTAAAGTTGATAAACTCATGCGCTTTTTTAACTTCAAATAGTGCAGGATGAGGTGTGCGGTCTGGAGCCACAATTCCATTATTTAAGAAGCTATTGTCGGAAGGCATATTCTCGCCGTAATCTCCTCCATAGGCATAATAACGTTCGCCTTTTTCATTGGTTTTCCAAATAGATTGGTCTACCCAATCCCAAATAAAACCACCTTGCAAATTATCATATTGCTCAATAATATCCCAATAATCTTGAAAATTACCCGTACTATTTCCCATAGAATGTGCGTATTCACTTGGAATGTAAGGCCTATCTGTTTTACTTTTTCCAATTTTTTCAAAAGAAGTTGGTGATGGATACTGAGGAACAATTATATCTGTATTCCATTCCATATCATACGTATTACCATCATAATCTTTATAGGCTCTTTCGTATTGCACAGGTCGTTTAGATTTATCATTTGCCTTTATTGCTTTATACCCCGCGTAAAAATTAATCCCGTTTCCTGCTTCATTTCCCATAGACCAAATAATAACCGAAGGATGGTTTTTATCACGTTCAACCATACGAACCATTCGGTCTACATGAGCTTTTTCCCAACTTTCCTTTTTAGCTAAAGAGTGCTCGCCATAATACATTCCGTGAGATTCAATATTGGCTTCATCCACAACATAAATACCATGCAAATCACATAATTCATAAAATCTACTTCCTCTAGGATAATGACTCAAACGCACTGCATTGATGTTATTTTCTTTCCACAGCTGAATATCTTTTAAAATCATTTCTTCGCTCATCACATGCCCAGTTTCCGGATCTGTTTCTTGGGTATTAACCCCTTTTAAAGTAATCCTCTGTCCATTTACCAACAATAAACCATTTTTGATTTCAACAGATCTAAACCCAATCTCTCTAGTGGTCGTTTCAATAAGTTTACCTTTCTTATTTGCTACTTCAATAACCAAAGTGTATAAATTTGGGTGTTCTGCACTCCATTGTTTTACATTGGCAACTTGAGAATCAAACGTTATTTTATTTGATCCATTTTCTTCAACTTTCAGTAATTTCTCAGATTCCATCACCATTTTAGAATCATCCATAATTTTATAGGAAACTAAAACGTCCTGTTTTTTATTTAGGTGATTTTTCAATTCAATTTCTAAATTAAGAACCCCATTATCGTATGCTTTATCTAAAGTAGATACCACTTCAAAATCTCGAATCCTTACTTTAGGCTGTGCGTAAATAAATACAGTACGTTCTATACCACTGATTCTCCAAAAATCCTGACATTCTAAATAACTGCCATCTGTCCATCTAAAAATTTGAATAGCAATGGTGTTTTTCCCAGGCTTCGCAGCCTTCGTAATATTAAATTCTGATGGTAATTTACTTCCTTGAGAATACCCCACATATTGACCATTAATCCAAACAAATCCTCCAGATTTCATGGCTCCAGCATGAAGGAATATTTCTTTCCCATCCCAATCTGTTGGAAGATCAAATTCACGTCGATAAGAACCAACAGGATTATATTCATGTGGTACTTTTCCAGGAAACTTTGGATAAACCCCATCCAATTCCATATCATCAGCAACAGGAGCTTTATAATCTGCAAATTCATATTGGTGGTTAACATATATTGGAATTCCATAACCTTCAACTTCCCAATTTGATGGAACTTTTATAGCATCCCAATCAGAAATATTTTCTGAAAGCTTCATAAAGGTTGTTGGTCTATCTTTTGGAGAACGCACCCATTTAAATTTCCACAATCCATCTAAAACTTGTTTGAATTCGGATGTATTTAATTCTCTATTTTTAATTGAAGAAAATGAAGTGAACGTTGCGTGGGGAGCTTCCTTGTTTTCTCCAATTACTTGTTCATTTTCAATGTAATTCAAATAATGTTGAACTGGTTGTAGTGTCTGACTATAGTTTTTTGCTTGTATTAAAAACAATAAAATACCAGATATAATTAGCTGTTTTTTTATCAATTTGGTGATGTTTTAAATAACAAAAGCAAAATAATTTTGCTTTTGTTTAATGAGATTTTAGTATTATTCTATAATTTTATGCGGATATTTCTGCCATAGTTGCATTATATGTTACATCATGAGCTATTTTAGCTATTAACTTAAAATATCTGAAAGTTTTAGGTTCTGATGAATTAATATTTTGATCCACAGCAGTTTTTTCTAGGGCAGAAACCACCACATTTTCCCAAGTTGTATTATCCGTACTTATTTGTATTTCAAAATCTTTTAACTGCTCTTGAAAGGGATTGTATTTGTAAAAACCTAAACCCATCTACTGTCTGTGATTGTCCCGTTAATTTAATATGTATCCTTCATCCAGTTATAAGGTTTTCTCTTTATCCAGTTACCTCTAGTAAAATCCGGGAAATCTTGCGGTTCTCCATTGTTTTCTATAGACAATTCTGAAAGTGGTGTTATGGCACTCCAAGCAGCTGCATCATAAGCATCTAATGGGGGTGCTATATTTTGTTTGGCTGATTCTACAAAAGCATTAATTACAAAGAAATCCATACCTCCATGTCCAGCTCCCATAGCTTTTTCACCATATTTTTTCCAAAGGGGATGGTCGTATTTTTTCAACCACTCATCTGCATCATCCCATTGATGTGGGGTTTTTGCTTGTCCTTCAATATAGATCCGATTTCCATCAACTTCCCATAATCCATTTGAACCTTGCACCCTGAATCCTAATGAATAAGGTCTTGGTAAATTAGTGTCGTGAGTAACAATAATGGTTTCACCACTCGCAGTTTCAATGGTTGAAGTAATTACGTCTCCTTGTTTAAACTTTAATTTTGCATTTGGATGGTTTTCTCCACCATTTTTAACAATATAATCATGTAAACCAACTCCTTTAGAAGCATTAGAACTAAGGTTTAAAAATCTATTTCCTCTGTTTATATCACACATTGTTGCAATAGGCCCTACACCGTGCGTTGGATATGAATCTGCATTTCTCAATAGTGAATGTTGGGTCCTCCATGATGCTTCTGACAAACCTTTCTCACCAAATTCAACACCTCCACCATAAGGTTGTTTGCCATTGTTAAATTTAACCTGACGCAAATCATGCTGATATCCACATCTAAAATGAACCAATTCACCGAAAACATCTTGTTTTACCATATTCAATACCGCTAAAATATCTCGGCGATAACAAACATTCTCCAAAATCATCATATGAGTACCTGTTTGCTCATGGGTATTTACCAAATCCCAGCATTCTTCCATGGTATTAGCAGCAGAAACTTCAACACCTGCATATTTACCAGCCAGCATAGCATCTTTGGTCATACGTGTGTGCCATAACCAGGGTGTTGCTATAATAACGGCATCCACATTTTTTAAATCCAATAGGTTTTTATAGTCTAAATTACCATTGCTAAATACTTCAGGCTTTTTTTGGCCCGCTTTCTCGATTTTATCCAATGCAATAGAAATTCTATTTGGGTCTATATCGCAAATTGCAGTTACCAACACATCATTTCTTAGTAAAACATTGTTTAAATGGTTTGTTCCCCTTAAGCCAACCCCAATCATTCCAACTCTTAACTTCTCACCATTATTGCCATTTGCATGCCCGAAAGTTAAATTTGGCATTAAAGCAATTCCTGTACCTACAATGGCCGATTTTTTTATAAAATTTCTTCTTGAATTCATATTATTATTATTATTATTATTAATTTGAATTGTGATTGACTTTTTTGCCTCTTCAAAAAACTGAATTTAAGATTTTGAGTAGGTCATATTTTATATTATCTACGTTAATATTTAATTGTTTTCAGAAATTAAATATTTAATAGTATTCGTTCACGAAATATTTTAGGAGCATAAATTTCTATTTGATAATATAATTCGTTTTAATTCTGTTTTTCATAAAACAATGTTTTTCAATTCAGTACCACTCTTGATTTGTAAAATTCAAATTTGATATTTATTATTTTGCAGCAATATATTTATTAATATTAAGTTAAAAAAGGAAAACGTGTTAAAATGTGTTCGTGCACATTAAAAAAAATGTTTTCGAGCACAATTAGTTTTGGTTTTAAGCATTAAATTTTTAACTTTGTTTTAAATGGAAAAAAATTACACGATTAAAGATATTGCGGAATTGGCAAAAGTTTCTAAAGGAACTGTTGATAGGGTTTTACATAAAAGAGGAAAAGTATCACAAGTAGCTCTTGATAAAGTAAATGCAGTTCTAAATGAAATTGAATATCACCCTAATCTAATAGCAAGAAATTTAAAGAATAATAAAATTTACCGCATTTGTGTTTTATTGCCAAATCCTAAAATGGATCCTTATTGGCATCCTTGTACTGAAGGGATAACAGAGGCTAAAAATGAATTTAAAGCTTTTAATATAATAGTAGAAAATTTTTTCTTTAATCCCAAAAGCACATCATCATTTAAAGAAACCAATGAAGCCCTCTTAAAAACCTCACCAGATGCTGTCTTACTTGTGCCCTTATTTTATAAAGAAGCACTTACTGTAATAGAAAACTACAATTCATTAGGTATTATTTCAAGCACTTTTAATAATCAATTTCAATCAAGTGCTATAAAAAGTTTTGTTGGTCAAGATTTATTTCAAAGCGGAAGAGTTGCGGCTCGTTTGTTGGATTTACTTCTTAAAGAAGGTTCAATAGCAATTATTCATATTGGTGAAAAATACAAAAACGCTATTCACATGCAAGAAAAGGAAAGGGGATTTAGAAATTATTTTAGTGAATTGGAGGGTGATAAATTTGAAATTTTAACTTGTAAATTGAAACATCCTCAATTTGATATTAAGCTAACCGATTTTTTAAATTCACATCCTAATTTAGCCGGAATTTTTGTAACAACCTCAAAGGCCTATCAAGTGGCTGAAATCACTTCAAAAATTAAAGATAAAAAAATTGCAATTGTTGGTTATGATTTACTAAAAACCAATATTGAATATTTAAATAAAAATGCTATTGATTTTTTAATTCACCAGAACCCGAAAAGGCAAGCTTATCTTGGAATAACTGACTTGATAGAACATTTCATTTTTGATAAAGAAATTCCAACTGAGCAGCTTTTGCCTATTGATATAGTTAATACTGAAAATGCGAAAAATTATATATTATAATTTTTACCGTTCCATTAATTTTAAAACGCCAAAAGAAGTAGACGTATGAAAGTTAGGACTTTCTGTGTTGGGATTCATCCATGAAATCCACGTTGGTTCATAAAATGAATTTTCTCCTTCTTTATATTTTGCACGAAAAATTCCGGTTTCAATTTTATTATTCCTAATGAGGTTTAATTTTTTTAATGATGTTATACTAATTGCGATTTCAACCGTAAATTTATTATTATTAATCTGAGATTTAACTGTTAGGTCCTTTTTTGGCCAATTCCATTCAAAATCAAATTGTTTATCGGGGTACGCTTTAAAATCCATAATTCTGGGTGTCGGATCTATTTCTAAACAATAATATGGATCAAGTGACTTATTGATTCTAAAAAAAAGCTCTACTCTATCTGATTTCCCAATGCTATCAATACTGTTATCTTTTTTATCAATATGAACATTATTATCATAAACGGTAAAACAAAAAAATAGATTTTTGCTATCACATAAAGCTTTGAATTCTATTTTTTTAAACTTTTTATTATCCCAAGGAGAAACAAAATCAGTTAATAGTGCAGCTTTATTCCATAAGGGACTGTCACATTTACCAGTTAGAATTAAGATGTCTTTCTCAATACAATTTACATTATAATTTTTCATCTTGTTTATTCACCTTAAAACATTGATAATTATGGGCGATATACTTTAAAATTCCAAATATATACTACCTAAATGCCCTAACCAATTTTATTTTCATTTTTTGAGGCTATCTTTTATAAGATTATTAATATCTGCTTTAAATTTAATTGGAAACAACTTTTACAAATAACAAATTTCTAAAAGCCCAAATTTTGGACTTGCAAATAAAACCGCAAAAAAAGTTGTGCTACATTTTTAAAGTTGATTTTTTGAGTCCAAAATTCCTCTCTTGTTTTGCTTTCAATATTGAATGTCTTCGTTTCTTGTTATGCCAAATTTCTATATCTCCAAATTGGATATTCCGGTCATACTGACCACCCCTGTTGATTTTGGTTTAAAAAGTTACTTTAATTACCATATTACAGTTTTTTATAAGACTTCCTCTTTTTAATTCTATATGATGGGAGGTAGGAACTAACTAAAGGCCATCGGTGTTACCATTTTTTTATATGTTTTTTACCGAGAATTTCGAAGTAGGATAGGCCGCCCGAGAATCCCAAATTTTGGGAAGGGTCAGCTAAAAGGCAGGCTAATTTCTAAATTCCGGAACTTTGTTTTCATAAAAAATGGGATACGAAAGGATGGCTTAGAAGTTGAATCAACTAGCGGGGTGAATTTCCAAACGGTTCCGGTAAGGACTAAGCGTGAATGGCAGATCAGCTTAGCGGATATAGAAATGCAATAGAAAACTACAAATTAAAAGAGAACCTTTTAATAATACCATTTAATATAAAATCTTCTGAAAGAAGAAATAGCATTAAATATTTTCTTGAGGCTAATCCGCATATGGATTCTATTTTATTTACCAATAGCGTCCTAAACGATTAAAATAAGATCAAAAAAGAGAGGAAGTTTTCTGTGACTCAATTAATTTTGAGTTGCACCACAAAAACAACATCCTCTCTTATGACAAATATAACATTGTTTTCTC
>Ga0307486_1001263_pt1 | contig 19948 bp, 25 predicted proteins | sample CBIW02metaG_FD_203663 | JGI IMG/M metagenome (GOLD analysis project Ga0307486, IMG submission 203663) | Sea-ice brine microbial communities from Beaufort Sea near Barrow, Alaska, United States - CBIW 0.2 | ecosystem: Environmental > Aquatic > Marine > Coastal | place: USA: Alaska | collected...
CTGGTGGCGTTTGTTGCCTCTGCAGTCATGATGTTCTCCTTTACTCGCTCTGGTGGGGCGAGCCTCCGTCTGCGTGGAACTCGGGTTGGGTTCGCGCGATACCTCCACGCTACGGCGGTGGGTGTCCGCCCAGTTGGGACCTTTGACCCAATGTAGGCCCCTCAATGCCATAGCGCCGGGCCGGTCAATAGCAATCGCGTGGTTGCGCGCGCGTTATGAAGCGCGCGCCCGCGAGGTCGCGGTCATCGCGATGCCGTCGATAAAAGGCAAGAGTTCGTCGATCCCGAACATTGGTCGCACTACCTTTCCGACAGTCACCACCGCTGTGGTCCCATCGGGCGTGCCAACATTCACCGCCGTCACTCCGGCGAGCCGGCCGCCGTCGCCGTCAAGCCGCGCCTCGACCGCCTCGCGCATGCGCTGTTCGGACAGCTGCACTGACTTCCACTTCTCCTCGTCACCTAACTCGGCAGGCGAGTAGTAGCGATCTAGGTCCAGCGCATCGGCGGCGTCTAGCGCGAGGTCGTCTGCTGCGGTGGCGAGTCTCAGGTGCTCCAGATGCACCGCGCTGGCGGCGCTCACCACCAAGATCACCGTCAAGGCGAGCACCGCCATTCCCAGCGACAGCAGGCCAATCGCTCCGTCGTCATTTCGGGGGCGCCACCGGGAGGTCATGGCGCACCTAGCCCTGCGGTTGGCGATAGCCCGTCAACGGGCGACGATGCGGACGCGGACACGTTCACCGCCAACGGAACGGCGTTTCCCAAGAAGGACGGCACTCCGGGTAACGGGACGCTTGCGTCTACCCGCACCAACAGGTCAGTGCCCGGAGCGAAGCATTCGCCACCGTCACAGTGCATTTCCATCGATGCGGAGTCCCAGGTGGACGCCACTCCCAGATCCTCGAACGCGATGGCCGCCGAGGCGTGCGCCCGCTGCGATGCCGCCGCGAGCGCATCGGCCTCGCTCGCGCCGCTTTCCATTTGGGCGACGCCCTCGACTACCGCTCCCCTGGCGGCGTCGCGCGCGGCGGCCTGCACAGCGAACGCCCCCGCCTGGATCTGGCCCACGGCGATGATCAGGTAGACGAGCGGGACCAGCAAAATCAGGGTGAGTGCGACGAACTCGAGCGTGGCGCTGCCGTCGTCTTCGCTCATGCGTCTCGCGGACCGTTTGCTCGCCGCTGAGCGCCCAGCGAGTGCGCGCCTATCCACTGGGAACCTCCGCGAGCGCGTGGGCAACGACCTCTTGCTCGCCGACCCCCCAAAGCCCGATCAGCGGCACCTTTGCGGTCACTCGCATCTCCACCGCTGGCGCCCCATCGATGGTCACTCGCGTGGCGCTCGCCTGCGTAATTACCCCTCCGAGCGCGCTCAAGATCAGGTTGCGGGTGCGATCTTCCCCCTCCTCGGGTGACCGGTCTGCCAACGCGCCGTAGTGCGCGCCCTCGTGCGCACTCGAGGCAAGGATATTGCGAACGTGCAGGGTGATCGCGAGTTGAATGACCCCTAGCGCGACAGCCACCACCAAGACGGCCACGAGAAGAAACTCGACCGTCGCGTTGCCCGCGTCGCGCCGGGGGCTAGCCCCCCGTAACCGAGTCAATTGCGGAGGTGAAGACGTCGGCAAGGCGAGGTCCCGCCACGCCCCAGATCAGAGCGACCAGGCCTGCAGTCATCAGCGTGATCAGCACCCACCCCGGGACGTCTCCCCTATCGGAACGTCCACTGATGGCTACCCTAAGGCGCAGGTTTTCGCGGATCTTGATCATGGTGTTCTCCCCTATGCTGTGGATGATTGGCGCCTGGCTACGCGCCCAGATCGATGGCGACCAGGCCTGGAAATACTGCAAAGACAACGGTGATGGGAAGAATCAAGAACACGACCGGAACCATCATGGCGATCTCCTTTTTGCCGCCCTGCTCCATCAGCTCACGGCGCCCCGCTGCACGAGCGTCCTGAGCCTGAGCGCGCATCACCGCGGCCAAAGGAGTACCTCGCTCGATCGCCGTCGCAACCGCCTCTGTGAATCTGCGCACGCCGCTCGCGCCGGTTCGGCGTGACAGAGCACGCAACTCCTCGCCCAGTGGCGACCCCGCGCGAACCTGGGCAAGCATCGACGACAGTTCCCGGGTGAGCTCGCCAGAAGTGGTCGCAACGACGCGCTCGAGCGCGCCCAGTGCGCCCTCCCCTGCGCCCACTGACAACGCCAGCAACTCCGCGATGGTCGGTAATTCGGCGACCATCGACGTTTCGCGCCTGGCAATGTCTTGCGTCAGCACATAGTCGCGGGCCACGTAGCCCACTGCGGTGATCACCAGCGTCAGGACGAGCAAGACAAACGGAGAAGACCCCCTGGTCGACGCCATCACTCCCGAAAGGAGCAGCCCCGCAACAAGTCCCCCGGCTGCCCAGATCACCTGCTCCGCACGGAACTGGTCCACGCTCAGGCGCGACCCTGCCCTGCGAAGCCTTCCCTCGAGGTCCTTGGCTGGTGACCCCCACCGTGCTACGAGTCTGACGCTGTCGCGCATGGCGGGCGCGAGCAATCGCTCGATGAACGACCTGCCGGGCGACCCGCCTCGCTGACCATCGGGGTGATGCTCCCGCAGCTGCGGTGCGATCCGTTGCTCCAGCGTGCCCCGGCGCGCTACGATCCACGATGCCACCAGCACGCAACCTAGACCCAGCGTGAGGCCCCAGAGCAGGGACGGAGGTGTCATCGGAGCACCCTCACTTCTGAGGGGAGCCTGCCCAGGCGCACCATCACCCGGTACGCGAGAACGGTCACCACCCCGCCCACGGCCAGCACCACGAGCCCCGCGGGCGTGTTAAACGCAGCAGTGTTGCTGGGCTGGCTACTCAGCATCATGAGCACAATCCACGGCGCCGCGGAGGCCAGCCTGGCCGCGTTCACCGTCCAACTTTGCCTAGCCTCGATCTCTCCTCGTGCCCGCGCATCGTCCCGAAGAAACTCCGCGAGGGTACGCAACACATGGCCCACATCGGATCCGCCCACGTCGCGGGTGATGCGCAACGCCTCGACGATGCGGTCAGCAACCGGGTCTGCGAGGCGCGCCTTGAGTGCATCCAAACTGTCAGAGAACCGACCCGTGGCGCGGTAGTCCTGCGCGAACCCATCGAACGCTGGCTGTACCTGTTCGGGACCTGACTCACCCACCTGCGACAAGGCCTCCGCAAGCGGCATCCCCGCGCGTATCCCTGACGCGAGATTGTCGACCACGTCTGGCCAGACCGTGCGCATCGACTCTCTCCGGCTTCGTGCCCGCATCGCCACCAGGGCACCGGGGCCTCGAGCCGCCAGAATGCCAAAGCAAAGCCCGATCGGAGCCGATGCGGACAAGCCACCCACCATGGCGGCCACCACGAATCCAACCGCGGCCGATGCCGCCACGAACGCTCCCGGGGTCACCGTCGCCATGCCCGCTTGGACCAAGGAATCAGAGACGTTGGCGTGCCAGCGGGCGTACCTCGGGTGCGCACGCTGCTCTGCACCCCACATTGCGCGCCAGACAAGGAAAAGTCCTATGCCAAGGCACAGTCCCCAGATAGTGGTCACGCGCCAGCTCCCGCAAGGAGGTCACGTAGGGACAACCCGTGAAGGGAGAACCGGTCTTCGTGAGGCGGATATCCAGTGCCGCGCACGAGCACCCCACCGTCCGCGTGAAAGATATCCGCGACCTCCACCACCCCGCCCTCTACGCGTCCGGACAAGCCAACGATCTCGCGCACGCGGCGCTTGCCTCGGTGGTCCAGATCCAGATGCACCACGAGATCGATGGCAGAGGCCACCGTAGGCACCACGAACCGGTCGGATACGTTCTCGCCCGCCAGCAGCGGGAGCGTACAAAGCTTGACCACCGCATCGTGCGCCGAATTGGCGTGAATGGTGCACATACCAGGTACGCCCGCGTTGAGCGCGATCAGCATATCGAGTGCTTCAGCCTCACGTACCTCACCAATAATGATGCGCGTGGGACGCATTCGCAACGCCTCCTTGACCAGACGGCGTAGCGGGATCTCGCCTGTGCCTTCGAGCGAGGGCTGGCGACACTGCAACGCCACCACGTCACGTGCAGAGATTTTTAACTCGAAAACTTCTTCACAGGTAATCACCCGCTCGCGCGGCGGAATGGAGCCCGCGAGGGCATTGATCATGGTCGTTTTACCGGACTGAGTAGACCCGGAAACGACAATGTTGAGGCCGGCCACCACGGAAGCGGCAAGGAAATCTGCAGCCTGTTGAGTGAGAGACCCGAGGTCGACAAGATCTTGGACCTGGCGAGCGCGCGCGATGTACTTACGGATGTTGACGGCCCAGTGCGCGCGCGTGACATCGGGGATGACGGCGTGCAGCCGCTCGCCCCCTGGCAGTGTCGCGTCCACGAATGGGCTAGACAAATCGAGCCGCCGCCCCGAGACCTTGAGCATCTGCTCTACCAGGTCACGCACCTGCATCGCAGTGAGCATCGTGGTGGTGAGCTCGGCCTGACCGTGCCTAGCGATGTAGACCTTGGTTGGTTCGTTGATCCATAATTCTTCTATCTCGGGGTCATCGAGGTACTGCTGCAGCGGGCCCAGCCCGGCCACGTTGTCGATCACGGACTTAGCGGTCGCCTCGCGGTCCATCAAAGGCAGGACCGCGCCGATCAATGCGCGTTGCTCCCAAGCCTCGAGCGCCTCATCAATCAGCCCACGCACCACCGCGAACTCGCGAAGCGGATCCACGCCGCGGTCCCGAATCTGGTCGCGCACTTGCGACTCGATGTGGGCAGCGACGTCGACGGTCATGACATTTGACCTTAGGGGTACTGACAGAGACGCGCATCTTGAATTGTGGATAACCGCATCCGTGCACCGTCGCGGAGCGACTAGCGCCTGGCGAGTTTGGCTACGCCCATGCATCATGCACCTGCACCTGCACCTGCACCTGCACCTGCACCTGCACCTGCACCCAGATCGAACCACCGCCGAATCCGTCTACACGCCGCACCCTCACAGACGCTCAGGCATACAGCGACAACAATCCCGGGATTGCAGGTGCGCACCAACGCGACAGCTCGGTAACGGAACTCAGCAGGATAAGCCTTTGGCATGTTCAGACTCCTCGTACTCGAGCCAAAACAACACTCTGCCACTGGTAACCAAACTATGGGGCAGGTCAAGTTGTCACCAAACCGTTCAGCAGACCCCAATGCTGGCGGCAATGATTGCACGGTAGCGCTAGGGCGCTCTCGAAGGGCTAGCCGCGTCAAGTGACTGCGATATCTCCATCCGACGTTGCCTGCTGTATGAACTCTTGAGTTCGGGTTGACCTTTGCGCCCCAACGTGAGGGGCCAGTTGTATCCATTCTCGAGCTCGCGGAGCCAGAACATGCCCACGCCGTCCGGAACGCGTTGCTGGACAAAGAACCAGTCACTAAGCGAAACGTCTGCCTCGAGGTGGTCCTCCGCAAAAGCTTCTAGTTCAATGCTCTCGCCAAGCGCGTCCGTGTAAGCGCGCGGGCGCGTTCCGTTTGCCCCACTGCTCGAGGTGCGTCGTCTTGATGTTCTGTTTGTCGTGCGGCTCACCGCTGGACCATCTCGACCGATGCGCGCACGACGACGCGTTTGCAGATCGTACAGGGGGCAAAGCAGTTGCCCGTATTGTCGCCTTCACTTCTGGGGAGCACGCGCATTTGGAACACCGCTGCGAGCCTGGTCACACCCGGCTTCGGCGCGCTGAGCAAAATCGACCATTCAGACAGTTGCCTTGCAGCCGCTACCTACCCCCTAATTGGGGGGCTTGTGTGCACTGCCGCCTGGTCTTTAGCATGGAATCCGAGGGCGCATCGCCCCTCATGCCGGAAGGCTAACTCAAACACAAGGGAGTGTTCGTGCTCGAAAGAGGCGGTGCGTATCCGGCAACTTATCTGGACTCACGATGCAAGTAAGAACTCGCTTCCGGATTGGGGCCGGGGGCCTCGCATGCTTCGCGGCTGGAATTCTTATAGCAGACACCGTATATAAGCTGGATGGCGGGGTGAGTCCGGCAATTGATCTCTCGATTGTGTCTTTAGTTCTAACGTGGATTGCCGTCCCGATGGCACTGAAAGGCTGGGGCAAAATTCGCGAGGAGCCTCAAGAAGGCACCTCCGATACAGCGATCAAGAGCCCGCGGTGATAAAGAGCAGACTGCTCTAGGCGATGGTCCTCGGCGAATGCCGGGGGCCATCGTTGCGTCTGCGTGTTAATAAGCACACGGCGACACTGCCCCAGAAATGACGCAAGCCCCTGGCCCTGTCGGCCGGCGGGATCTCCTGGAGCTCACCTCCAGAGCCACCGCAATGGCCAAGGCAATGCCTCGAGGTTAACGCCGGGTCTAATGCTACTCACGGCAATTTGTCATTTTGGTGAGAAGCTTCATCGCTTCCCGAGAATTTTTGCAGTGTGCGGTGTATAAAAGACCCTGAGAGGGCTTGCCCGAGGGCACCCTATCGAAGGGGGGATTGCGTAACGGTTCGCCAAAAAGAGAGACGGAGGCCCAAATGAAGAATCCATTCTCGAGGTTGCGCCAGGCCACGTTGGCGGGCGTCGTGGTGCTCATTGCACTCACCGTGTGGACGATGTTGTCCGCGGATGACGTGAGCGGAACTTTAGTGTCTGTCACTTTCGTAGGAATTCCCGTTCTGGCCATCGTGCTTGGAGTGGTCTGGCTGGTGGGCCGATCCGGCTCCAAGCAAAAGTCTTGATCTGGTCTCAGCTCTGGTCCCACTCACTCTCCTCCAGGAGGCGTGGAGCCGGCGCTGTAATTATTGCAGCGCCCCCCTACGACGCCATCCATAGAAGGGTCTGCTGAGCGCCGGATACTCGGTGACCATGTGGGGCTTTGCGCGCCGACATCAACAGTCTCGATCTCCCTGGGGGGGGCATGTGGATCATGATCGCATTCTGACTTGTTTCGATCGGGCGACATACTCTCAGCGTCCTTGGATACCCGCCTACGGCTCTACTTTTCAGCTCAGCCGCGATAGCTGGTATCCAGGCAGTTCTCTGGCCCGGTTGGCGGTCGATGGCCGTCGAGCCTCCCGAGCCTGCCCGGGGCAACGGCAACGGCAACGGCAACGGAGTAACGTCTAGTGAATGGAGCTAACACAATGAATCCTTTGGTCCCGACGTTCGCTGACGGCGCCGTCACCGCAGTGGCGTTGGCTGCAACCATTTTCACGTTGGTCGCATTGGTTTCATGGCTCCGCAATAGTCGGATGCTAGGGCTACATCAATTTGGCTGGCTTGCAGCAATAGTGTTGGTGCCCATTCTCGGACCTGCAGCATGGTTCGCCGTGGGGCGCCCGTCCCAAGTGGCAACGGCTGGGCTCGACAGCGAGGGTAAACCAGCCAACTAGGACTCAGCTGTCGCAAAGGCGCCGGCTCCACGGCCTCGACATCTGGGGGCGGCTCCGGCGCTCTGCTGTGCCTGCCGACTGCGCCGAGGGTTCACGGCCGCTAGCCGCTTCACCCTCTGGCGCCTCACCGTCGCGAGACGCTGTCTGCCGTCTACGGCGCGTCGAACTTGTCGCTATCGCGGATGCTGCCAGGGATGCTCCACCCGTCGCCGAGGTCACGCTCCCATGAAAAACCTCGCTCCTTCGCGAAGTCCTTCGCATCACGTGCTTCTGGGTCGAACATCAGGAACGTAGTGTCTGCCTCGTCATCTTTGAAAGCGAAGAGTACCCGACCCTCATCCTTCGCGTACCAAAGCACTACATTCGCGCCAGGGACCGCCATCTGCGAGGTCTCCTCGTCAGACGTCGTGTCCCTACACTTTTCTGTCGCGCTCTCGTCGGTGACACAAAAGCTGACACTCGTCCACGAGATCTGGGTGGCACTGGGCTCCGAGTCGACGAGCCGTGCCATGTACGCCGCAGCACCCTCGAACCCCTCACGGTTGGCCAAGAACGTCTCCTCCGCCGCGTCGATGTTCTGCACACGGGCACCGTCCTGAAACTTCCAAATCGACCAGAACACGAACCCAATTCCCAACGTCACCACGACAACGCCCGCCACGAGCACCCCCACAACGACAATCAGGACGCGCACCGCAGTGCTCCGGGTGCGCACACCGGTCTCGTGAGAACTGGCCATCTATGTCCACCTCATAGGTTGCAAGCGCGATCGGCGGCGCGGACTTGCCGTCGAACCGATCGTAATTTTGAACCGTATACCAGTCGACATCGGTCGTGACGTGGAATGGACGCCTAGTCGAGTTCGCAGATTGACTGCGCGACCGTGCGGGACTACCCGCCCGCACCGGCAGTTTGCGGTGCGGACGTAGACGCTGGGCGCGTCAGAACGGGTTTTTCTTGCCCGCGCTAGCTGGTGACGACCTCGCCCGTCCACGCGCCGATGCCGCCAGTAAGTCCGATGGTGTTCGTCACCCCCGCCTGCGTCATGAGCTCGACCGCAGCGGCCGAGCGGTTACCCGAGCGGCAGTACACGGCGTAATCGCCTGCCGCGTCGAGTGCATTAACCTGGTCCGCGAAGTCCGCCGCCTGGACGTCAAGGTTGACGGCGCCGGGCAGGTGCCCGGAGGCGAACTCATCCGGGGTCCGCACGTCGATCACAGTGACACCCTGGACCTCGGTCGCAGCCGCGAACGTCGCGTCGCTCACATGGCTGCCGTCAAAGACTAGGACCTCTGGCTCCGCGTCGGCAGAGCAGCCAGTAAGGGTGAGCGCAGCCACGGCCGCAATGAGCACCATGAGCATCGTGACGGCGCGGGGGGTAAATGTAGTCGAGTTCATGGCGACCATTATACCCCCCGGGGTATACTCGCGTCTACCGGTGTCTTGATAAGCACGCGCCACAGTCGTGACGCCTCACCTCGAGCCAACCGACACCTCCGGGGCATACACCTAGCCCGGCGACACGACATTTGAGGAAGAACCCATCATGCCCGCCGAGACAGCCCCGCCAGCCGAACCCGCACCGAACCACCCCAAGCCACTCACACCCGCGAAGCCCCGACTCAAGCACGTCCCACTGGGATCCTTCGCGATGGTGATGGGCTTGGCCGGCACCGCCGTCGCGTGGCGCCTCGCGCACCAGCAGTGGGGAGTCACCCCCTGGATCGGCCGCGGGATCGCGATACTCGCGTTGGCGGTATTCGCTCTTGCCGCAGCGGCGTATGGCGCCAAGGCGATCCGCTAGCCCCGCGTGGTCGCGTCCGAGTGGTCGCACCCTGTCAAGGCCGCGTTCTCTGCGACCATCCCCGTCTCGCTGCTCGTGCTCGCCATCGCATTCAAGGATTGGACCCCCGGGTTCTCCGAGGCCCTGTGGTGGGCCGGCGCCGCCGGACAGTTCGTCATCACGCTCATGGTGCTGCGCACGTGCATTCACGATGCGGCCATCCAGCCAGCCCACATTCACCCCGCGTGGTTTATTCCGGTGGTCGGCAACCTGGTGGCCCCGATCGCCGGGGTCCACTACGCGCCCGAGTCCGTCGTCTGGTACTTCTTTGGCATCGGCATCGTCTACTGGCTGGGCCTTCTCCCCGTAGTGCTGACGCGGCTGTTCACGGTGGGCACCTTGCCCGCCCGCTTGGCGCCCACCCTGGCCATTCTCATCGCCCCGCCCGCCGTCGCGGCGCTCGCCTGGAACCGCATCGGCGGCTCATGGGACGACCCCTTCTCGCGCATCCTGCTGGGAGTCATGACGCTGCAGGTGCTCCTACTGGCGGTGCAGGCGAACACCCTCATGCGCATGCCGTTCGCCATTTCCGCTTGGGCGTACACGTTCCCGCTCGCTGCCGCATCGAGCGCCTATCTGTCATCAGGCTTGAACGGCGGGCTCGACTACTCCTGGGTAGCCGTCGCGATGATGGCGGTGACCGGTGTGGTGGTCGTGGCGTTGCTGATCCGCACGGGCCTCGCAGCGCGGCGCGGCGAGATCTGCCAGCCCGAGGGCTAGTTGTCGCGGAGCTAAGCGGTCGCAGGTGAGAGCAAGTCGCGGATCTCCGCGGCCTTGGGCACTCGTCCGTACAGAACCACCTCTTCGTCAACGACCAATGCGGGCGTGGACATGACGCCGTAGCTCGCGATGGTCGCGTAGTCCTCCACCTTTTCGATGGCGGCGTCCAGGCCGAGTTCGGCGACGGCTTCGCGGGTAGCGCGTTCCAGGTTCTTGCAGTTGGCGCATCCAGGGCCCAGGATCTTGATGTTCATGGCGATCTCCTTGTGAGTGAGTGGGTGTGTAGGTGAGTGAGGCTAAGCGAGCAGGAAGTTGAAGAGGTAGCCGACTATCACGATGCCGGTGCCCACCACCGCGACGTACGCGGCGAGCAGCTGCGGCTTGAGCACGCGGCGCAGCAGAATCATCTCCGGTAGCGAGAGCGCCACGACGGCCATCATGAAGGCCAGGAGCGTGCCCATGGGCAAACCCTTCTCGAACAGCACCTGAACCAGCGGCATCACCCCGGCGGCGTTCGAGTACAGCGGGATGCCGATGCCGATGGCGATCAGGACGCCGAAGGTCGAGCCCGCGCCAGCGTAGGTGGTGAAGAACTCGGTAGGCACCCAGCCGTGGATGAGAGCACCGAGGCCGATGCCCACCAGCAGGTAGGGCCAGATCTTGCGCAGGACGGTGCCAACCTCCTCGATGCCCATCGTGACGCGGTCGTCGAAGGTGAGCGCGCGTGAGGGATCCACAGGCTTGCAGCGCAACTTGGTCTCGAACACGAACGGCTCCACCCACTTTTGCACGCCCATACGGCCAAGAATCCAGCCGGCCAGGATCGCGATGATGAGCCCTGCGCCAACGTAGATGGCCGTGATCTTCACCCCAAAGAGGGTGAGCAGCATCCCGATCGCGATCTCGTTGACCATGGGCGAGGCCACCAGAAAGCTCAACGTGACGCCGATGGGAACGCCCGCAGAAACGAAGCCGATGAACGCGGGAACGGCCGAGCACGAGCAGAAGGGCGTCACCACGCCGAGGCCCGCGGCCATGACATTGCCCACGCCCTCGCGCTTGCCCCCCAACAGTGCGCGGGTGCGCTCCACGCTCATATAAGAGCGCAGGTACGTGACGACAAAGATGATGATGACCAGCAACAACGCGATCTTGATCGAGTCATAGAAGAAGAAATGGATGGTCCCGGTGAGCCGCGCCTCGGGGTCCATGCCGAACCCGTCATAGAGCACCCAGTCCCACAGATGCTCGTTAAGGAAGTAGACCCCGAACCACACGGCGGTGGCCGTCACCAAAGTGAGGCCCCGCCCACGGCGGGTCTCCAGCAAGCGATCGAGCAGGCTCATCACAGCTCCCCGTGTCGCGCGGCCGGCAGCGCGGTCGGGAGCGCGGTCGGGAGCGCGGTCGGGAGCGCGGTCGGGAGCGCGGTCGGGAGCGCGGCGGCGAGGCGAGCCTCGGCATCGGGCGCGAGCGCGTAGTCAATCCAGCGTCCGCGGCGGCTGGTGGTGACCAGGCCCGCCTCGCGCAACATCTTGAGGTGATAGCTCAGCAGATTCGCGGCAATGGGGATGTGCGACTGCAGGTCGCAGACACACGACGGCTTGTTGGAGAGCCGGTTCAGCACTGTCCAGCGGATGGGATCCGCGATGGCCTGCAGCAGGCCGACGGAGGCCTCCACGTCAGCCGCGGTGCGTGACAGTTCAACGACGTTTGATTCAACCATATTTGAAACGTACGCCCGCTTTACGGCCGCGGACGGGACCAAGGTCCCCCACACCTCGGCAGCGACCGCCCCGGATCGACGCCCCTCCACGCTGAGCGCCCGGTCAGCCCACCCGATGCCCGATGCCCGATGCCCAGCACGGGTCGCGGTTCGTCGCGCCCAAGACCACCGCGCGAGGCACACTGGTCACATGTGCGGACGCTACGCGAACTTCCTGTCCGAGCAAGAGCTCATCGACGCCTTCGAGATCGCCACGCTCGCGGATGACGCGCGCCTGATGGGCCCGTCCTGGAACGTGGCGCCCACCCAGAAGGTCATCCTGGTCACCGCCTCCAAAGACGAACCGGGCCAGCGCATCGGCGAGACCGCCAGGTGGGGCCTGGTGCCCTCGTGGGCAAAGGACCCCTCGGTGGGAGCCCGCATGATCAATGCGCGCGGCGAGACGTTGGCAGAGAAGCCATCGTTCCGTTCGGCGTTCGCGAAGCGCCGATGCCTGGTCCCCGCCAGTGGCTACTACGAGTGGCACACGGCGGGTGGCGTCAAGACTCCCTATTGGATCCACGCGACCGACGATGCCCCGCTCGCCTTCGCGGGCCTCTACGAGTTTTGGCGAGAAGCGGGCGCGACCGAGACCTCTCCCTGGTTAGCCACGTGCACCTTCGTCACTACCGCGGCCCGCGACGACATGCGCGAGCTTCATGATCGGCAACCAGTCATGTTGACCGAGGATCAGCGCGACACCTGGCTGAACCCGGAGTCGCATAGAGACACCTTGTTCGATGCGATCGCGGCACCGGCACCAGAACTGGCCTGGTACTCAATAGGCAAAGCGGTCGGCAACGTGCGCAACAACTCAGCGGCCTTCCTCACGCCGGCGACCTAACCCAGACAGACGCCCCGTTTGGGTGCCCGTCTTGTACCGTTTGAATCCGATTCGGTGTTGGCGCGCCCGTTTCGGTGCGCTAATGTCAGGAATTGTTCCTCCGGAACGGACTCATTCGGGTATCCACCGGTTAATATCGCAACGATGCAGACAGAAAAGGGGAGGACAACGATGTCCTTTAGTGAAGCTCAAGCTGACAGCAAAATTAGAAAGAACCGTACCGGTCCCGGTGCGGGCGCCCAGGTGCAACGACTAGGTCGATTCATGTCAGCGATGATCATGCCGAACATTGGCGCGTTCGTCGCATGGGGACTTATCACCGCACTCTTCATCCCAGATGGCTGGGTCAACAAGCTCGCGGAAACGTTCAATGGAGCCCCCAACGAGGGCGTCATGGAGTGGACCGCCGGGATCGCATTGATCATCGGGCCGATGATCACCTACCTCCTACCTCTACTCATCGGATACAGCGGTGGACACCTCGTGTACGGCACCCGCGGTGCCGTGATCGCAGCCGTCGCCACCACCGGCGTGATCGTCGGATCAGACGTTCCGATGTTCCTGGGAGCCATGATCATTGGCCCGTTCGCGGCCTGGTGCCTCAAGGTGCTGGAAAGCCTGTGGGCCGGCAAAATCAAGCCCGGCTTCGAGATGCTTATTGACAACTTCTCACTAGGAATCCTGGGCGGGCTACTCGCCCTTCTGGGTCAGGCAATCGTGGGACCCATCGTGTCCAAGGGCGTCGAGTGGGCCGGCCAGGGCGTGGACTACCTGGTGGAGCACAGCTTGCTGCCGCTCGCCTCGATCGTGGTGGAACCCGCCAAGGTGCTGTTCCTCAACAACGCGATCAACCACGGCGTGTTCACGCCGCTCGGCACTGCCGAGACTGAAGGCGCAGGCAAGTCGCTGCTGTTCATGATCGAGTCCAACCCCGGACCCGGCCTAGGAATCCTCGTAGCATTTGTGGCCTTCGGACCGCGCATGCTCAAGGCCGCCGCTCCTGGCGCGATCGTCATTCACCTCTTCGGTGGTATCCACGAGATCTACTTCCCATTCGTGCTGGCCAAGCCCAAGCTGATCATCGCCGCAATCCTCGGTGGTATGACCGGTGTGCTGGTCGGCGTGATCTTCAACGGCGGTCTGGTAGCCCCGGCATCGCCCGGTTCCATCTTCTCGTGGATGGCCTTCACACCTCCTGGTGTGGGCAACTACTTGGTGATGTTCACTCAGGTTTTGCTGGCCGCGGCCGTGTCCTTCATCGTCGCGTCGTTCCTCCTGGGCTTTGGCCGCGAGGCGAATCGCGATAACGCTCCCGAAGACGAGGCCGCAGTTGCAGCCGAGTCCGAAACCGCAGGGGTCTCCGCGTAACTGCGGCGGCGCTTGCTGACTCAACCCCACACTACGAAAGGAAAATCAGATGCCTTCCATTAACGGCTCAGATGTCAAAAAGATTGTCGTCGCCTGCGACGCAGGCATGGGCAGTTCAGTCATGGTCGCAAGCACCCTTCGCTCCAAGCTCAAGCCGCAGGGCGTCGAGGTGGTCCACACTCCCGTGAGTGAGATCCCCGCGGACGCCACAGTAGTGCTGTGCCACCAGGGCCTCGCCGCCCGGGCTCAGTCCACCGCCCCCCAGGCGGTCGTCATCCCGTTCACGCTCTTCATGGGCGATCCGGCGTTCACCCGGGTTCAGGATGCCATCACCAAGGGCACGGACCTTGAGTCCTAACCGCCCGCTGCTGGAACTCAGCGCCGTGCGCCTTGGCCTCACAGCCGAGGACAAGGCGGACGCGCTGCGCCAGTGCGGAGAGGTGCTCGTTGAGATCGGCGCAGCTAGCAAGGAGTACGCCGAGGCTCTGCACGAGCGCGAACGGTCGGTGTCGACTTACGTGGGCGAGGGCGTTGCCATCCCCCACGGTACGAACGAATCCCGCGAGCACATCGAACGCGCGGCTCTAGCCTTCCTGCAGTTCCCCGACGGGGTCGACTGGGATGGCCAGAACGTCACGGTGTGCGTCGCCATCGCATCTAAGTCAGAAGAACATGTAGACATCTTGTCTGCTCTGGCGCAGGTGCTCATGGACCCTGCCAAAGCTGCAGAACTCAGAGAAGCGACCTCGGCCGATGCCGTCCTCGCACTGCTGTCACCCCCAGAACAGAAGGATTAATTCACTATGAAAGCCCTAGTTTTCTACGCTCCAGAAGACGTCCGTGTCGAGGACGTTCCAGAACCCGAAGTGGGACCCGGCGAGGTCAAGATTCGTGTCCGCAACTGCTCCACCTGCGGCACAGACGTCAAGATCTTCTACAACGGCCACCAAAACCTCACTCCCCCACGCATCATCGGCCACGAAATTGCCGGTGAGATCGTCAGCATCGGCGAGGGCGTCGAGGGCTGGGAGATCGGTGCACGCGTGCAGTGCATCGCCGCCGTTCCGTGTGGCGACTGCTACGAATGCAACCGCGGCTGGATGGAGGTCTGCCAGAACCAGACCTCCATGGGATACCAGTACTCGGGCGGATTCGCGGAGTACATGATCGTGCCCAAGGAGGTCATGAAGGTCGATGGCCTCAACCGGATTCCGGAGAACATTGGCTTCGACGAGGCCTCTGCCGCCGAGCCCCTGGCCTGCGCCATCAACGCGCAGAGCATCCTGGGGATCGAAAAGGGCGACACCGTCGTCGTGTTCGGTGCCGGCCCCATCGGCGCCATGCACATCCGCCTCGCGCGGGCCAACGGAGCCGGACGCATCTTCCTGATCGACGTCAACAACGAGCGCCTCAAGATGACGGCCGATGCGGTTCACCCCGACGAGGTCATCAACGGCGCCGAGGTCGACGTGGTCGCACGTGTCAAGGAACTCACCGACGGTCGCGGCGCGGATGCCATCATCACCGCTACCGCTGCAAACATCGCTCAGGAGCAGGCCATCGAGATGGCCGCGCGCAATGGCAAGATTTCGTTCTTCGGTGGTCTGCCTAAGACCAACCCGTTTATCAAGTGCGACTCAAACCTGGTGCACTACCGCCAGCTGCGCATCTTTGGGGCCAATGGTTCGGCGCCGCATCACAACAAGGAAGCGCTGCGCATGATCGCGTCCGGCGAGGTTCCGGTGAAGGATCTGATCACCGAGCACATCGCGTTGGAAAATGTGCTCGATGCTTTCGGTATCGTCAAGCGTGGCGAAGCAATCAAGGTCACCATCGAACCCTGATGGTCCGCATCGCCCACTCGCACCTCACCGCCCTCTAGGAGGCACCATGTACGCCCAGGAACGCCAGCAGTTCATCCTCTCAACAGCCCGCGCACGCGGACGTGTTGAGGTGGGTGCACTCGCGGACGAACTGAGCGTCACGGTCGAGACAGTACGCCGAGACCTCACCGCTTTGGAGAGGGTCGGCGTACTCCGACGCGTCCACGGGGGCGCGCTGCCAGTAGCTCGCACGTCACTGGAGCGCACCCTCGAGACGCGCCAGTCCGAGTACGCGGATGCCAAGCGTCGCATCGGCGCACGTGCCGTCATGGAACTCAGTGACGGCAACACCGTGTTGTTCGACGCGGGTACCACGACCCTCGCCGTGGTCGACGCGCTGCCGGCGAACCTACGCATTACCGCCATCACCAACTCCGTGGAGATTTCCGCCCGCCTCGCGGTGCGGCCCAAGACGGAACTGATGATGCTAGGCGGACGAGTGCGGCCCACCACGGGCGCGACGGTGGGCGAATGGGTCACCGCTGCGCTCAGGGACATCTGGGTAGACGTCGCCTTCCTTGGCACCAACGGCTTCAGCGTCGAGCACGGCTTGACCACTCCCGACCAGGCAGAGTCGGTCGCAAAACAGTCCATGGCCGAGTCGGCCCGGAGGCTCATCGGCGTCGCCGATGCTTCCAAGGCCGGGCAGGTTCACCTTCACAAGTTCGCGGACACCTCGGACCTCGCTTTACTCATCAGCGACGACGAGTTGGACGCAGATACCGAGCAGGACTTCGAGTCCGCCGGCGTAGAGGTAGTGCGCACATGATTATCACCTTCACCCCCAACCCCAGCCTCGACCGGACCATCTCGCTCGATACCCTTGAGCTTGGCGGAGTCCACCGAGCCAACAGCCTGCGCGAAGATCCAGGTGGCAAGGGCGTCAACGTATCTCGCGCTCTCGCCGCAAACAACGTAGCCACCCTTGCGGTGTTGCCGGCCGGCGGCGCCATGGCGGTGCAGTTCTCCTTACTGCTCGATGACGCCCACGTGCCCTACTCCCTGATCGATCTACCCGGCGCTGTACGCACCAACATCGCACTGGTGGACGCCGACGGCACCACCACCAAAATCAATGAACGTGGTCGCGTCTCCACCTCCGCAGACGCGACCCTTATGCTCGACGCCGTGGAAGCCCACTTGCCCGGCGCACACTGGGTAGTGGGGTGCGGATCACTGCCCCCCGGCATGGACGGTTCCCTCTATCAGGAGCTCGTAGACCGCGCGCGCTCTCACGGAGTCAAGGTCGCGATCGACACGTCCGGCGACGCCCTGGGCGCCGCCATCGCCGCCCGCCCCGACCTCGTCAAGCCCAACCACCACGAACTCGCGGAGTATGTGGGCCGCCCCCTGCCCGAGCTGTCAGACGTGCTCGCCGCAGCTCGCGACGTGGTGGCCAGCGGAGTGGAGACAGTGGTGGTGAGCCTGGGATCGCACGGCGCGATCGCGGTCACGGCCGATGCCGCAGAACACGCCGTCGCCAACGTGGCCGCGCCGCTGTCCACGGTGGGCGCGGGCGACTGCCTGCTCGCCGGGTGGCTCAGCGCCATCGACTCCGGGGCCTCCCCCCGCGAGGCCATCGCGACAGCCGTCCGGTGCGGCTCCGCGGCTGTGGGACTTCCGGGAAGTTCCGTCCCAAGCCCGCACGACCTCGCGCCGATTGATGTTCACACCTCTGTTCCCCCCTTGCCCCAAATAACCATGACCAGCGACTGACTCAAAGAACCAGTAGCCATCAAAGGAGATGCCATGTCCACACGTACCGTCACCATCGGCTCGAGCGTTGGCCTTCACGCACGCCCCGCAGCGATCTTCGTTAAGGCCGCCAGCAAAGCCACTATGCCCGTGACTATCGCCAAAGAAGGCGGCAATCCCGTCCCGGCAAACAGCATGATCGCCATCATGGCGCTGGGGGCAAAGCACGGCGACTCAGTAGTCCTCTCGGCCGAAGGAGAGGGCGCCGATGGGTTCCTTGACTCACTCGCCGCGCTGCTGGCGACAGACCTCGACGCAGAACCATCGTCATGACCGTCGTGCAGGGTCTGGGAGTATCCGCCGGAATCGCCTTTGGCCATGTAGTCCGAGTGGGACGCGGGGTGCGTCCACCCGAGTCTGAACCCGCCTCCGCTGACGCGGAGCGGCAGATCCGGGACGCGTTCGAGGGCGTCGCGCTTGACCTGGAGTCACGCGTGGGAGCCGTCGAGGACACCGCCGCGGGGATCCTGACCGCGACGGCCATGCTGGCCCGCGACCCCAGCCTGATCGACGGCGCCATCACGCGCGCGGCCGGTGGCGCTGGCCCCGCAACCGCCATCGACGGGGCAACCCGCGAATTCATGGACCAGTTCATCGCGCTCGGCGGCTACTTCGCGGAGCGCGCCGCTGACCTGCGCGACGTAGGGGATCGGGCAATCGCCGCGGTCCTCGGAGCACCCGCGCCGGGCGTTCCCCCGCTCACCGACGAGTGTGTGCTGGTCGCTTACGACCTCGCGCCCGCAGAGACCGCGACTCTCGATCGCACCAAGGTGCTCGGGATCATCACCCAGGTGGGTGGCCGGACCAGCCACACCGCGATCCTCGCTGCGCAGATGAATATCCCCGCCGTGGTGAAGGTAAGCGAGGCAGAAGACTTTGCCGATGGCGAGCTCGTCATGATCGACGGCGAGACGGGAACGGTTTACCTGAACCCGGCACAAGAGACCGTTGACTCGCGCCGCGCACGCAACGCCAGACGCGAAGCCGCCTTGGCCCACGTCTCCGGCCCCGGCGCCACGCAGGACGGCAAGCAGGTCAAGCTGCTCGCCAACATCGGCGGTGTAGAAGACGCCGTCGCGGCCGGCAAGTGCGACGTGGAGGGCGTAGGCCTGTTCCGCACCGAGTTTGTGTTTCTGTCCGCCGCCACGGCGCCCACCGTCGAGTCGCAGACGGAGACCTACCGCCAGGTATTCGCCCCCTTTGACGGCCGCCGCGTCGTAGTCCGTACGCTCGATGCTGGTGCCGATAAGCCGCTGGCGTTCGCGGATCTGGGAGCCGAAGAAAACCCCGTGCTCGGGCGCCGCGGTCTGCGACTGTCTGCCGAGCTTCCCGACCTGCTCGATGCTCAGCTCGAGGCGCTCGCGATCGCCGCGGCCGACACCGGCGCTGACGTCTGGGTCATGGCACCCATGGTCGCCGACGCTCAGGAGGCCGCCTGGTTTGCGCGCCGTGTGCGCGAGAACGGCCTGCGCAGCGTGGGCGTGATGATCGAGATTCCCGCCGCGGCACTGCGCTCCAGCCACGTGCTCGCGGAGGTCGACTTTGGCTCCCTCGGAACCAACGACCTGGCTCAGTACACGATGGCCGCTGACCGCATGCAGGGTGAACTCGCCGAGCTCCTCGACCCCTGGCAGCCAGCGGTCCTAGACGTCGTCGCCGCGGCCTGCCACGGCGCCGCAGTCAACGGCAAGCCGATGGGAGTGTGCGGCGAATCCGCGGGCGACCCGCTGATGGCTTTGGTCTTGGCGGGACTCGGTTGTTCCAGCCTGTCGATGGCGCCGTCGCGTGTGCCGCTGGCGCGCTTTGCCCTGTCGCGTCACACGTTCGCGCAGTGCCAGCGGCTCGCCAGCCTGGCTCGCTTGGCCAGGACCGCGGACGATGCGCGGGCGGCGGTGCGGGCAGAGATCGCCCCCGATTTGGCGTCGATTTTGTAGCAACGCCCGCCGGAGTTCCGGCTACTCAGCGGGGTTCAGTGCCGGCACGGCGACTCGCGTCCCCGTTTCGTGAGACTCGATCACGGCGTGGGCAATCGCGAGCGCCCGGCGGCCTGCCGTGGCGTGCACCGGCGGCGCGTCCCCCGCACGTAGAGCATCCAGCACCCGGTCCACATGGCGGTCAAACGTGCCGTGGAAGCTCCGGGCCTCGTCGTTGAAGTAACCCGCGCGCCACACCGCAGCGGTCTCGTCACCCGCCTTCTGGATGCTCAGTTCCCGCACGGTGTCGTTGATGACTAGCCGGCCCTCAGTGCCATTGATCTCCACCAACTGAGAGTCCTGGTACGCGTACGAGGAATCGTAGCTACCCAGCATCGTGCCCACCGCGCCACCCTCAAATTCGAGCGCGATCGCGATGGTGCTCCAGTCCCCG
>Ga0307486_1001265_pt1 | contig 19912 bp, 20 predicted proteins | sample CBIW02metaG_FD_203663 | JGI IMG/M metagenome (GOLD analysis project Ga0307486, IMG submission 203663) | Sea-ice brine microbial communities from Beaufort Sea near Barrow, Alaska, United States - CBIW 0.2 | ecosystem: Environmental > Aquatic > Marine > Coastal | place: USA: Alaska | collected...
GCGACGGTCATCAATGACCAGGCGAGCGTGAACCTCGCCGCCGAGCTACTCGGGCACACCGACCCGAAGGTGACAATCGAGCATTACATCCGGCGCAACGAGCACGTTAACCCGCTGACCGCCGAGCTGCTGGATGCGGCGTTCGGGCCGGACGTGATTCATGACTGTCGTTTGCACCCGTAGTTTGGTAGGATCGACCAAAGAAAGGTGGTCGACGACAGTGGCACGAGTCATCACGCGCTCATTCGCAGATGTGATCGAGCAACTTGAACTTGACGGCGACACAGTCGTCACCACCGAGCGTCTGGCGGCCGTCATGCGCGAGCTCGACGTCAAGGGCGAACCGCGCCGACTGGCCTATGAGCTCCAGCGTGACGGTTGGTTGGGACGTTTGCGTACCCGAAACGCCTGGGAGTTTCTGCCCGGCGCGCGCGGCGGCCCGTACGGCGCGGGTGAACGCTTCATCGAGTTCCGCGCCCAGCACGAGGTCGACCCGGCTTGGCGTGGAGTGCTCGCGATGGAGTCGGCGGCCTCGATCCTCGGGTTGGCTCAGCGTATCCCGGAGCACGAAGTCGTCGCTCTCCCGGGCAGCGAGTCGTTCCCGAAGGCTCTGGTGGGGGACTGGCGTTACGTCCGCATCGACATGCCCGATGGGGCGATCACAGCGGTCAACGGCCTGCCGACGTGGGACCTAGAAGGACTGCTCGTCGGAATTGCGGTGCGTCCGTCGGCCTACAAAGACCTTGCCGGACTTGGCCAGTGGATGGAGACGGCCACACATCAGTTCGACATTCCAAAGATGGTCGACTTGCTTGAGTCGAGGGGAGCGGGTGTCCGTCAACGAGCCGCCTACCTGCTTGCGGCGTCAGGTCACGACTCAGCTGCGCAGACGATCGTCGCGTCGTACCCGCCGACTGAGACCGCGTGGCTGGGACCGCGTCAACCCGGCGGGCGCTTCGACCCGATATCGAAGGTCAACGACACGCTCCTGTCCGACTACTTCAGCGTCGGGACCGGCTCATGACTCGGGTCACCGAGGGCCACCTCGTCCGCCACTACCAAGGCGTGAAGGGTGGCCGCGACGCGGCGCTTCTCGATATCGCGCAGGACCACGCCCTGCACCTGCTGCACCAGGCTGGACTCTTCGGCCAAGGACTGGTGTTCAAGGGCGGTACGGCACTGCGGAAGTTTCGGGCCGGCAATGCTGGGCGGTTCTCCACTGACCTGGACTTCGCCGCGCCTGGCGAGGAACTCGCCCTTGCGGCGCTCCAAGCACTTGATGGAGTCGAGCTCGGTGGCTTTTCGTTCGGCATTCAGAACCTCGGTGACGATGGCCGGCGTGGTGACCTGCGCGTCGAGACGCCATTCGGTTCCCCATTGCTTGGCGCGAAGGTCGAACTGGCCCGTCACAAGCTCAGCCTTGGCGCCGAGAAACTTGAGCCGATGCACCTGCCGATTCACGATCGGTACGACTTCAGGCTTCCGCCAACACCGGTCATTCGGGTTGAGGAGGCGGTTTCCGAGAAACTGGCGCGCTACCGCAGAGTGTCGTTGGCCCGAGATCTCTACGATCTCCAGTGGTTCGCCTCCGCTGGTGCTATGGACGAGCAACTGGTTCGCCGACTTTGGGTGCTCAAGACCTACCGCGATGTGGTGGTCGACGGCAGGGGTGTCAAGCCGATCGATCCCGATGACGTGCTCCACGTGCGCACCGCTCAGGACTTCCGTACCGAGGACATCGGCTACCTGACCCGACCTGTCCGCATGGACGAATGGGCTGCCACCGTCCGCACGCGCTACGCATTTATCGCCGAACTGGGTGCCGATGAGCGCCGTTGGGTCGAGTGCAACGAGCGCGACCTCTACGAGGTCGAGACCGCTCTCGCCAACATCGAGAACCCGGATGAGGCGTAACCCCTGCGATGTGGCCGGCCCGGGATCGTTCCGGGTCTATATAGACGTGTTGTGTCAGGACGCGAGTCGCCGAAGTTGATAACCCTCCGGCCTGCCGAAACGATCTACTCAAAAAGGCCGCTGATGCTGCCCGCACCACTCGTATGGGATTCGGCTCCGCCGACGGTGTGGTCGCACATGTCGAGACCACCGGGTTCATCGCTGCGGCCTACGACCACTGGGACTCCCGCGCCGGCGACCCGCACCTGCACACCCACGTCGTGATCAGCAATAAGGTCCTCACCGCGCTGGACCGCAAGTGGCGGTCCCTGGATAGCCACGCGATGTACGCTTGGGGTGTTTCGGCCTCCGAGCTTCACCAGGCCGTGTTCGCCGACCACCTTGCGCGCCTCCTCGGCGTCGCCTGGGAGCCACGCTCCCGCGGACGCGATCGCAATCCCGACTGGGCGATCACGTCGGTGTCGCAATCCCTGTCCAAGCTGTTCTCCAACCGCGCAGCGGACATCGACGTGGCAGCGGACGAGATGATCGAGAAGTACGTCGAGGAGCACGGCCACCGACCGCGCGGCCGTATGGTAAACAAGATCCGCGACCGAGCCAGCCTCGCCACCCGACCGCGCAAACACGTGCACTCCCTCGCCGAGCTCGCGGAAGGTTGGCGCGCCAAGGCGAGTGCACACCTCAAGACCGATGCAACCCGATGGGCGGGCAGCGTCGCCAGCAACCCACCGGCCCGGCTGCTGCGCGCCGACGACGTGCCCCTCGATGTCGTCGGCGACGTCGCTCAGTTGGTGCTCATCGCATTGGGGGAGAAGCGCTCGACCTGGCGGCGGGCCCTCGACATCCCCGATCATCGTGGGCCGGAGCGTTTCCGATGGCTTGAGACATGGGTTTCCGATGCCCTGAACCAGCATGTCTTGTACCGCTACCGAATGACGCCGGCACAACAGCACATATGCGACCTCGCCGCGGTCTGACAGGTAGGGCCGCTTCGCTGGAACGTCTCGGCCGAGCCCCATCTGGTGGTCGTCAGCCCAGAAACCGCAGAGCGTTGCTCCGCAGGATCGCGTCGCGGTCGCCGTCGGACAAGAATCCGGCCCGATGGACCACATTGGCGACGGGGCGCTCCCCGAGCGGGTAGGGATAGTCGCTTCCCACCATGACCTGGGAGGCGCCGAGGGTGTCGACGAGGGTGCGTAGGGCGGTTGGGGTGAAGACTACTGAATCAACGCTCAGCCGGTCGACGTAGTGCGAGGGTGGGTGTTCGGAGGTGGCGATCAGGTCCGGCCTGCGGTGCCAGGCGTTTTCGAAGCGACCGAGCCAAAAGGCGAAGGATCCTCCGCCGTGGGCGAAGCAGATCCGTAGGTCGGACGAAACTCGGTCCAGGACACCGCCGAGGATCAGGGAGATGATCGACAGGTGTGTCTCGGCCGGCATTCCAGAGAGCCAACGCGCCATCCAGCGGTTGAGTCGCGGAGACTCGCCCATGTCCCACGGATGCACGAAGACCGGCACGTTGAGCGAAGCGGCGTGTTGAAGAAAGGTCACGATGCCAGCGTCATCGAGGTCGCGGTCACCCACATGGTTCCCGATCTCAACGCCACGATGACCCGAACTGATCGCACGTTCGAGCTCACGGCAGGCTGCATCGGTGTCCTGTAGCGGCACCTGACAGAACGGCACCAGTCGGTCTGAGGCGGGGCTGCAGATCTCAAGGGCAAGGTCGTTGAAGATCCGTGAGATCTTCTCAGCCTCACCGGGATCGCGGTCGTAGCTGAAGAAGACAGGGGTGGGGGAGACGACCTGCTTCTCGACACCGTCGGCGTCCATGTCGGCAAGTCGAACATCAGCGTTCCAAGCGTCTTCCTGGACTCGACGGAATTCGGTGGAGCCGATCATGATCATCGCCTCGCGTTCCGTTTCGGGACGAAGCCACGGAAGTCCGTCACCCAGGTCCGGCCAGCCGTTGGGCACGAAGTGGGTGTGGACGTCGATGATGCCCAACGGGGATCAGCCCTTACCAGGGTGCAAAGCGCCGCAGTTGGCGCAGGTGCGACCGTTGTTCGACGTGTAGAAATCGCTGAAGACCGGAGGAAGATCTTCGACGATGTCGCGTACCTGCAACTCGACTTCGTGAACCTTGTGGTTGCACTCTGGGCAGAACCAGGCGAACTTCTCGAGGGTGCCCTCCTCACGGATCCGTTCGATGACGATTCCGATGGAGCCCGCTTCGGGGCGTTGTGGGGAGTGGAACGTGTTGCGTGGCAGCATCCACATTTCGCCCTCGCGGATATCGACACGGTGTGGGCCGTCTTCTGTCATCAGATCGACGTGCATGGCGCCCTTGTGCTGGTAGAACCACTCTTCGTACGGCTCAAAGTGGTAGTCGGTGCGCTGGTTGGGGCCACCGACCACCTGAACGATGAAGTCGCCCATCGGCTCCCACATCTGCTTGTTGTTGACTGGTGGTTTGAGCTGGTCCTCGTTCTCCTTGATCCAGCGCTCGAAGTTGAAAACGGGGGGGATGGTGGTCATTGCTGGTCCTCCTTGCTTGGAAGGCAGGCGATTGCCTGGATTTCGATCAATAGGTGTGGGTGGGGTAGTTGGTGAACTGCGACGGTGGTGCGAGTGGGCCCGGTTTCGTTGAAGTACTGCGCGTACACCTCGTTGTAGCCACCGAAGTCGTTCATGTTCACCAGGTAGGTCGTGAGTTGGGCCAGATCCTCGAGGCCGGCTCCGACGTCGGCGAGTATGTCGCGGATGTTCTCGATCACCGCACGCGTTTGTGCCTTGATGTCCAGGTCGGTGGTCCCCATGTCGTCAACCTCGACGCCTGCGAAGGTGTTGTCCGGTCGGCGACTGCTGGTGCCGGAGACGAAGACCAGGTTGCCCACGATCTTGACGTGCGGAAACCTGCCTCGGGGGGTCGCCTTCCCGTCGACGGTCCGCGCGTTAGTCATGAGGCACCTCTTCGGTTCGCAGGGTGACCTGGCCCAGGCCAGCAACGGTTGCGGTGACGACGCATCCGGGGCTCAGTGCTACCGCAGCGGTGGCGGCGCCGGCGAGGATCACTGCACCGGCGGGAAGCTGCTGACCGTAACGGGTCGCCATGCGCTGGATCGCGGGCAGGGCGGCCCAGGGATCGCCAAGAATGTCGGTGGTGGACCCGGTGGCCGCGGTGCTGCCGTTGATGGTGAGTTCCACCGGCCGGTCGACCAGGTCGAGATCGGGTGCGTCGGCGAGCTGGGTCCAGGGGCCGACCACGAAGGCAGAGGCCGAGGTGTTGTCGGCCACTACATCGGCGAGAGCGAATCGAAAGTCTCGGTACCGACTGTCGATCACCTCCAGTGCCGGTGCAACTGCGTCGACGGCGGCGAGGACGTCGACGTGCGGGTCGCTCAGGTCCACCGCGTGCGACAGCCGGAACGCAACCTCGGGCTCGGCCCGCGGGTGCACCCCTTGGCTGATGTCGAGCACGCCGCCGTCATCGATAGCCATGGCATCGGTCAAGACCCCGATGATGACATCAGAGACACCCATCTGTTCGGCCTTGGCCTTGCTGGTGAAGCCGAGCTTCGCGCCGACGACCTGCTCGCCGTGATCGGTACGCAGGACCACACCGGCACACTGCACGGCATAGGCCGAAGCGAGGTCCAGCGCGCTGCCACCGTCGTGCTGATCGCTCAGTTGGGGGATCGCCATGCCGCTACGGCGCGCCTCGTCGAGTCGGGCTGCCATGGTGTGGATCATCGACTTCTCTGGGCTCATAGCTGCACGCACACATTCGTCGGCTCGGTGTAGAAGTGCAGCGAGTGTGCTCCACCCTCGCGCCCGATACCGGAGAGGCCCACCCCGCCGAACGGGGAGCGTAGGTCGCGCAGATACCAGGTGTTGACCCAGGCCATGCCGACCCGCATCTTCTGGGCGACCCGATGGCCGCGTTCCAGATTGGTGGTCCACACGGCTGCGGCGAGTCCGTAGTCGGTGTCGTTGGCGAGCAGGATTGCCTCTTCCTCAGTGTCGAAGGGGATCAGCGCCGCAACCGGTCCGAAAACCTCCTCGCGCACCACTCGGCAGGAATTGTCCAGACCAGTCCACAGCGTCGGCTCGATCCAGGCGCCGTCGACAAGTTCGTCGCCCAAGTCGGGCACGCCTCCACCGATGAGCACACTCGCGCCCTCCTCGAGCGCGAGGTCGAGGTAGGACTGCACCTTTTCGCGATGCCCGGTTGAGATCAGCGGGCCGGTCGTGATGCCTTCTTGGCCCGGCCGGCCCAGCCGGAGTGCCTGCGCCCGCTCGACGAGCCCGCTGGCGACTTGGTCAAAGATTGATCGTTCGACGTAGACCCGCTCGGTGCACAGACAGACCTGGCCGGTGTTGAGGAAGATGGAGCGGGCCAACCCGTCCAGGGTCTTCTCGAGGTCGCAGTCAGCGAAGACGATTGCGGCGTTCTTGCCGCCAAGCTCGAAGGACACCGGGCGTACGGCCGGAGCCACAGCACGCATGATTGCCGACCCGGTCCGGGACTCACCGGTGAACGTCACACCGTCGATCCCATCGTGGGTAGTGAGGTACTCCCCAGCAGAGTCAGGACCAAAACCGTGCACCACGTTGTAGACCCCGTCGGGCACCCCAGCCTCAGCAATCACCTCGGCCAGCAGGGTCGCTGTCGAGGGGGTCTCCTCCGAGGGTTTGACCACGACGGTATTGCCACAAGCCAGCGCCGGGGCCACCTTCCAGGTCAGGAGCAGAAGAGGGAGGTTCCATGGCACGATCACCGCGACCACACCGAGGGGCTTCGGGATCGCATAGTTCAGGGCCTTCCGCCCGTCTGCCATTTCGGTGAGATAGGAGTCCAGACCAGCGTTCGCGACAGTGTCGGCGAACGAGCGAAAGTTCATGGCCGCACGCGCCACGTCCAACTCGCGGACCAGATGCTCAGGCTTGCCGGTATCGGCTACCTCGGCGGCAACAAACTCGTCGGACCGATCCTCGATGCGGTCGGCGATCCGACGCATCGCAGCGACCCGCTCGGCAACGCTGGTCGTACCCCAGGGGCCCTCGAGAGCCGCACGGGCCGCACGAACCGCGGCATCCACTACGTCTGGTCCGGCCTCGTGCACATGTGCAACCAGGCTCCCATCGACCGGACTCACCTTCTCAAAGGTCCTGCGGCCCTCGGTCGGCACACCGGCCACGATGTTGTGAAGTGCAGCACTCATGCTTCGAGACTAGAGAGCGCACTCATGCCTGGCCAATGCTCTTTGTTACGTTACCCATGCCCGTGGAGGCATTGCTCCAGAATCGTTCTCCGGGTATGGCTGCGCTCGGGAAGGGCATTGGTCGCCGGACGGCTTCAGGGAGACACTTCTAGGGTGCCCGATTCCCATCACCCGAACTCGCGCGCGACAGCTGGGTCACCCACCGACTTGAGCGCTGAGTTGAACCTCGCCTACGGCGCTCAGGCGACGGTGACACCAGAGGCGTTCGCGAGCGTGATGGCCGAGTACCGGACCGCCTCCGATAGATCTGTAGCTGCACTCACTGGGTTTTGTGACATCGCCTTCGATCCGGACAGCGACGAACAACTGGACGTGTGGCGTGTCGCGGCCGGGGGTCTGCGCCCGGTGATCATTGCGGTGCACGGAGGCTACTGGCGAATGCTGAGTCGCCATGACACCGCGTTCATGGCGGCGCCGTTGGCTGAGTGCGGTATCGCTACCGTCACTGTCGACTACACCTTGGCCCCTGGGGCGTCGATTGAAGAGATCGTGCGCCAGGTCCGTGCGGCAGTCGCCTGGGTGCATCGCTACGGTCGGGAGTACGAGCTGGATCCGCGCAGGATGGTGGTGGTCGGTAGTTCAGCCGGTGCCCATCTGGCCGCGATGACGGCCGTCGGTGGATGGCAGGAGAGCTTGGGTCTTCCCGAGCAGGCTGTGCATGGGGTGATGTTGCTCAGCGGTCTGTTCGACCTGCGACCGCTGGTGCACACCTTCGCCAATGACTGGCTGGGCCTGGACGAGCCGCGCGCCGCCGCAGTGAGCCCGCTGTTGGCGCCAGCGACGACGACCCCGGCAGTGGTGGCGGTCGCTGCGCGGGAGGCATCGGGGTTCCACGATCAGTCGCGGGAGTTCGCCGATCATTGGGAGCGCGGCGCCGTCACTACTCGGCGCAACATCGCGAATCGTCATCACTTTGATGTGTTCTTGGATCTCGCAGATCCCACCAGTCAACTCTTCACTGACCTGGTCGACCTTGTCATGGCTGCCGACTGAGTGAGCGCCTCCAACGACTACGGTCGAGCCATGACGAACCCTCGGTTGCTCGATGGTCGCCTCAAACTGCGACACCTGGTGTTGGTCGACGCGCTCACTGAGCGCGGAAGCGTGGTGGGGGCCGCCGCCGCCCTTCACATCACTCAGCCGGTGGTCACGCGTGGGCTGCACAACCTGGAGGACATTCTGGGGGTGACGCTCTACGAGCGCGGACCGCGGGGGATCACTCCGACCGAGTTCGGGGTGGCCTTCACCGAGCACGCCCGTGCGGTGCTGGCCCAACTCACCCAGGCCGCTCGTCACGTCGAGGAGATCGCCGACGCCAGTCGCGGTCAAGTCGTTGTCGGGACCCACTTGGCGGGCTCGAACCTGCTCCTGCCTCGGGCGATCGCCCACCTCAAGAACGCGCACCCCAAGCTCTTGGTGATCGTTCGAGAGGGAACGCCGGACATGCTGCTGGTAGAACTCAGCGCCGGACGCATTGACGCGATCGTGGGCCGTTTGAACCGGCCCGGCTCCGATCAGACAGTGCGTCGTGCCCTCTACCAGGAGAGCATTCGGTTGACGGTGGGCCTGCATCATCCGCTGGCCGACCGCACGCAACTGACTCTGGATGAGGTGATGGAGTTCCCCTGGATCGTGCCTGGCGGTGAGACGGCGCTGCGGCTGGAGCTTGAGGGCTACTTCGCCCGCCACGGCTATGACCTTCCTGCCAGCAGAGTGGAAGCCACCTCGTTCCTCACGGTCCGACAACTCCTTGTCGAGACGGAGATGGTCGCCGCGCTTCCGGGACTGATCGGTGCGGATGACCCGCGAATCACTCGGTTGCCGATCTCGCTGGAGCCGATGGGACACAATGTCGGGCTCACCTTGGCGAAGGATCGTCGGCTGAGTCCAGCAACCAAGGCGATGCTTGACTCCCTGGAGTCGGTCGCAGCCCAGATTCGTGTCCTGGACAAGGACGAGCCAGCCTAGCTGTTCTATGCCGCTGGATCACGAAGCAGGGGCAGCGGGGCGGTCGAACACAGATTGGAGAAGTGTCGGTCTGCTCACTCGGTGCCCATGCCGAGGTGCTCGACCGCGATCGCGCGATTGCCGCGGAACTCCTCGACACTGCCCTGCCAGGCGATCTGTCCACGCACCATGCAGTAGATCTGTTCGCAGGCGGCCACTGCGAGCTGGAGGTTCTGCTCGACCAGCACGACCGAGAGGCCCTCCTGGCGTAGCCCGACGATGATCTCGGAGACTTGTTCAACGATCTTGGGAGCAAGGCCGTCTGAGGGCTCATCGAGCAGCAGGCAGGCAGGGTTGCCCAGCAGCGCGCGCGCAATGACCAGCATCTCCTGCTCGCCACCCGACAACCGGTCAGATCGGTTGTTTCGCCGTTCGTGCAGCGAGGGGAAGGCGTCATAGACCCGCGGAACATCCCACGCGCCTGTGCGTCGGCCGGATGCGACATCGAGTGTCTCCTGGACAGTCAGCGAAGAGAACACCCGTCGCCCCTGCGGCACCAGGCGCAAACCTGCGCGCGCCGCCTGGTGGATCGGGCGCCCAGTCACGTCGGTCCCGGCCACGGTGACCGAACCGGACGTTGGCCGAACGAAGCCCATGATGGTGTGCAGCAGGGTGGTCTTGCCCACTCCGTTGCGACCGAGGACAGCAACTCCTGTGCCGGCGGGCACGGTCAGATCAATGCCGTTGAGAACCTGAATGGAGCCGTACCCGCTCTTCAGCTGCTGAATCTCCAGCGGAGCGACCGGCGTGCTCGTGCTCATCGAAACACTCCTTCCAAGTTGGTGCCGAGATAGGCGTCGCGCACTTCTTCGGAGGAACGAATCGCGGCCGGTTCGCCTGAGGCGATCACGCTGCCTGCGGCGAGCACGGTGACCTGACTGGCCAAGGAGAACACCACGTCAAGGTCGTGCTCGATCAGGACCACGGCGAGGTCAGCCGGTAGCTGTCGGAAGATGTCTCGAAACACGTCCGTCTCCGCGGTGGACATGCCCGCCGTGGGTTCATCGAACAGGAGGACGTCGGGTTGCTGGGCCAGCGCCATTGCGACCTCCAGCTGTCGACGCTGACCGTGCGCGAGATCCTGCACGTGGTGCGCCAGTTCCGGGGGTAGTCCCACCTGTTCCAAGAGTTGGCAGGCCTGGTCGCGCAGCTCGTGGTCCTTTCGACGGGAGGGGAAGATAGTGATCCGGGCTCCACGCCGGCGGCGCAGCGCCATCACCACGTTCTGCACTGGATCGAGGGAACCGAAAAGTTCGCTGTGCTGGAAGGTGCGCCCGATGCCGCGACGGGCGCGGACCTCTTCTCGTACCCGAGTGATCTCTGAGCCCTTGAGGAAAATTCTTCCGGAGGTGACCGGCACCCGACCGGCTATCAAGTTGAACAGCGTGGTCTTGCCGGCGCCATTGGGACCGATCAAGGCATGTCTGTCGCCGGCCCCGAGGACGAAGTCGACGTCGTCGGTCACGGTAAGTGCGCCGTATCGCTTGGTGACGCCCTCCAGTCGAAGCACTGCAGCCACGTCGTCGTGATCGGCGGTCTTCTTGCGGTCAGTGGGCAACGAGCTCACCGGTCCTCTCGACAGGTCTGTCCTTGCGCTGCCATCGAACTAGCGATGCGACTCCCTGGGGCATGAAGTAGACGGTCAGGACGAAGATCAGACCGAGAACGAGCACCCAGTACTCACCGAGACTGGAGGAAATGTAGGAGCGCAGCAGCACGAGCCCGACGCCGGCGAGGAACGGCCCGAGCAACGAGCTGCTACCGCCCACCAGCACCATCACGAGCAGCAGAATGGAGGTCTCTGGCGACAACGCTGCCGGAGAGATGAACACATCCTTCTGGGTCAGCAGGGCACCGCCGATGGCCACTGTCACCCCGGAGACGACGAGGGCGACCATTCGGAGCGCCAGCACCGAGTATCCCAGCGCGCGCATCCGCTCGTTGTTGTCCTTGCTGCCGAGAATGGCCTGGCCGACCGGTGCCGCCAGCACCAGACGCAGCAGCAGGTAGATGACTACCGCGATCACCAGTACGTACCAGTACAGATTCACGCCCCGGGGCAGTCCGTTCGCGCCCAGCAGGGGGATGGGTGCGTTGCTGATGCTGAGACCGTTGTCGCCGCCGAGACTGTTGTTGCGAATCGCCGCCGCATGTACGAGTTCAGCGAGCGCGAGCGAGATCATCAGGAAATAGACGCCTTTGGAGCGCAGTGACATCACCCCGAGGAGCGTCGCGAGCACGCCACCCACCAGGCCGGCGACGAGCAACCCGAGCAACGGATTCTCGCTGACATGCAGCGACAAGAGTGCCGCGGCGTATCCACCCACCCCGACGAAGGCGGCGTGCCCGAGTGAAGGGAGCCCGGCCTGGCCGACCAACAGCGCCAAACCCATCGCCATCAGGCCGTAGATGAGTCCGGTGGTGAGCACGTCGAGGTTGAACGCGTCGACCCAGAACGGGGCCGCGGCGAAGGCCACCAGCACGGGAAGGAGCAGTAGGTCCGAACGACTGACTCTCATGCGGCTTCTCCGAGCAGACCCTGCGGCCGGACGAGAAGGACGGCCAGCATCAGCCCGAAGAGCAGGTACGAGGCCACTTCGGGCAGGTAAGCCGTCCCCATGGTCTGAAGTATCCCGATCGTCAGCGCTCCGATGGCGACGCCCTTGATCGAGCCGAGGCCACCCACGACGACCACGATGAGTGCCAGGGTGAGAACCTCGGTGTCCAAGCCAGGGCGCAGGTTGAGCAGCGGAGCGCCCAGAACTCCGGCGACCGCGGCCAGTGCGGAGCCTGCGGCGATCACGCCGACCTTCACCCGTCCCACGTTGTATCCGCACGACCCGAGCATCTGTGGGTCATCGATGGCGGCGCGGGTGACCGAGCCGAGTCTGGTGCGCTCGAAGGCGAGATACGTGCCGAGGGCGATGAGAGCCGAGACCGCGATCACCACCAGCCGGTAGACCGGGAACTGGCTGCCTGCGATCTCGATCGAGTCGGAGAGACCGCTTGCGACTCGTAGAGTCTTGAAGCCTCGACCGGACAGGTGCAGGACGAGCTCGCTGACGATCATGGCGAGCCCGAGGGTCAGCAACGCTTGGGTGAGGTGGTCCTTGCCGGCAATCGGCTTGAGAGAAAGTGACAGCAGCAGACCCATGCCCGCCCCGACCACCGCCATCAGTAGGACAATGAGTACGAGCCCCAAAATGCTGGGTCGACCCCCTCCGGTGATTGCCAGGGCGAGGTAACCGCCGACCATGTAGAGCGCGCCATGTGCCAGGTTCAGCACGTCGACGAGTCCGAAGATCAGGGTGAGCCCGACAGCGAGAACAAACAGCAGCCCGCCGATGGCGACTCCGTCGAGGAGGTTGACCAGCATTGCAGGGTCAGCCCTCGCCCTTGACGGATTCAATCGTGGCGATCACCTTGTTGAGGTAGCCACCATCGGCCTTCTCCAGCTTCCTGGCGTAGTAGTTCTGTACCGGATTGTGCGTCGTTGGGTCGACGCTGAACTCACCGCGCGGGCTGTCGATGGTGCCGACCGAGCCGAAGGCGTCAGTGATCGCCTCGGACGTGATGTCCCCATCGATTCCCTCGATTGCCGTGCCGATGAAGGTAAAGGCGTCGTGAGTCGTGACGGCAATGATGGAGGGCTTGGTCTGGTACTCCTGCTCCCAGCTCTTCGTGAACGCCTTGTTGGCGGCGTTTTCCAGCGCTGGTGCGTAGAGACCGACGGTGACCACGCCGAGTCCAGCGTCGCCAACAGCCGGCAGTACGTCCTCATCGGTGAGGTTCTGCGCTCCGATCAGCGGAAGCTTGTCGTTGTAGCCGAATTCGGTGTAGTTCTTCTCGAAGCTGATCGCCTCGCCGCCCGCGTAGAACGCGTAGACGAACTCGGCCTTGTCGGGGATCTGGCTGAGGAACGGTTGGTAATTCTGTGTCTTGCCGAATGGGGTGAGAATTTCAGCCATCAGATCCTGGCCGCCGTTGTCCTTGTATCCGGCGACGAAGCCGTCACGAGTCTCGGTCCCCGCAGAGTAGTCGGAACCCATGAACACCCCACCGGTCTTGCTCACGTTCTGAGCGGTGTACACCCCGGCTGCGTAGCCATGCTGGTAGTTCGACTGGGACACGCGCCACACGTACGGCGACGCGTCCGCTCCTGTGAGCTGGTTGGCGCCGGCGTTGGCGATCACCATCGGGAGCTTGTTGGCCTCCGCCTCTTCGGCAACTGTCACCGCAACGGGCGAAGAGACGATGCCTGTCATCACGTCCACCTTGTCGCGCAGGGCGAGCTCCTTGGCTTTGGACTTGCCCGTCTCGGGATCGCCAGCAGAGTCGGCGACCACCAGTTCGACCTTCCTGTCGCCGATCTTGTTGTCGTGTCCATCGAGGTAGAGGTCTGCCGCTCGCTTCATCTCCTTGCCGAGTGGCGCGTACGTTCCGGTCGCGGGAATCAGCAACCCGATCTTGAGGACGTCGTCGCTACCGCCGTCGCCGGAGTCTCCATTGATCGCGCCGCCGCACCCAGCCATGGCCAAGGTCAACGTTGCGACCGCGGCGAACCGGGCGGGCCTGGTCAGAAAGGTCATCTGCCGTCTCCTGTTCGGTGTACTGCACGGCAGCCGAAGGTGGCGTCCGTCACTCACGACCCATCGTGCCCCAGTCCATCCATGTCTGACCAATGCCTAGTTCCTGACGAGCCATGCCTTGACGACATGGGACCGTGCCCGTTGCAGAGTCCGTGTGACGACCAAGAGCTGCTGCGAATCCTTGCTTCGGGGGACTCTCATCCATCGGCTCCCGGTCGGCCGGGGACAGCAGGGCGCCGGCTATTCCTCCCGGGAGATCCGCACTTGGCTCGCCGGGTACGAGGCAATGAGCGCCATCGCGCCCTACACTGTCCAGCACTCCTGCTACCGGCCGACCAAGGAGTTCATCGCAGGCTCTCGGCGCCCCAGAATGCGCGGTACGCAGTCCGCAGACTTGGCTCGTGACCAACGAAGGGAGCAGTTCGGTGAGTGATCAAGTGATCCGGGGTTCCGGCGATTGGCTGGGGCAGGCCGTACTCGACGAGTTCGACCACGCGGCCTGACCATGGCCACACCCGCCCCGGCCCCACCAGGCCTTGACACCGTCCTCGGCAAGACCTTGGCCATTTTGCAGAGCTTCACAGTCGAGCGCACCACACTCGCCTTCACCGAGCTCCAGAAGTCGACCGGACTGCCCAAGGCCACGCTGCACCGCGTCGTCGGCGACCTCCAGGCTGCCCGCCTGCTGGAAAAGGTCGGCAACCGCTACCGCCTCTCCCGCCTGGTCTTCGAGCTGGGGATGCGCGCCTCCGTCGAACGGTCCCTGATCGAGGTCGCCACGCCGTACCTCGAAGACCTCTACGAACGCACCCACGAGACCGTCCACCTCGGGGTCCGCGAAGATGTCGAAGTGGTCTACGTCGTCAAGATGGGCGGTCATCAGCAGGCCGCGGCGCCCTCCCGGCTCGGCGGGAGGATGCCGCTCCACGCGACCGCCGTCGGCAAGGCACTCCTCGCGCACGCACCTGACGACGTCCGCGATCAGGTGCTCGGGATGCCGCTGTTGCGACGATCCCCGCGCACCATCACCTCCGCGGAGGTGCTGCGCCAGCAACTGGCCGAGGTCGTCGAGCGCGGTGTTGCCTTCGAGTACGAGGAGTCTGCCGTCGGTATCGTTTGTGTCGCCGCACCGGTCCTGGATGCCGAGGACAAGGTCGTCGCCGCGATCAGCGTCACCGGCCCGATCACCCGCTTCCGACCCGCCCAGCACGCGTCGGCGGTGCACGCCGCTGCGGCGGGCATCGCCGCGACCCTGGCGAGGAGGCGCACCTAGATCAGTTCCGGTCACCGGAACTAATTGTTGGCCCGGGAGGCCTGAGTGTTGCAGAGTGGCTGGCATGACGAGCCCCCTCACTGACGAACCTCTCGAGATCAGGGAGGACGTGCTGGACAGCGCCGCCTGCCGACTTCAGAAGGCTGCAACGAGTCAAGTCCCGTGCGCTCCGGTGCGCGACCTGATCGGTCCGGACGACCTTGCTGCGGCCTACGCAGTGCAAGCTCGGGTCAACCACACGCGACTTCTCTCGGGTGCTCGCGTTGTGGGCCGAAAGATCGGTCTCACATCCCCCGCGGTGCAGGCGCAGCTGGGTGTGGACCAGCCCGACTTCGGTGTCCTGTTCGAGGACATGGACCACTCGACCCCCCGCGGGGACGGTGCCGTCGTGCCCCTCGAGCTGCTGATGCAGCCCAAGGTTGAGGCCGAGATCGCCTTCGTTCTTGATGCCGACCTCGCGGAGGGCGACCTCGACGACAACCAGGTCCGCGCCGCCGTAGCCTCGGTGCGACCCGCTCTGGAGATTGTCGACAGTCGCATCGCTGGATGGGATATCACCTTTGGTGACACCGTCGCCGACAATGGCTCCTCCGGACTTTTCGTCCTGGGCGATGCCTCGCGGACCCTCGAGGAATTCGAGCCGAAGAATGCCCAGATGACGATGACCCGCGGCAATGAGATCGTCTCCAGTGGCTCCGGTGATGTCTGCCTCGGAGACCCGTTGCATGCATTGGCATGGCTGGCCCGGACTGCACGCGACGTAGGCGACCCGCTCCTGGCCGGACAAGTCGTCCTCTCGGGCGCACTGGGTCCGATGGTCGCCGTCACCGCTCCTTCGCACTTTGCAGCCCAGATCACCGGCCTCGGCTCGGTCTCGGTCACGTTCTCCCGAAAGGACAGTGCATGAGCACCGCACCCCGCACCCAGGTCGCTGTGATCGGCTCCGGCAACATCGGCACCGACCTGATGATGAAGGTCCTGCAACTCTCCGAAACCCTCGAGATGGGCGCCATGGTCGGCATCGACCCCGACTCCGACGGTCTGGCCCGAGCCCACCGGATGGGCGTCCCGACCACGTCGGACGGAGTGGACGGACTGATCGCGATGCACGGGTTCGCCGAGATGGGCATCATCTTCGACGCCACCTCCGCCAAGGCCCACCAGGCCAACGCCGCCCGGCTCGCGCCCTACGGCAAACGGCTGATAGACCTCACCCCTGCCGCGATCGGACCATTTGTCGTGCCAGCGGTGAATCTCACCGAGCACCTCGACGCCGAGAACGTGAACATGGTGACCTGTGGCGGGCAGGCCACCATCCCGATCGTTGCGGCCATCTCCCAAATCACTCCGGTGCTGTACGGCGAGATCGTCGCCTCCATCGCCTCGAAATCCGCAGGTCCCGGCACCCGCGTCAACATCGACGAGTTCACCGAAACCACCAGTCACGCCATCGAGGCCGTCGGCGGTGCTGCCCACGGGAAGGCGATCATCATCCTCAACCCCGCCGAGCCCCCGTTGATCATGCGCGACACCGTTCTCTGCCTGGTCGACGCCCCTGACGGGTCCACCCACGACGAGATCCGCAACTCGATCCTGGCCATGGTCGACGACGTCGCGGCCTACGTCCCCGGCTACCGGCTCAAGCAGAAGATCCAGATCAATCCCGTGCCCGAAGGACAACCCGTTCACACGCTCGTCGGAGAAGCGACCGTCACCCACCAGGTCTCGGTCTTCCTCGAGGTCGAAGGTGCGGCCCACTACCTTCCCGCATACGCCGGCAACTTGGACATCATGACCAGCGCTGCACTGCGCGTCGCTGAGCAGATCGCCGCCACCGCGAGCACCAAGGAGACCGTCGCATGACCAACGAGACCCACAACGCGCCCTCGGCCGAGGCAGTGCGCAAGATCTTCGTCCAAGACGTCACACTGCGCGACGGAATGCACGCCATCCGCCACCGCATTGAGCCCGAGATGGTCGGACGCATCGTCGCCGCGCTCGACGCGGCAGGGGTGGACGCCATCGAGGTCGCTCACGGAGACGGCCTCGCGGGCAGCTCCCTGAACTACGGACCAGGCAGCAACACCGACTGGGAGTGGATCGAAGCCGCAGCACAGAACATCACCCGCGCTCGGCTGACCACGCTGCTCCTCCCGGGGGTCGGCACGATCGAGGAGCTCAAGCAGGCCTACGGACTGGGCGTCCGCTCCGTGCGCGTGGCCACCCACTGCACCGAGGCCGACGTCTCGGCGCAGCACATCGCGACCGCGCGCGAGCTGGGAATGGACGTCTCTGGCTTCCTGATGATGAGCCACATGGCCCCGGCCGAGGAGCTCGCCCGGCAGGCCAAGCTGATGGAGTCCTATGGCGCGCACTGTGTCTACGTCACAGACTCCGGCGGCCGGCTGATGATGGACGGGGTCCGCGACCGGATGCGCGCCTACCGCGACGTCCTCGACCCCACTACCGAGATCGGCATCCACGCCCACGAGAACCTCTCCCTCTCTGTGGCGAACTCCATGGTCGCCGTCGAGGAGGGGGTCACGCGTGTCGATGCCTCACTTGCTGGTCAGGGCGCCGGGGCCGGCAACTGCCCGATTGAGCCCCTGATCGCCGTTGCCGACCTCAACGGTTGGGAGCACGGCTGTGATCTCTTCGCACTTCAGGATGCCGCCGAAGACCTCGTCCGTCCACTTCAGGACCGCCCCGTCCGGGTGGACCGCGAGACCCTCACTCTCGGATACGCCGGTGTGTACGGCTCGTTCTTGCGGCACGCCGAGGCGGCCGCTGAGCGATACGGCGTCGACGTCCGCACGATCTTGGTCGAGGTCGGCAAGCGCGGGCTCGTCGGCGGCCAAGAGGACATGATCGTTGATGTCGCCCTAGGACTCGCCGAACGAGGCGCCGCGTAGCGATATCGACGTGACAGACGCTGGTATCCACGGGTGAAGCAGCAGGGATTGAACCGGTCGCTACTTGAACCAACGATTCGACTTGGGCAGGCGTTGCCACTCAACTCGTGTTGCTTGGCGAACGCTTCTGGTCAGGCGGCTTGAGCACGACCGCGTGGTGATCGCGGAGGATGTTCGAATCACTGCTCCGGCCTCTGTCATGCTGACGGATTCATTGACGGACGCGCAGCATCATCGGCGATCGGACGTGACGCATGTCAAGCCATAGGCTGGAAACGCTGGTGTGCCTGTGCCAAGAAGCGATCACGTTACAGATCGAAGACCAGTCAAGTGAGGGAAGCTGATGTGCCGAGTTCTCGCCTATATCGGGCCTGAAATACCGCTGGAGAGCCTGCTGCTGAAGCCGGACAACAGCCTCATCAACCAGACTCTTGACCCGGAGCGTCATCCGTTGCTCCAACTAGCAGGTTGGGGCTTTGGGGCCTGGAGCGAGCACCTGCTGAAACCGGAAGAACCGTTGCTCTACCGGCGTCCCATGGCCGCTTTCTATGACGACAATGCCGACGGAGTGATTCCCAGTCTTCAGGCCAGCACGCTGTTGGCGCACGTGAGAGCAGCGGCCTACAACTCGGCTACCGTTCTGGCCGACGAAAACTGCCACCCCTTTTCCTACACAGAGACCCCGTGGATCATTGCTCAGAACGGCGACCTGCCGAACTGGAAGATCTTGCAGAGGGAACTCCTGCCGCACTGCAAGGACAAGTACCTGGAGCAGATGCGGGGTACCACTGACACAGAGTTCCTCTACGTGCTGCTCCTTTCCCTGCTCAAGAGTGATAGCGACGAGGACGTTCACCACGGATTCGAAGAGATGTTGAAGCTCATTGTCCAGGCAATGAAGAAGCTCGATATCGTAGGACTGACCAAGTTGAAAATGGCCCTGGTTGCTCCGAACCGGATCATCGGGGTCAACTTCGGCTCAGGACACCACGGCGAAACTGATCCGGCCGGCGATTGGAAGAAGCTACGAGAGTCCGGGCCGGGCACGGATGACTATGCCCTCTCCATGCTCTTGGAGCCGATGTATCTGCTGACGGGTCGCAATTTTCAGGACTATGAAGAGTCCTATGACATCGATGTGTGCTCGGTCGAGGACGCAACGTCTGTCATCTTCGCCTCCGAGCCGTTGACGGAAGACGGCGACGACTGGTTGAACTTGGAATTCGGAGAGATTGTGTTTCTCGAGAAGTCGGGCACAAACATCACCAGAAGCGTCGGTCGATTGAAGGTATAGGTGCGCAAGCCAGCGGACGACGTCCGAGCAACGGCGCAGTCCTAAGAGTCTTCAGCGGGTTGAGCTTCTGCGGGATCACCCTGCTCGCCTACGCGGTTCGTCACTGCCTCGTCGAGGTAGCGAAGCACCACCGCGGCGACGGCGACCAGCGGCACGCCAAGGAATGCGCCAGCCACTCCGAACAGCGTTGAGCCGAGGACAACCGTGAGGAGGACGACGCCCGCGTGCAGGTTCAGGGTCATGCCCTGCAGCCAGGGCAGGAAGACATTCCCCTCAAGCTGCTGGACGAGTAGCACCACCACCAAGATGATCAGTGCTGCGCCCCAGCCTTCACTCACCAGCGCCACCAGGACAGCGAGTCCGCCGACAGTCACCGCGCCGATGATGGGGGCGAATGCTGCGACGAAGGTCAGCACGGCCAACGGCAACGCCAGCGGAACGCCGACCACCAGCAGGCCCAGGCCGATCAGGACCGCATCGATGAGGCCGACCAAGGCCTGAGTGCGTACGAAACCTGCCAAGGTGTCCCACGACCGGGAGCCGACCTCGCTCAGGTGCCTGCCCACTTCCGGTCCGCTCAGCTCGCGCACCCAGGGTAGGAAGCGGCGTCCGTCCTTGAGGAAGAGGAACGACAGGACGAG
>Ga0307486_1001266_pt1 | contig 19892 bp, 18 predicted proteins | sample CBIW02metaG_FD_203663 | JGI IMG/M metagenome (GOLD analysis project Ga0307486, IMG submission 203663) | Sea-ice brine microbial communities from Beaufort Sea near Barrow, Alaska, United States - CBIW 0.2 | ecosystem: Environmental > Aquatic > Marine > Coastal | place: USA: Alaska | collected...
TCCTGCGCTGCGGTTCTGTACGGCGTCATCCGCCATGGGCTTGAGCAATGATATGCTGTGTGCGATTGCAATCGGATAGAGGAAGCACCTAATGCTGCAATGGGATCTGGACAATCCGTATACGCTGGACATCACGGTGCAGCCCGAGGACATTGATGGCCTGGGTCACGCCAACAATACGGTGTATGTCAGTTGGCTGGAGCGTTGCGCCTGGCAGCATTCCAGCTCCCTGGGGCTGGGCGTGGAGGACTATCGTACGCTGGATCGTGCCATGGCGGTATTTCGCCACGAGATAGACTATCTGCGGGCGGCCTACGAATGGGATGATCTGGTGATGGCAACCTGGATTGTCCACTGGGACAAGAAGCTGCGCATGACGCGTCACTTCCAGCTGTGTCGGGTGTCTGATGGGGCGACACTGCTGCGTGCACGGACCACCTTTGTCTGCATAGAGGTGAGCACGGGCAAGCCCAAACGCATGCCGCCGGTGTTTATCGAGGTTTACGCCAAGGGTATGACGGAAGAGAAACCGGATGGGAATGGCGGGGCGGTAAACCGAGAGTAGTCAGCTTGACGAACAGGTGGCAACAACGCCACCTGTCTAGCGATTAGGCTATCAGCGGTACTCGCACAGATAGGCTGTGTCCTGTTCAACCTTGAGGCTGAATTTACTGTTGGCTTCAACGGTAAACTGGCTGCCAGAGGCGAAGGTGTCCCACTGTTCGCTGCCCGGCAGTCTTACTGTAAGCTGGCCGGTAATCACATGCATGATTTCCAGTTGGCTGGTGCCAAACTCATAGTCCCCGGGCGCCATTACGCCGACGGTAGCCTGGCCTTCGGGTTGCTGAAAGGCGATGGAAGCGACTTTGCCTTCAAAATACTGATTGACGCTGAACATCTTCGGAGTCCTCCGGAGCATGGATAGGGCGCGTAGTATGCCGATGCCGGTGTGGTTGCGGCAATGGATTTGCTATGATCGCGCCTGACAAAATTCTTTTCGCTTTTTGTGCTGCGTGTTCTCGCTGGCATACATCGCAGCTTACTCTGGAGGCGTGATGGCTAACATTGCATTCATCGGTATGGGCGTAATGGGTTATCCCATGGCCGGACATCTCAAGCGTGCGGGCCATGATGTCTGTGTTTATAACCGCACAGCGGCCAAAGCAGATGCCTGGGTCGCTGAATACGGCGGCCGAAGTTGCGCCACGCCAGCGGACGCGGCTGTTGATCAGGACTTTGTGATGGTCTGCGTAGGTAACGACAACGACCTGCGTGAGGTTGTGACCGGGGACCATGGCGTACTTGTGGGCGCTCGCAGTGGCACGGTTATCGTCGATCACACTACGGCCTCTGCCGATGTTGCGCGGGAAATGGCAGCTCTCGCCCAGAAAAAGGGTATGGGTTTTCTCGACGCACCCGTTTCCGGGGGTCAAGCAGGCGCTGAAAATGGCAAGTTGACAATCATGGTGGGCGGCGATGAGTCGGTATACGACTTTGCCCGGCCGGTGATCAACAGTTACGCTAAGATGCTCAAGCGCATGGGGCCTGCCGGCTCGGGCCAGTTAACCAAGATGGTCAATCAGATATGTATCGCCGGCCTCGTGCAGGGGCTGTCCGAGGCTCTGCATTTCGCCCAGTGTGCAGGTCTTGATGGCGAGGCCGCTATGGACGTTATCAGCAAGGGAGCGGCGCAGTCATGGCAGATGGATAACCGGCACAAGAGCATGCTGGCCGGCGAGTTCGATTACGGTTTCGCGGTGGACTTGATGCGCAAGGACCTGTCAATCGTGCTTGATGAGTCTCGCCACAACGGCGCGCGCCTGCCGGTGACCGCATTAGTTGATCAGTTCTATGCGGATCTGCAAGCGATGGGTGGCGGCCGTTGGGATACCTCAAGTCTGATCGCCCGGCTGAATCGAGACGAGTGATTTAATTGCTATGATTTGTCGCTCTGGTTGTGGCGCCTGTTGTATCGCACCGTCGATTACCTCGCCGATACCGGGTATGCCCAATGGCAAGCCCGCGGGTGTGGCCTGCATTCATCTAGATGCGCAATATCGGTGTGGTATTTTTGGCCAGCCGGATCGTCCGGCGGTATGCTCAAGTTTTCAGCCAAACGCCGATGTGTGCGGTCAGACCCAGGCCCAGGCGTTGCGAATAATAGGCTGGTGGGAAGCGCAAACGGGGTAACCGGTCCGTTGCAATATTCACCTGCACAAAAAAACCCGCCGAGGCGGGTTTCTTATGGATAGCGCTTTACCTTGCGTGCTTACTTTTTCGGGTAGTCACGCTTGGTGGCGCCGGTATAAAGCTGGCGTGGACGACCAATCTTGTAGGGGCTGCTGATCATCTCGTTCCAGTGCGCTATCCAGCCAGGTGTGCGTCCTGTGGCAAAAATCACAGTGAACATGGAAGCTGGAATGCCGATAGCCTTGAGAATGATACCGGAGTAGAAATCCACGTTCGGGTACAGATTACGCTCAACAAAGTAAGGGTCGTTGCGCGCGATCTCTTCCAGTTTCATTGCCAGCTCCAACTGCGGATCATTGATGCCCAGCTCGGCCAATACTTCGTCGCAGGTTTCTTTCATTACCTTGGCGCGTGGGTCGAAGTTCTTGTACACGCGGTGGCCGAAGCCCATCAACTTGAATGGGTCGTCCTTGTCCTTGGCTTTGGCAATAAAGGTTTCGATATTGGATACGTCACCAATCTCGTCCAGCATGCGCAGAACCGCTTCGTTGGCGCCGCCATGGGCGGGGCCCCAGAGCGCAGCGATGCCGGCCGCAATGCAGGCGAAGGGGTTGGCTCCAGAGGAACCGGCCAGGCGCACGGTAGACGTCGAGGCATTTTGCTCGTGGTCGGCATGCAGTACGAAGATGCGGTCCATGGCCTTGGCCAGAATCGGGTTGATTTTCTTCTCTTCACAGGGTGTATTGAACATCATGTGCAGGAAGTTTTCCGAGTACGACAGGTCGTTGCGTGGGTACATCATGGGCTGCCCCATGGAGTACTTGTAAACCATCGCAGCCAATGTCGGCATCTTGGCAATCAGACGGATCGCCGAGATTTCACGGTGATGCGCATCATTGATGTCCAGGGAGTCGTGATAAAAGGCGGACAGGGCGCCCACTACGCCACACATGATGGCCATGGGGTGGGCGTCACGGCGAAAACCGTTGAAGAAAGTCTTGAGTTGCTCATGCACCATAGTGTGATTCTTGATGGTGCTGACAAATACGTCTTTTTCTGCATCAGTGGGCAATTCGCCCTTGAGCAGCAGAAAGCAGGTTTCCAGAAAATCGGCGTTTTCGGCAAGCTGCTCGATGGGATAGCCGCGGTGCAACAGCACGCCATTTTCGCCATCGATATAGGTAATCTTGGATTCGCAGGACGAAGTGGCCATAAAACCGGGGTCGAAAGTGAAGAACCCTTCGGCGGTCAGGCCGCGCACATCCACTACATCGGGGCCGAGAGTGCCTGAATATACTGGCAGGTCGATAGGGGCGTTGCCCTCGATTATCAACTGCGCCTTTTTGTCAGCCATTGTCGGCCTCCTGTTTGCTGGTATCGAAAGGATGCGCCCCAGCTATGCAGGGCCCGCATCACTATAAGGTGATAAATCGGTTTGTCAATTCTACAGATAGTGAATGGTTATCAGGCAGATAAAAAGGTTTTATTTGCATGGCTGTTATGAGTGGTAAAGGTCCTGGAGGGTTGTAACAAGGGCCTTCCAAAGGCGTAGTTGCATTGTAATCAGGGGGTCAACTCTCTATACTCCATCACCGGCAAAGTGGCTTTTTGGCTCCCCGCGGGAGTCATGCTTTAAGTCACTGGGGTACCCATAATAGTGCACCTTCCTATAATCCAGCCCTGAGTCACAAAAGGGCCATGAGTGTGAAAAAAAGCCGTGAATAGCAAAAGACCTGTCAACCTGGATCTCAGGACAATCAAACTGCCTCTCACCGCATGGACGTCCATTGCTCATCGCGTGTCGGGAATCATCATGTTTATAGCCGTTGCAGGATTGCTCTGGCTATTGAACGTGTCACTGGATTCCGAGCGTGGGTTTGAGCAAGCTCAAGCCGTCCTGCAAAATCCACTCGCCAAGCTGGTTCTGTGGGGTGTTTTATCAGCCCTGCTTTATCATCTTATCGCAGGTGTACGCCACCTGGTGATGGACGCAGGCGTGGGTGAGGGATTGGAAAGCGGCAAGCGCGGCTCTCAAGTGGTGATCGTGCTTTCAGTCATTGTGATTGTTCTTCTGGGGGTTTGGATATGGTAACCAACGTCACTAACCTGTCTCGTAGTGGTCTGTACGACTGGATGGCGCAACGTGTCTCTGCGGTAGTGCTCGCGCTCTACACGCTGTTTCTGCTTGGTTATCTTGTATTCAATCCGGGTCTTGGCTATGAAGAATGGCGCGCACTGTTCAATCAGAACTGGATGCGCATCTTCAGCTTGCTCACACTGGTGGCCCTAAGCGCTCATGCCTGGGTCGGAATGTGGACCATTTCAACTGACTACCTGACTCCCATGTCATTAGGCAAATGGGCAACCGCCGTACGCTTTCTGTTTCAAGCGTTTTGTGGACTTGTGATGTTTGTTTATTTTGTCTGGGGCGTACAGATTCTTTGGGGTATCTAAATGGCTAACATTCGTACACTGTCTTTTGACGCCATCATCATTGGTGGCGGTGGCGCAGGTATGCGCGCTGCACTGCAACTGGCTCAGGGTGGTCACAAGACCGCCGTGGTTACCAAGGTATTCCCGACTCGCTCGCACACTGTTTCCGCTCAGGGCGGCATCACCTGTGCGATTGCCTCTGCCGATCCGAATGATGATTGGCGCTGGCACATGTACGATACCGTCAAGGGCTCCGACTATATCGGTGACCAAGATGCTATCGAGTACATGTGTTCGGTAGGGCCAGAAGCAGTTTTCGAGCTCGAGCATATGGGTCTGCCGTTCTCTCGCACCGAGCAAGGTCGCATTTATCAGCGTCCCTTCGGTGGTCAGTCCAAGGGTCCAAACGACTCTACTCAGGCAGCGCGTACCTGTGCTGCGGCTGACCGTACAGGTCACGCTCTGTTGCATACTCTCTATCAGAACAACATCAAGCATGATACGACGTTCCTGAATGAGTGGTACGCAGTTGATCTGGTGAAGAATCAGGACGGCGTCATTGTCGGCGTGGTTGCGATTTGCATCGAAACTGGTGAAACCGCTTACATTCGCGCCAAAGCTACCGTGCTGGCTACGGGTGGTGCAGGTCGTATTTACGCCTCCACGACCAACGCCCTGATCAACACCGGTGACGGTATTGGTATGGCTCTGCGTGCTGGTGTGCCGGTCCAGGATATCGAGATGTGGCAGTTCCACCCCACCGGTATTGCTGGCGCCGGTACACTAGTGACAGAAGGTTGCCGTGGTGAAGGTGGCTATCTGATCAACAAGCATGGTGAGCGTTTCATGGAGCGCTATGCGCCCAACTCCAAGGACCTGGCTGGTCGCGACGTTGTGGCCCGTTCCATGGTCAAGGAAATTATCGCCGGTAACGGCTGTGGTCCGGAAGGCGATCACGTACTGCTCAAGCTTGACCACCTGGGTGAGGAAGTGTTGCACAGCCGCCTGCCGGGTATTTGCGAACTGTCCAAGACATTTGCCCACGTCGATCCGGTTACTGCACCGATTCCGGTAGTGCCGACCTGCCATTACATGATGGGTGGCGTTCCCACCAATATTCATGGCCAGGCCATTACTCAAGATGAACATGGCAAGGACAAGATTATTGAAGGTTTGTTCGCGGTAGGTGAAGTCGCTTGTGTATCGGTTCACGGTGCCAACCGTCTGGGTGGTAACTCGTTGCTCGACCTGGTTGTGTTCGGTCGTGCGGCGGGTATGCATTTGGAAAGCGCTCTCAAAGAGGGTATCGAGCACCGCTCGGCTTCCGAGTCGGATATCGAAGCTTCCCTTTCGCGCCTTGACGCGCTCAACAACCGCACGACCGGTGAGCAGGTAGCGCCGCTGCGTAAAGAGTTGCAGAACTGCATGCAGAACTATTTCGGTGTGTTCCGCACCGGCGAGTTCATGGAGAAGGGCATCAAACAGCTGGCCGATTTGCGGGAGCGAATTGCTACCGTCAAGATCGATGACAAGAGCCAGGCGTTCAATACTGCGCGTATCGAAGCATTGGAATTGCAAAATCTTCTGGAAGTGGCCGAAGCAACAGCTGTGGCTGCTAACCTACGTACAGAAAGTCGTGGTGCGCATGCTCGTGAAGATTACGAGGATCGTGACGACGTGAATTGGCTTTGTCATAGCCTGTACATGCCTGAGACCAAAGAGCTGAGAAAGCGCGCGGTCAACTTCACGCCGAAGACAGTTCCTACATTTGAACCGAAAATCCGGACTTATTAAGGGTGACCGATATGCTGCAAGTAAGCGTCTACCGTTATAACCCCGAGAGTGACAACGCTCCCTACATGGAAGATTTTCAGATCGACACCGGCGGCAAGGATATTATGGTTCTTGACGTGCTGGCGCTGGTCAAGGAGAACGACGTGGGCATGTCCTATCGCCGCTCCTGCCGTGAAGGCGTCTGTGGCTCTGATGGCATGAATATCAACGGCAAGAATGGTCTTGCCTGCATCACGCCGTTGTCTGATGTTGTGAAAAACAACAAGCTGGTGCTGCGACCATTGCCTGGTTTGCCAGTCATACGTGACTTGGTCGTGGATATGAGCATCTTCTACAAGCAATATGAAAAGATTCAACCGTTTTTGCAGAACGATACGCCGGCGCCCGATATCGAGCGCCTGCAGTCACCCGAAGAGCGTGAGAAACTGGATGGTCTGTACGAGTGCATACTCTGTGCGTGCTGCTCCACTTCCTGCCCTTCATTCTGGTGGAATCCAGACAAGTTCATCGGTCCAGCTGGCCTGTTGCAAGCCTACCGCTTTTTGGCGGACAGCCGTGACACCCACACCGAGGAACGTCTGGCCGCCATGGATGATCCCTTCAGCGTATTTCGCTGCCGTGGCATCATGAATTGCGTCAATGTGTGCCCCAAGGGTCTCAACCCTACCCGGGCTATCGGACACATCCGCACCATGTTGCTGCAGAGCGGTACCTGAGGATTCGGAGTCTGCATTACGTTGGGCCTCGGCCGACCTCTGCTACAAGAGGCCGGTCAGAATTTAATCGAATCGCAGCCCACAAAGCCGCGGTTTGCGTACCTAAACCAACAGGGGCAATCGGGTAAAACCCGAACTATCTGTCGGGGCCGGCAATATTCCGGTTTCGCAGAACATGGCACTACGAGCTGGCCGGCAGAGATTACGCCAAGGGCTCTTCGCATGTTTTGCACGGATGGCAGAGTTTTTGCCAGTTAATGGTCTTTGCGCCAGATGGTATCCCCTTACAGAGGGTGACCAAGCATGCCAGACAGCGAAATGCAGCAGCTGTGGAGCACGTCTCATCTATCCGGTGGGAATGCGTCCTATGTTGAGGAGCTTTATGAGCTCTATCTGCACGATCCGAACAGCATCGCCGATGAGTGGCGCAGCTATTTCCAGAAATTGCCCCAGTCCAACGGTAATGCGGGATCGGATGTTCCTCATTCCACGATTCGTGAACACTTCCAGCTACTAGCCAAGAACCAGCGGCGTCCTGTTGCGGCGACCGGCGGTCATACCAGCAGTGCTCACGAAAAGAAGCAGGTCGATGTTCTTCGCCTGATCCAGGCCTTCCGAATGCGCGGCCACCAGGGGTCTGATCTTGATCCGCTGGGCTTGTGGAAGCGAGAAGAAATCGTTGATCTGACACTGGCTGACTACGGTCTTACCGACGCTGATCTGGACACATCCTTTCGCACGGGTGAGTTGCATATTGGTAAGGAAGAAGCCCCTCTCCGCGAAATTCTCGACACGTTGAAGGCGATTTACTGTTCGACCTTCGGCGCAGAATATATGCACATTGTCGACTCGACCCAGCGCCGTTGGTTTCAGCAGCGTTTGGAGAGCGTGCGCGGCAAGCCCCAGCATTCGGTCACGACAAAGCGTCATTTGCTCGAACGGCTAACGGCGGCGGAAGGCCTGGAAAAGTATCTGGGCACCAAGTTCCCGGGTACCAAGCGCTTTGGCGTCGAGGGCGGTGAGAGTCTGATTCCGATGCTTGATGAAATTATTCAGCGCTCAGGATCCTACGGAACACAAGAACTGGTACTGGGTATGGCTCACCGTGGCCGTCTCAACGTGCTGATCAATATTCTTGGCAAGAACCCGCGCGAGTTGTTTGACGAGTTTGAAGGCAAGAAGAAGATCGACCTCAGCTCGGGTGACGTCAAGTACCACCAGGGTTTCTCTTCCAACGTGATGACGTCCGGTGGCGAGACGCACCTGGCATTGGCTTTCAACCCTTCTCACCTGGAGATCGTGTCGCCTGTTGTCGAAGGCTCTGTCCGTGCTCGCCAGGACCGCCGAAACGACAGCTCAGGCGATCGTGTTTTGCCCGTCAGCATTCATGGCGACGCGGCTTTTGCCGGTCAGGGTGTGGTCATGGAGACATTCCAGATGTCTCAGACCCGCGCATTCAAGACTGGCGGCACTATCCACATCATTATTAATAATCAGGTTGGCTTTACTACTAGCCGGCAGGATGATGCGCGTTCGACCGAGTACTGTACCGACATTGCCAAGATGATTCAGGCGCCGATCTTCCACGTTAACGGCGACGACCCCGAAGCGGTATTATTCGTGACTCAGCTGGCGGTTGATTACCGCATGCAGTTCAAGCGCGACATCGTGATCGACCTGGTGTGCTACCGCCGGCGCGGCCACAACGAAGCAGACGAGCCATCAGGCACGCAGCCGCTGATGTATGACAAGATCAGTAAGCATCCGACCACGCGCGAAATCTATGCCGAGCGCCTGGTTAACGAAGGCACGCTCAATGCTGACGATGTGCAAGCGAAGGTAGAGGAATACCGCACCGCGCTTGATAATGGCGACCACGTGGTAAAAAGTCTGGTCAAGGAGCCGGACACCAGCTCCTTTGTTAACTGGGCACCTTATCTTGGTCACACCTGGACGGCGCGACACGATACCCGTACCGATCTCAAAACTCTCCAGGATCTGGCTAACCGCTTGAATGATCTGCCCGATGGCCTGGTTATCCAGCGTCAGGTAGGCAAGATCGTCGAGGATCGTCGAAAAATGGCCGCGGGCGCGTTGCCTATTAACTGGGGCTTCGCTGAGACGATGGCGTACGCCACTCTGCTCCACGAAGGACATCCGGTACGTATAACCGGGCAGGATGTTGGTCGGGGTACTTTTTCCCACCGTCATGCCGTATTGCACAACCAGAAGGATGGTTCTACCTACATTCCGCTTGCCAATCTGTCAGAAAATCAGCCGCGCCTGGATATTTACGACACATTGCTCTCGGAAGAGGCCGTACTGGCGTTCGAGTATGGTTATGCGACTACCAGCCCTTGTGGCCTGATTCTGTGGGAAGCGCAATTTGGCGATTTTGCCAACGGTGCTCAGGTCGTGATTGATCAGTTTATTACCAGTGGCGAGCACAAGTGGGGACGTTTGTGCGGTCTGACTATGTTGCTGCCGCACGGTTATGAAGGGCAGGGCCCAGAGCATTCATCCGCGCGTCTTGAGCGATTCCTGCAGCTGAGCGCCGAGCACAACATCCAAGTGTGTGTGCCCTCTACCCCGGCGCAGGTTTACCACATGCTCCGTCGTCAGGTAATCCGCCCACTACGCAAGCCGTTGATCGCGCTTACGCCGAAATCACTCCTGCGTCACAAGCTGGCTGTTTCGAGCCTGGAAGACCTGTCCGACGGCTCCTTCCAGACGGTGATGTCTGAGTTCGATACTCTGGATCCGAAGAAGGTCAAGCGTGTTGTCATGTGCAGCGGCAAGGTCTATTACGATCTTCTGGAGAAGCGTCGTAATGATGGCATCGAAGATGCCGCCATCATCCGTATTGAGCAACTTTACCCGTTCCCGGAAGAGGATCTTGCCGACGTTCTGGCGCCGTACAAGGCGTTGGAGAAGGTCGTCTGGTGTCAGGAAGAGCCAATGAACCAGGGGGCCTGGTACTGCAGTCAGCATCACATGCGTCGGGTTCTTGCTCAGCATAAGGTTAAGGATTTGTATCTCGACTACGCTGGACGTGATGCCTCTGCATCACCTGCTTGTGGTTATCCGTCCCTGCACGCAGAACAGCAGGAAAAACTATTGCAAGACGCGCTTACCGCTTGAGCATCTGGCAGACAACAGAGAATTAATTTAAGGATTGATAATGGCTATTGAAATCAAGGCCCCCACTTTTCCCGAATCGGTTGCCGATGGCACGGTAGCGACCTGGCACAAGCAACCCGGTGACGCGGTGAAGCGCGATGAGCTGATTGTTGATATTGAAACTGACAAGGTTGTGATGGAAGTGCTGGCCGAAGCTGACGGTGTAATGGGCGACATCGTCAAAGGCGAGGGTGAAACAGTTCTCAGCGGCGAACTGCTTGGAACACTCGAAAAAGGTGGCGCTGCGGCACCTAAGGAAGCTACCAAGGCGGAAGTAAAGACCGAAAGCCCACCCCCCGCCAAAGCCGACAAGTCAGCGGCGCAGGACACCAAGCCCAGCGGTGAAGAGCCTATGCTGTCCCCTGCTGCGCGCAAGATAGCGGAAGAAAATGGTCTTGCCCCCTCAGACATCGAAGGCACCGGCAAGGGTGGCCGCGTCACCAAGGAAGATGTGGTCAGCGCAGTCGAAGCGAAGAAATCTGCTCCTACCAAGGCGCCTGCCGAAACGGCCAAGCCTGCAACCAAGTCGGGCGCAGTAGATAATTCTGCACTGGCTGAGGGCGATCGCGTCGAAAAACGTGTGCCGATGACCCGTCTTCGCGCCCGCATCGCCGAGCGGCTGGTTGATGCCCAGTCAAGTATGGCCATGCTGACGACGTTCAACGAAGTCAATATGAAGCCGATTATGGATCTGCGTAGCAAGTACAAGGATCTTTTCGAGAAAAAGCACAATGGCGTGCGTCTGGGCTTTATGTCCTTTTTCGTTAAAGCAGCGACGGAAGCACTCAAGCGCTTTCCCGCGGTGAATGCGTCTATTGACGGTGGCGATGTGGTTTACCACGGTTATCAGGACATCGGTGTAGCAGTATCCAGCGATCGCGGATTGGTTGTACCCGTCCTGCGCAATACTGAATTCATGAGTCTGGCCACGATTGAAGGCACCATCGCCGGTTTCGGTCGCAAGGCCAAGGATGGAAAGTTGTCCATGGAAGACATGACCGGCGGCACCTTCACCATTTCCAATGGCGGTGTTTTTGGTTCGCTGCTTTCTTCACCCATCGTCAATCCGCCGCAGGCCGCTATTCTGGGCATGCACAAGATCCAGGAGCGCCCAATGGCGGTTAATGGTCAGGTGGTGATTTTGCCGATGATGTATTTGGCGCTGTCCTACGACCACCGTCTGATCGACGGCAAAGAAGCGGTGAGTTTCCTGGTTGCGATCAAGGATTTGCTCGAAGATCCGGCCCGTATGTTGCTGGATATCTGATCTAGCTACAGGCTTCAAGCGGCATGTCGCATGCCGCATGCCGCCGGGCTTGTGGAAATGTGTCCGGCGGCTCCCAGGATAGAGCTGCAGAAAGAGGAATTGGCTTATGAGTGATAAATACGATGTCGTTGTCATCGGTGCCGGCCCCGGCGGATATGTAGCCGCCATTCGTGCCGCCCAGTTAGGCATGAAGGTTGCCTGCGTGGAGAAGTACGTTGGCAAGGATGGTAAACAAGCCCTTGGCGGTACGTGCCTGAATGTGGGCTGTATCCCATCCAAGGCTCTGCTGGACAGCTCGTGGAAATTTCATGAAGCGCAGGAAGGCTTCAAGGTCCACGGGATTGAAACCAAGGGTTTGAGCATCGACATAAAGACGATGCTTGAGCGCAAGGACAAGATCGTCAAGCAGTTCACCGGAGGTGTCACCGCCCTGTTCAAGGCTAATGGTGTAACCAATATTGAAGGCCACGGCAAACTGCTAGCCGGCAAGAAAGTTGAAGTGACTGACGCTGATGGCAACGTCACGGTACTGGAAGCTGAAAATGTTATTCTGGCTTCTGGCTCGCGCCCGATCGAGATCCCTCCGGCGCCATTGACCGACGATATTATCGTCGACTCTACAGGCGCTCTGGAATTCACCAGCGTACCCAAGAAGCTTGGCGTTATTGGCGCCGGCATCATCGGCATGGAGTTGGGTTCTGTCTGGCGCAGGCTTGGCGCCGAAGTGGTTGTGTTTGAGGCTTTGGATAAGTTCATGGTCGCGGCTGACGAGCAGATCGCCAAGGAAGCGTTTAAGACATTTACTAAGCAGGGTCTGCAGATACGTTTGGGTGCCCGCGTTACTGGCACTGACATCAAACGCAAGCAGGTCACGGTGTCGTTTACCGATGCTGAAGGCGAGCAACAACTGACCTTTGATAAGCTGATTGTTGCGGTTGGTCGTCGTGCCTATACGGAAAACCTCGTCGCAAGCGACGCCGGCGTGGACATGGATGAGCGCGGTGTGATCTTTGCTGACGATTACTGTGGTACCAGCGTACCCGGCGTTTACGCTGTAGGTGATGTGGTTCGCGGGACGATGCTTGCTCACAAGGCCTCGGAAGAGGGCGTCATGGTGGCTGAGCGTATCGCTGGACATAAAACTGCCATGAATTATGACCTGGTTCCCTCTGTGGTCTATACCCACCCGGAAATTGCATGGGTGGGCAAGAACGAGCAGCAGCTCAAGGCGGAAGGCGTTGAAATTAATGTTGGTGTGTTCCCCTTTGCGGCGAATGGCCGTGCGGTGGCTGCCAACGAAGCGGGTGGGATGGTCAAAGTGATCGCCGATGCGAAGACCGACCGTGTACTGGGCGTTCATGTGATCGGGCCAAGTGCGGCCGAATTGGTCCAGCAGGGCGCGATCGGTATGGAGTTTGGTACCAGTGCAGAAGACCTCGGTATGATGGTGTTCTCCCATCCGACCGTTTCCGAGGCGCTGCACGAAGCTGCGCTGGCGGTGAATGGTCACGCAATACATGTCGCCAACCGCAAGAAGCGGTAATATATCGCCCCCGTGACCGTGCGGTCGTTCGCGAACCGGCTGGTGCGGGTGGCTTTATCACAAAGCGGCAAATCCGGCCGAGTAATCGGTGCGGTCACCCCCAGGGTGATAAAGGGTAACGGCGGTCCTGTGAGTCCGTGGTTATGAAACGCAGTTCCTACACGATCAAAACGGTAGATAAGCATGAATCTTCACGAATATCAGGGGAAGCAGCTGTTCGCTGAGTACGGCCTTCCTGTCTCGACAGGTTTTGCAGTAGATACCCCAGAAGAAGCGGCAGAAGCGTGTGACAAGATCGGCGGCACCATGTGGGTGGTCAAGGCCCAGGTTCACGCGGGTGGTCGCGGCAAGGCCGGTGGCGTCAAGCTGATCAAGAGCAAGGAAGAGGCCAAGGCCTTTGCTGAAAAATGGCTGGGCCAGCGTCTGGTAACCTATCAGACTGATGCCAGCGGTCAGCCGGTCACCAAAATCCTGGTTGAGTCGTGCACCGATATTGCACAGGAACTGTACCTGGGCGCGGTCGTCGACCGCTCCAGCCGTCGCATCGTTTTCATGGCTTCCACCGAAGGTGGTGTGGAAATCGAGAAGGTTGCTGAAGATACGCCCGAGAAGATCATCAAGGCCGTTATCGATCCTTTGGTTGGCCCCCAGCCTTACCAAGGCCGTGACTTGGCGTTCCAGTTGGGTCTGAAGGGTGATCAGATCAAGCAGTTCACTCAAATTTTTGTTGGTCTGGGCAAGTTGTTCGCCGACTACGATCTGGCATTGCTTGAAATCAACCCGCTAGTCATTAAGGAAGATGGCAATCTGCATTGCCTGGACGCCAAGATCGGTATCGATAGCAACGCCATGTACCGCCAGCCCAAGCTGCGTGCAATGCATGATCCATCACAGGACGATCCACGCGAGGCCCACGCTGCCAAGTTCGAACTGAACTATGTCGCGCTGGAAGGCAACATCGGCTGCATGGTCAACGGTGCTGGTCTGGCCATGGGTACCATGGATATCGTCAACCTGCACGGCGGTAAGCCGGCCAACTTTTTGGATGTGGGCGGCGGTGCAACCAAGGAGCGCGTAACCGAAGCGTTCAAGATCATTCTGTCCGACACCAATGTGAAGGCAGTACTGGTTAACATCTTCGGTGGTATCGTGCGTTGCGACATGATTGCCGAAGGTATTATTGGTGCCGTGAAGGAAGTCGGCGTCAAGGTTCCAGTGGTTGTGCGTCTGGAAGGCAACAATGCCGAACTCGGCACCAAGGTCCTCGCCGAGAGTGGTCTGAACATCATCGCAGCAACCAGTCTGACCGACGCTGCCCAGCAAGTCGTCAAGGCCGCGGAGGGTAAATAATGAGCATCCTGATCAATAAAGACACCAAGGTAATCTGCCAGGGCTTCACCGGCTCGCAGGGCACATTCCATTCCGAACAGGCCATCGAGTATGGCACCAAGATGGTGGGTGGCGTCACTCCGGGCAAGGGTGGTACTACCCACCTTGGCCTGCCTGTTTTCAATACAGTGCGTGAAGCCGTCGAGCAAACGGGTGCCGAAGCCAGCGTGATCTACGTTCCTGCTCCGTTCTGCAAGGACTCGATCCTGGAAGCGGCTAACAGCGGGATCAAGTTGATCGTCTGTATCACTGAAGGCATTCCGACTCTCGATATGCTGGATGCCAAGGTTGTCTGCGATACCCTCGGCGTACGGTTGATCGGTCCCAACTGCCCAGGCGTTATTACCCCTGGCGAGTGTAAGATCGGCATCATGCCTGGTCACATTCACCTGCCAGGTAAGGTCGGTATCGTATCGCGCTCTGGCACACTGACTTATGAAGCCGTCAAGCAGACTACCGATGCTGGTTTTGGTCAGTCTACTTGCGTCGGTATCGGTGGCGACCCGATTCCGGGCTCCAACTTCATTGATATTCTGCAGATGTTCCAGGATGATCCGAAGACCGAAGCGATCGTTATGATCGGTGAGATCGGCGGCAGCGCAGAAGAAGAAGCAGCGGCTTACATCAAGGCCAATGTGACCAAACCGGTCGTGTCCTATATCGCAGGTGTTACTGCACCAGCTGGTAAGCGTATGGGTCATGCTGGGGCGATCATCTCCGGCGGCAAAGGTACGGCTGACGAGAAGTTCGCAGCACTTGAAGACGCCGGTGTGAAGACGGTACGTTCACTGGCAGATATCGGTTCGGCATTGGCTGAATTGACTGGTTGGGCGATGAAGTAACATCTCGCAAGCGAGATGAACGGAAACCCTGCTACGGCAGGGTTTTTTTATGGCTGATGCTGGCCGCTCCGATGGTGGCTATACTGGGGGGCATCGGCGGTCCGTCTAAAGCCGGGCGATAATCCTTTTCTGACAAGGTGTGCTTGAATGTTCTCGCAACTTACTCTGCCCGATGCCGGCTCGACTTGGCTCAACCTACTCGCTTTTGTCTGGTTCCTGCTGTGTTGGGTAGGTTATACGCATTATGCGCGGCACAAGGCGCGGGATACTGCGTGCCTGGCCAGTGTCCTGCACCTGTACCGCCAGGACTGGATGTCACGTCTGTTGATGCGTGAGCAACGTATTGCCGACGCCAGCGTGATTGGCAATCTGGAACGTAACACGGCGTTCTTTGCATCCAGCACCTTGCTGATTCTCGCGGGCATCATCACTGTGATGGGTGCTACTGATCGGGCGCAGAACTTGTTGCAGGACATACCCTTTGTCGCTGAGGTAAGTAGGCAGATGTCGGAAATGAAGCTGCTGGTGATGCTGGGTATCTTCGTTTACGCGTTCTTCACATTCTCATGGGGCATGCGGCAGTATAATTTCGCTTCTGTGCTGTTGGGATCTGCACCGCTGGTGGGTGAAAAACAGGTGTCGGAGATTCAGCGCAAGGCGTATGCCGCCAGAGCTGCGTCCGTTCTGTCGATGGCTGGAAATGAATTCAATCTTGGGCTGCGGGCGTATTATTTTGCGCTAGCTGGACTGACGTGGTTCATTAATCCGCTACTGTTCATGCTGACCAGCGCAGGTGTGGTATGGGTGCTTTACAAGCGAGAATTTCATTCACGCGTACTGGCCGCGATGATGTACAGCCCAACAGGTGGTTTAATGCAGAAGGATGTTGCTGAATAAAAATGCGTTCGGGGGCCTTGATTACACCCTGCATGCCTCGGTAGGCATGCAGGGTGTGTCACGAGAGTTACTCGTTCATGCTTTCTTCCATGGAATCAGCAGCGTCACGCGTTGCATCTGCAGCGTCGCTAGCCTTTTCCTTGACGTAGTCTGCACTATCGTCATACGCCTCGCCCATTGCTTCGCCGGCGTCATTCAGGCCATCTTCCATCTTTTCGCCGGTTGTGCGTTCGTTACCGGTCATTTCGCGAGCCTTCAATTCCATGGCTTCACCGGCATCTTCCGCCGCCTGTTCCATAGACTCAGCAGCTGACTCCATTTTGTCTTCAGGCTCCTGCTCGCAGGCAGCCAATAAGCCCATACTTGCCATCAAAACAGCCATTGCACCGATTTTTTTCATCGTACTCTCCTTGATTGAAACATCCATTATGATTCACACATCATGCAACCGCTACACAATCTAGACTGAGGCTTCGGTAGTGGCAAGATGTGATCCTCCATAATATTAGTTGTTTTTAATACTGCTGATATTTGCTTGCCCACTGAGTTTTAAGGCACGGTCTAGTACTTAGTGCTGTCTTCGGCAAAATAGTTCCGTCATGGGTAACGCAGGCGAACACACAAAAGCTCGCTGCTGGAGTATGCCCGGCTATATCGGTACTATGCCGCCCATCCCCTGTGCTCTGATCGAGAATCCGAATGAGTGATATCGAGAAACGCTGTCGTAATTTTCTTTCGGTGCTGCGGCACTGCCAGATGCTGGGCATGAGCGTAGAGCATGCCGACAAAGAGGGTCTGATACTCAAGTTGCCCTATAGCGATGCCATTGTCGGTAATCCATTGACCGGTATAGTCCATGGCGGAGCGATCACTACGTTGATGGATACCTGCTGTGGTATTTCAACTGTCTGTTTTTTACCCGAATTCGAGATTTGTCCGACATTGGATTTACGTGTGGATTACATGCACCCGGCAGAACCGAATAAAGATATTTTTGGTTTTGCCGAATGCTACCGGATTAGCTCTACTGTCATCTTCACTCGCGGTATTGCCTACCAGGACGACCGTAACGCACCTATTGCCCACGTGGTCGGCACTTTTATGCGAATGGGTAAGCCTGCGTCCGACGGCACGCTCGCGCGCGGCGTCAATGGAGTCAAGGAATGATCGAAGAGCCAGTACACATCGAACAGCTGATGCGACAGGGGCATGACACCGGAAATTATGCACCCTTGATCGAGGCTATCCCCTATGCGCGGATGATCGGTTTGGAGCTCAAGCATCTGGGGGAGGAAGTCATATTCCATCTGCCTATCAGTAAGGATAATATCGGTAATCCGGTATTGCCGGCACTGCACGGCGGCGTCATTGCCGGGTTCATGGAGCAATCGGCCATGTTGCACCTGATGATTTCAATGAACAGTTCTGTATTCCCCAAGATCATCGATTTTTCGATCGATTATCTACGTGCGGGCCTGTTCAAGGACACCTACGCCACCTGCCAGGTATGGCGTCAGGGTCGACGAGTGGGTAATGTTGCAATAACTGCCTGGCAGACCCGTTCGAATGAACCCATTGCAACTGCAAGGGCGCACTTCAAACTGGGCTGACCAGGATGTTGGTTTCCGTGTATCTGGTCCGGAGTGTCATCACTACATGCCTGCCTTGTTGATCATCAGCGGTATCTTCCTGGTAGTACTGGGCTGGATCTGGGTGGCTGTGGCCGCACGTCATTTGCCCATCGGGCGCTTGCTGCTGGCAGTTTTGGCCGCTCCTGTTACGTTGATCATGCGTGGTCGGGGTTATGCGCGGCTGCCACGATTGGCCATGATAGTGGGTCTGCTGCTGTTTCTGGGCGGTATAGCTTTATTGCAGGAGGATCAGCCAGAACGTTTTCGCCAGTTACTCAATGGCGAATGGGCTGAGCCATTGCGTGCCAGTTCCGGTGTGGAGGGAACGCTTCTTGGGCAACCTTTTACGGCTGAGCGTGTGTTCTGGCGGGGCAGTGAGCTGGTATTCGAAGAAGGGGCGCCGCAGCGTGTGCGTCGGGCTCTGGTGATTCGTTTGGGTGGCGCGCCTGCATTGCTCCAGTCCCCTTCGGTCGAGCGGTTGCCGGGTGACCCCGGTGCCTGGCCTGAACTCCTGTTGCAGTGGCATACCGGTGCGCTAGGCGAACCCGGGTTGCTGCGGGTGACGGATGATTACACCTTGAGTCTCGCTTTTATTCCCCAGCCGGGCGAGTCGGTTCTGGTGCGGTTGCGCCTGCACCTGCCAACCCGCCCAGCGACGCTGGTCAGTGGCGAGACTATCCTCGAAGTCACGCCCGCCTGGCTGGCTGATCTTGCACGATCAGAGATTACATCTGCTCCGGCTGTTGCAGCGCCTTCGCCTCCGGAGTTGGCAAATGAGCAACCGACAGAAAATCAATCGCAGGCCGCGAGTCGGTGGCAGGACGTAAGCGTGCTTGCATTGCTGGATGAACCCGTGCTTTTTGCCGGTCAGCAACTGAGGCTTACAACTCAGGCGGGTCGCCATTATGAAGGCCGGCTCAAAGGTATCAGCGACGACCGTCGCATAGTCCTAGCGCAAAGCAGTGGCGCCAACCAGATGGATTTCCATTTTCAGCCAGCCGATGTGGCAGCGCTGCAGGTGCGGTACCGATCATCGCAATAATCTGTTTGCCTTGAAATTCTTCCCGTTGTCCCCATTAAAGGCTCATCAGCGCGACCATGATGCCGCGCCCTTTGTTAACTACAGGGAGACAACCGAAGATGACCGTGGAAGCCCATAAGGAAACGCTCGGATTTCAGACCGAAGTCAAACAGCTACTGCATTTGATGATTCATTCGATGTATTCGAACAAGGAGATTTTTCTCCGCGAGCTGATCTCTAACGCGTCCGACGCATCGGATAAACTGCGTTTCGAAGCCATCGCCAAGCCTGACTTGCTCGAAGACCAGCCCGATACTGTGATTCGCATCAGCTCCGATGAGACAGCCAACACGCTGACGATCGAGGACAACGGCATTGGCATGTCCCGCGAAGAGGTGATCGAGAACCTGGGCACCATCGCCAAGTCCGGTACCGCGGCATTCATGCAGCAGCTCAGCGGTGACCAGAAGAAAGACGCGAGTCTGATTGGTCAGTTTGGTGTCGGCTTTTATAGTGCCTTTATTGTTGCCGACAAGGTCGAGGTGTTCACCCGTCGTGCCGGTGCGGACAAAACTCAGGGTGTGCGCTGGGAGTCGGCAGGTGAGGGTGACTTTACTATCGAGACAGTGGAAAAGGCTGAGCGTGGCTCGCGTATCGTGCTTCACCTGAAAGCAGCCGAGTCGGAGTTTGCCGACGGGTGGCGACTGCGCAATGTGGTGAAGAAGTACTCCGACCACATCTCGCTACCCATTGAACTGCCCAAGCAGAAGCAGGGCGAAGAAGAGGGTCAGGTAGCCGAACTGGAATGGGAGGCTGTCAACCGCGCCAGCGCACTCTGGACCCGCTCACGCACCGAGATCAGCGATGAGGAGTACCAGGAGTTCTTCAAGCATGTTGCCCATGACTTCGAGAACCCGCTGAGCTGGAGCCACAATAAGGTTGAGGGCAAGCTCGAGTACACCAGCCTGTTGTATGTGCCTGCCCGTGCC